>Ga0123341_1002452_pt1 | contig 15284 bp, 10 predicted proteins | sample Turbeapinknodule_FD_89959 | JGI IMG/M metagenome (GOLD analysis project Ga0123341, IMG submission 89959) | Root nodule microbial communities of legume samples collected from Mexico - Turtle bean Mexico pink nodule | ecosystem: Host-associated > Plants > Roots > Nodule | place: Mexico: Nepantla... | reverse complement strand
GCACCCTATATTTTTACAAAATTTCAAAATTATTCTTATTCTGAATTTGAAAATCTGAAACAATAAATAAAATTTAAAAATAAAAAAAATACATTCTGAACAAAATTTCCAGGACACAAAATTAAAAATGTATTTTGGTTAAAGATTTCCGAAAATTTTCCAAATATTAAAATTTGAAATATTTTCGAATAAAAAATTCTGGAAGTGATTTTTATTTACATTCTCGTTATTTTTGTCATTTATAAAGGTATTTTTATCACTTTTTGATAGTAGATTAGGTGCTCCTTTTGTGTAAGGTTATTTTCTTTGTTTATAAAGGATATTTTTATCATTTTTTAATAGTGGATTGGGTGCATGTTAATTGATATGGTGCACTCGAGAAATTGCCTTAACGGATTATTCTCATCCCTAATTGAACTCAACACCCTAATTTACCATTTTTACCTTTCAAGTAATAAATTATACATATTATTGTTCGTTACATTCTAAAACCAACCCACAATTAAGTATGACAAATTGTGACGGATCATGCAGGTCATCCTGCAACCTATTGAAAAAAAAATGGGCGTACTACCTATCCCAACTTGTTGCCTCACTTAGACGCGTTCCGTATAACCTGTAACCCGCATGGATCAAGTACGTGTGCAGATTAGTTCACATATCTTAAAAATTTAAAAATTTCTTTCCACAACCCCATAATTTCATCATGCAATCTCATATTCTAAAAGAAAAATACCAAATTATCCATTTCAAATTCTTCAATCTGAAATACAAATTTATATTCTAGATTGTGTAATCTGAAATATTGTACAATTCGAAACACAAATTTTAACTTCCAGATTTTATAATCAAAAAGGTATTTGAATTCGAAAGAAAAATATTCTAAATTTTTTATTTATATTTTATTACGCATGTATCGTAAAAATAATATTATAAGATTATTTATCTAATTTATTTAAATAAAATAAATAAATTTATATTTTAAAAATATTTTTTATTAATTTAAAAATATATATTTTCTATGCTTTTATACAAGACAGATTAATAAAATTAATCCACATTTTTAACACAGAACATACCAAACTGCATTTTACAAACCAAGGACACTTGACATTCCAACCATAATATCACAACTTTACCAAATTACATTAATTTAAATGTAATCATCACTTATCATATTATTTCACACACTGTATTAGCACATAAAAACAAGTCCTTAAAATCCTTAAATTTATGGACCAACTTATCTAATACAATAATTTTATTTAAAAAATTTTAAAAGTAATTTATTTTTATAAAATGTATGTATACTATAATGTATATATCAAATTATTATTTTAAAACTAAAATCGACTCACTGATATAATTTAATATTTAAAACTATATTCTTCATTTTAAATTAAATTTTAGTTTTTTAATGTAGATCAATATAGTAAAAAATTCATCATTACTTAAAATCCTGACATAACACTTAGACTGAACAACATCTTTTGTTTTCTTTTTGTTTTCTTGGGTTGAAAAGCATATTTGAAAGAGTAAAGTTAAAATTATTTATATTAAAGAACAAATATAATAAAAAGTTTTTTAAGGGGTTGGAACTAAGAGAGTTATTGAACTATTTCTCGGTTAGTCGGTATGCACCTCACTCCTTCTCAGACGAACTCCTTCTACTTTCGCTTTTCCACTCCTCTTCCTTTGATTTTCAAACTTGGATAGTACCTGCAAAAGGTACTCTAACATTTAAGTCAAACTTCAGCATTCGACACTCAGTATTTAGTACTAGATAAATACGTATTTGATCTTTTGGGATATGTGCTTATTTATATTTTTTTTTTGGGTCCTTCGTCGTTATTGGGCCTAATAATAGCAGATTAATATTGGGTTATTGATTAGTCTAGTCATTAGTTGTGTCACTCGGCCAGGACCGGGTGCTGAGTCTCATGTTCAGTCATGCGGACCGGACCAGTACACTTGTCCCCCAAGCTCGAGGAGTTTTTGAATTCGAAGAGTCTTTGTGACGATTGTGCTTTCTGAGATGCGATGTGATGTTGGCAACATCGAACACGTGACGTCACGCGTAATGATGGCTTAGGTGTTTTGGCACCATCCATCATGGATCATTGGATCGAGGAGGATCCAACGATTGAGATGAGAGGGACGTACAGTCTTCCTCTCTCTTTTGAAGCTATAAATAGTGGTTCCCCACCACCTCGTGTCACTGTTTATCTGTTTTGACCTACGAAACCCATTCCTTCTGGCTCGATGTTTTCCTTACTCTCTGAGAGGTTAGTCATGTCTTCCCCTAACTCCTTCGTCTTCTTCTCCGTCTTCATCTCTGTCTTCCTCCTCTCCCAATTCCTCCACAACCGAGCCTTTGTCAATCGCAGCAATTCAAACATTGTCCCCCGTGGAGAACTTTGTGAGGGTCAACGATCCGAACGATGTTGCTGACCAGGTAGGTCCTGCTGAAGAGTCATACCATTGTTCAGGATTTGACTGGGTCGATACCAAGGTCACCGAGTTCATCTCTGTCTACAGGGATTCGTCCTCCATTGGCTCCTTTATGGATAACCATAATATGTTAAAGTAAGATGCTCGTGATGAAATCTTGGTCATTGATTATTGTCAACCGATCGACACCATTTGTATGGTCAAGCCTCCTCAGAGGGTCTGTTCTTTTTTGTTTATTCTTGTCTTTTCTCAGACTTGCACATCGCTTTGTCTTTCAACGATTTCACGATGGGTGTCTTTCGGGCACTCAACATTGCTCCTTCACAACTCTACCCAAACACATGGGCCTCTCTCTAAACCTTTTGGCTCATATGTGACATGTTCCGTCTCCATCCAACTTTGTCCACCTTTCTCCATTATTATACTTTCCACTCGGCCGATCCTGTTAGCTACTTGTCTCTTGTTAGTAGGTCGAGTAACACGCTCTTCGCCCTCTTCACATCCTCATAAAAACTTCAAGGGAAAAGTTTTCAAAATCTTCATTGAGCTCGAGGGTAGGGAGCTTGTATTGGACCAAGACCCCCGCTTGCTTCAAGCAATGGCCTCGTCCGGCCTATAATGCCGAGGAACTGGAGGTTTACGCTTTATTTGATAGCCTCCCGAGGAGACTTTCTACCCGAAAGCTTTTGTCTGTGTAAAAATCCTCTAAAAAATGGATTGATTTTTAGGGTATGCTCGTGTTTTCTGTCATTCCTTTCCTCGGTCAGCCTATGTTGTTTACTTACGCATTTTTTCCTGATGTTGGCATTATGAAAAAAGAAGCTCCACAGGTGGTCAACGTGTTGACCGCCTTCCGCAATAAATCGACAACATGGCCAAAGAAAGTTGGGAGACGGTTGTTTTCGGTAACCTCTCCACTGTCGGGGCAACCGACCCTTCCATCGCCCATAAGGAGAAGAAAAGGAAGAGGGAGGACATTGTTGTAACCACTCGGTCTCCACGTGGTACGCCGAGGTGACTCCCTCAACCTTCTCCCATTTGGCTCAAGAGTCCCTCACTAACTAGGACCCCTCAAACTGATATTGTTGCCACTGGCCACCCCTTGGTGCTCCTTGGAGGAGATTCCAAGTTCTCCAGGGGCATTCAATTGGGTTGATGCTGACCGAGATCCCCTCTTCTGGTTTCCGAAGACGAACTGCTCTCGACTGTAATTGAGTTGCATTACCGAGCGATTGTGCTGGCTCGGTTGGTCGCTGATACTCGCAACCGGAAGGTTGAGGAGATATCTCAACTAGAGCACGAGCTGTCAGAGGCCACCACCTCCATGAAGTCGTCGCTAGAAGTGGCGTTGGCTTATAAGTTGAGGGTGGCCCAAGCGAAGGTCGAGCTCAAGTTGAGCAATATTCGGTGTCGGGTTGTGGTGTGGGAGGAGAAGGAAAAGAAGAGGGTGGCTGAACTAGAGAAGGCCAAGAAGGGGCTAAAGTGGGAGAACTCGGCGTTTGAAGCTAAGAAGATGTCTGTGGAAACAAGTTCGAGACTCAACAAGGGAATGTCCTACTGATGCTGGGCGAGACCTTAAACCAAGTAGTCCAATAGGATCACCTGCTACACAAGGGTCCATCACTGGAAGGTGCCTTTAACGCCAACAAAGACGTATATGAGGGTCAGATGGTTACCTTCGCTGAGTTGGCTGAGCTGGCTGAGCTCTGGAGCTCGACGCTGATGGATGCTGATGAAGATGAAAATGAAGATAAATAGGTTTTAGTCTTTAATGTTTTGTTCCCTTGGGATCGGGGTGTGACCTCCTCCTTTTGCTAAAATCAATATATTGACCGCTCTTCTCCATTCCTGCTTTTAATAATGAAAGTTATAATAATCGGTATTTCTTTAATTATTGCTCGGTCGGTTTACCGGTCAATACGAATCCTCTTGCTGCTTAAGTTGTTAGGTATCAGAAGGGAATACCGATTAAGGTATGCATCCTTAGCCGAACCGAGTCTTTCAGTATCGAGAGGGAATACCGACTAAGGTATGCATCCTTGGCCAAACCGAGTCTTTAGGTATCGGGAAGGAACACCGACTAAGGTATGCGTACAATTTTTCCCCATAAACACTTTAGGTGGTATGCCCTCTCAACTAAAATATCTCGGATCCGGAAGGGGCCCTCCCAGTTGGATGAGAACTTTTCATCTATTTTCCTGACCTCACTTTGCATTCGTTATAAGAGATCTCCTTTTTGAAAGCTTCTCGGCAGAACCCTCGCGTTGTACCGCCTGGCTGCTCAAAGCTTTCATGCGGTTTCACGAATTCTACTCCTGTCTCGGAGCTCGGTTATAAGATCAAGTCCGATCGATAGACTCTCCTGGTTGAGGGATAAGTCAAAGATTTGTCGTCTGAGGGACGACTCTCCCACCTCAATCGGGATCATGGCCTTGATGCCATATGTTAGGCTACAAAGTGTTTGTTGTATTGTGGTTTGGGGTGTGCAGTGATACGCCCATTGGACCTCCACTAACTCCTCGACCCAACGCCTTTTTGTCGTGCGAGTCGTTTCTTCAACTCATTAAGGATGACTTTATTAGCTGCTTCGGTTTGCCCGTTGGTCTGAAGGTGTTCAACCGAGCTCATTATTGATTTGATGTTGAGGTCCTCGTAAAAAGATTGAAGTCATCAATCAATGAATTGCCAACTGTTATCAGTTATAATCTTGTGGGGGATTCCGAACCGGCATACTATGTTCTTCCACACGAAGTTTTGGACATTTTTAGCTGAAATGGATGCAAAAAGCTCGGCGTCAATCCACTTGGTGAAGTGATCTATCCCGACTAAGAGGAATTTTGTTTTCCCTTGCCCGGGCTTAAAGGGACTGATGTCCATTTCCCATATGGCTAACGGTCATGGAACACCATGCTACGGAGTGTCTCGGGCTTGAGATGGAACAAGGGACCAAACTCTTGTCACTTGATGCATTTCTTCACTGTCATAGTTCTCATGCCAAAGTAACTCCCGCATACTCCCTCGTGGATCTCTTGTAGGACAAACTCTGCCAGCTCCTTGGTGATGCACTTCAGCAACAGTCTAAAGTATCCTCTTCTGTAGAGGTCCCGACTGATCAAGGTATACCTCGCGCATTGTTGCCTCATAGTCTTCTCTTCCTCCGGCTTGTAAATGCCGAGCTCCAGGTATTTTATGATTGGGGTCCTCCAGGTGTCATCCCTGGTCAGGGCCAAACACTCGGCCTCTCCTACACTAGGAGTCTGTAGGTTGATCTATACGACAGATCTATGGTAGCTCTTCTTCTTAGTTGTGGTCAACCAACTGATCTGTGGATGTGCTCTACTGTCACCCTCTCAAACCGAGTGATGAGGTTAGAGACTGTATGGTAACACCTTTTGCAACAAAGGCTCTTTCACCTCAAATTCTCCCTTTATCTGACTGACCACCGATTAGGAGTTGCTTTTACACGTTACTTTGCGAGCTGTCATATCGTACGTCAGGTCCAAACCGGCAAGGATGACCTTGTACTCGGCTTGGTTGTTGGTGGCTTTGAACTCAAATTTTAACGCCTGCTCGAGAATGAGGTCACTTGGACCCTCGAGAAACACTCCCTCTCCACATACTGTCTTGTTGGATGATCCATCGACAAAGAAAATCCATCTGATCGATAGCTCCTATTGAGGGGTTTGCTCGGCTAAGAAGTCAGCAGAGCATTGAGATTTTATTGCTTCCCCTGCCTCATACCAGATATCGAAATCTGAGAGCTCTACCGACCACTATATCATGCGCCCTGTAAGATCTGGTTTAGAAAGAATTTTAAAGATCGGGTAGTCAGTTCTTACCAAGATGACATGATTTTGGAAGTAAGTTCTCATCCATTTGGTCGTCAAGACTAGGGTGAATGCGAAATTCTCTATCCTCTGGTACCTCGTCTCGTTCGCATGGAGCATTCGACTGATGAAGTACACATGACACTCCTCCTTCTTGACCTCCTACACTAGAATTGCATTTACCGCTTCTTCCGAGATCGATAGGCAAACGATCATCGGTCGGTCGGGTCTCGACTTGTGGATCACTACCGGTGAAGATGAAAATGCCTTCAGCTGTTGGAAGATGTCCTTACATTTTTCATCCTAGCAAAACTTGGCTGCCTTCCGAAGAAGTTGCACTATTGGCCGAGTTCGCTCGGCCAGTCGAGGGACAAACCTTGAGAGGGCGATGAGATAACCAATAAGTTGTTGCACCTCTTTCACGTTCTGAGGGCTTCTCATCTCGGTTATAGTTATGCATTTGTCCGAGTTGGCCTATATTCCCCGGTGAGTCAACATGAAATCCAAAAACTTTCACCCGTCCACGTTGAACGCCACTTCTCCCGATTGAGCTTCATTCCCGTCCTTCGTAATCCCTTGAAGACTTCGTCCAAGTCTTTCACGTACTAGTGGCACGATTCCCACTTCAAGACGATATCGCGTACCTAGACCTCCACCATGTTATGGCCGATCACCCCTTTAAAATTTTTATCCATCAGCCTTTAGTAAGTTGTTCCAACATTTTTTAGGCCGAATGACATAACCTCGTAGTAGTAATTTGTTTTGTCCGTCATGAAAGTGATTTTCTCCTTGTCTCTCAGATACATGCTTATCTGGCTATAGCCAGAGTATGCGTCCAAGAAGCTAAGGATGTTGTGGCATGCTGCACCATCAACCAGCCGGTCGATGTTAGGGAGTGGGTATGAATCCTTCGGGCACGCCTTATCGAGGTTTGTGTAGTCCACATACATCCTCCATTTGCCGTTGGCCTCAGTGACCATGAATACTTTAGCCAACCAAGTAATGTAGCAGGTCTCTCGTATGAAGTCAGTCGACAGGAGCTCCTCGACCTCCTCTCTTGCTGCCAACCTCTTTTCCTCCCCAAGCTTGCGTTTCTTCTGAGCCATTAGTCGAACCTCCTTGTAAACTAAAAGCTTGAGAGTGATGATATACGGGCTCACTCTCGGTATATCAGACGTTGTCCAGGAAAAAAGACCGACATTCTTTTTCAATGCCTGGTGTACAATCTCGGCCTCGGCAGCCACCATTGTTGTTCCCGCACTGGTAGTGTGATCCTCGTCGAGCAGAGGTACCCGACGTAAGTCCTCCTTAGCTTCGAGTATCGGCTCGGTCGTTGGGGGTCGAGATTGACAAGAGCAACAATATGCTCTCTACATTCTAGCTGAGCTTCTCGTTGAGGGGACTTTCGTCCTCAAGAGGACTTCCGCTTGGGGGATCGACCGTGATAGTCGTCTTATCGCGTAGACTCTATCTTCAAACTTTTTACATAACATTTTCCTGCAATCTTCTGATCTACGTGTACTGTGAGGTTGTCTCCCAAAGCCGACGGAAATTTCATGGCCAAATGAGGGGTAGAGACGATTGCTCTTAATGAACGGTCGTTCGAGCAAGATGTTATAGGAGGTGTTGGCATCTATCACCAGATACCGAATTTTGATGGTTTTGTTCACCTTACCCTCACCAAATGTAGTGTAGAGCTTAATATAGCCTCGAGTGTCCACTCTCTCACCCGAGAAGTCGACAACCTAATCACTGTACAACTTTATCTCCTCTCCGGCGATCCTCATCTTCTTGAACGTCTTCCAGTAGAGGATGACCCACCGAACTCCCCTGATCCACCAATGTTTTCATGATGAAGAAGTTGTTTATATCAACCGTTATGACCATGGGATCGTCTTGTGAAGGGTCAAAACCCTTGAAGTCCTCGTCAGTGAAGGTGATGGGCGACATGCTTGGTTGGAAAGATATGATGTTCACCTGCTGCACTACTCTCATGTGTTTCTTCCTTGTCGTGTTGGAGCTACCTCCCCTAGCGAAGCCTCCAACAATGGTGTTTATGACCTCTCGGCCACCCCTTCCTTCGTCTCCTTCCTTTCCAGGAGGCTTCTTCTGCCTTGGCCAATCTTCCAGTCGACGAAGTCGTTTCTCGTCCGTCGTGGGGTGTAATCCCTCCGCTCAATTGTTTCTTCCCTCCTTGGAGGCCGCTCCGAACCTCGACTCCACTACACAAACTGACGGAGATACCCAGCTTGGATAAGTTCCTCGATATTATCCTTTAGCGCCTACTCTTCGGTGGTGTGCCCACTGTTCTAGTGGTATTGGCACGTACGTAACCGATCAGCATTCTCAGGGCTCGCAACCCTTCTTGGCAGTGAGATTAGGTCGCCACTCAAAGCCTCGTCCAAAATCCTTCCCCTATTAACTCTTAAGGGGATATACCTTGTAAAGTGGGGCCCCCGATTGTCCTTGTGCCTATCTCCTCGACCAGCAACAAGTCGGTTCAGGCGCTCCTTCTCCTTATCCTTCCCTTTATCTCCACCTGCCACAGCCCTGGCCTGACTCCTATACTCCCTCAACTCCTCTAGTTGCATGTACTTAGCGACTCTTTGTCTAAGCTCATCCAGGTTTGCAGCTGGCTTCTTGCACAAACTATCCGAAAAATGGCCCTGGCTGGAGGGCCATGACCATGTGATGGATGGCCACGTCCGAACTCAGATTCCGGATGTTCAAGACCACCTTACCGAACCTTTCCATGAACAACCTAAGAGATTCTCCCTTCTCCTGGAGAATGTTGACCAGGGTGATTGAAGTCAGGTGGTGCGGTCGATTAGTAGCAAACCGTGTCCCAAACTTAAACACCAGCGTCTCAAAGCAGTCGATGGAGTTTGGAGGAAGCCTTACAAACCAGCTCAAGGCTCCTTCCTTCAGCAACGTGGGGAACACTCGGCACAAGACTGCGTTGTCCGAGGTGTATAGGCTCATGTGCGTGATGTACACGTCTATGTGCTCATCGGGGTCGGTCGTCCCGTCATAACAGTCTATGTTCAGGCCCTTCCACATAATCGGCAATTGTGCCCCCATCACATAATCAATGAACAAATGCCTACAAAACAAGTTCAGGGTGCTAGTCGTGGGGATCGACCCGTTCAAATAGGATTCACCCTCGGTGATACATCCCAATTAGCCAAGCAGATGACCAAGGACACAAGAGACACTTCACACTTTGATAAGTCATCTCAGCATACAAGACAAGGTTCCACCAAATATCGGAAGGACCTCATCATCAGAAGAAATAGGCATAAACCAGAACATCAAATGTTCTTTCTTCTGGTCTTCTTACAAGACAAATGTTTGTAAATAAATTGAGCTCACTTAGGGAGATCCAAATAGAAGAATAAGTTAGAGTAGAGTGTGCTTAGTAATTTGAGTAGGGTGTGCTTAGTAATTTGGGCTTGTGTCAAACCCACCTTTCATGACAAGTGCTTCTAGTTTTAGGGTTTCTTTGACCTACCTTCTAGAAGATTTCTCACAAATGACACCCTAACCCTCTATCTTGTTCTCCGAGACACTCTCTCCTATAAATAGAGTGTCTTGCCTCATGTGTTTCACACTTGAATTTGAATTAAGAAAATAAACTCTGCTTGATTGATTAGTAAGCTTTATCTCCTAAATTGTTCTTGGGTCTTATCTTGAGAGTAGTGCACCTCAAGTGGCGGCTCCTCACCACTCATCGTGGAATTCCCTCACCCTCTAAGTGGGTGCTCCATTTTCCATAAGCTTTCTTCATCTCTTCATCTTTTTCCTTTCTTTTTTGCGTCATTTCCATTCCTTTTTATGTTCTTGTGTTCTTCCTTTCCTATTCGGTTTCCATCTTGTTTCTTTTCCTTATATGTCCTTTAATTCCACACCTCATCATCATCAACACCATATAATTGTGTTTTCTCTTTGCCCTCTAGAAGTGAATCTTCACACTTACTTAACCACTTGGTTAAGTTCGTGTCCAGTGGGAATCTTCTTTGGGTTTCTCACATATTCTGTTTAAAAAAAAAAAAAACTATAAACAAAGTGCAACCCATAAAATGTGCAATCTTAAAATCAACTCACATCACTCAACCTCTTGGGTGTGGGTTGTTTTTGGCTCTTAAACAGTTGAAGGGCCGGTGGGTGGTGAGGGACTTCCTAGCTGAGTTACCCGGTCCGCCAGATGGACCCCCTCTGCTAACTTCCTCTTCATCTCTTCATTCTCCTATCGAAAAGCAAGGATCTCCTCCTCATTCTTCCGCTTCATATCAGCCATCTCCCTCTGCAGAGACATCAGCAACGTCATCTACTCAGCATCAAACATTCTCTCGTTCACCATGCTTCTTGTAGACACCATTTGCTTTCTTCCTTCTTCAAATTCTCTCGGTCCCATGGTGGACACCAATTGTTCTCGAACAGGGTTGGAACCAAGAGGACTATTGAACCACTCCTCGGTCGATCGGTATGCACCTCACTCCTTCTCGAACGAACTCCTTCTACTCTCTATCTTCCATTCCTCTTCCTCTTGACTTCCGGACTCGGATGGTACCTACAAAAGACACTCCGACACTCAAGTCAAACTTCGACACTCGACATTCAGTATTTAGTACTAGATGATTACGTACCTAATCCTTTGGGATCTATGCTTATTTATATAATTGTTGTGGGCCATTTGTTGTTATTTGGTCTAATAAAAGCATATTAACTAATAGTAGGTCATTGGTTAGTTTCGTTATTAGTTGTGTCAGTCGGCTTAGACCGAGTGCTGAGTCTCATGTTCGGTCGTGTGGATCCGACCGGTACAAAAAATAAATGAAATATTTATAAATAATTTGATTGATGTAATAGAATAAAAAACTTTATAAAAACATTAATATAAGAAATAAATTTTAAAATATAAATTAGAATTAAAATATATTTTTTTAAAATCATAATAAAGTTTTAATAAAAAATAAAATTAAAATTAAAATTAAAACATTTTCACCAAATATCAAAATTTAAATTATTAATATATATATATATATATATATTAATAATTAATGAAAAATTATAAACATTACATATATTAAAACACAATTAATATATGTGCTTCTCACAGCTCCAACATAGCATTGAAATTTATTAAAAGTTAAATACAATTGATTTTGTTTTAAACATAACATCTCCTTTTTCGTTTTTTTTTATATTTTATTCCTTATTTTCAAAGTTTCCTAGCAATCTCTCTATTTTATCTTTGATATTGCGCCTCTCTGATCCAAATAAAGGTAAGTGACCAAGAGAGTTTTGCTGTCTTCAGATCAATAATCAGCTCTAAATTGAAAGAATAATGTGTATTTATGGTCTTTTGCAGCAGTTATCGTTATTTTGTATTCAATGACTTGGCTACTGCCGTAAGATCACTGCCAAATAATATTGATTACACTTGAAGTCAAACCTTCGGTGCAAACATAAAACTACGGGGAAAATGCAGACATCACCATAACAACCTAATAAAGGAAGACCATTCTTCCAATTTCGTTAAGTACCTCTCTTATCCTTCTTCATCACTATTAATATAGACAACTCCTGATGTCTCGAATGGTAAAAGAAAGTATAACTTTGTTAAGAACTTATGATCACATTAACAGTTGAGATCAAGAAAACTATTCTTAATGGAACCAAATGTAAGCTTTGGAAAGAGAGATGCCATGTTGGGCTCGACCAAATTACTGTAAGTTAGAACTTTGAAATTGCTGAATCAGGTAAACAAAGTCTATTTTTCAAATCACGAGTGGCAAGAAATTACATGAGTAGTTAACAGTAACAGGTATCACCGCATCCCACAATTTTTTATTTAAAACAACACATTATGATGTTTTTAAGCCTGGATAAAACATAGTATAATAGGAATGTGATGAAAGGAAAAGAATGTATGCAACGGAAGATAACACATGTGGCCTCAACTTAAACACCAGGATAAATGTTTCTTCAGAATTACACCCTCTCACAACATATTTCATTGTCACAACAATTGAACACAGTAAACTAAAAGAAACAAGTCAAATAACTAACAAGGGGAATATTCACCCAAAAATATTTTTCCTTGCAAAACCAGAGAGCTAAGCAACACAACGCGGTTGAAGAAAACAACAGCACAAAAAACAAAATTTAAACAGACACATTTAAAATGGATTAAAAATTTCTTTACATACAAGTTAATCGCAAAAAAATGGCGTTAGGCACCAACAGATAATACTTATATTATGCATTAGAGTTTTCAAACACAGTCTGGAGTCAAGAACTAAGGAAAAGTCCAGAGCAAACTCTCCCATGCTTTAGTAATAAGTATGTTTACATGATCAAAACATCAATGAACTATTATATATATTATACAACAACAATCTACAGAAAAATGAAGTAATACTCCTCAAATAATTCAAAAACTAAAGCAGAGACATTGCCGCAAATTATTACTTAATTTAGCAATACAAGAATTCACAATAGCTCAGCATCATTTTTTGCATCTGGTACAAACATAAAAGTAACAGCATCTAAATTCTACAACAACAGGAAAAAAAATGCATCTACAAGACTAGTGACCCTTAACCTTATCATCTGCCACAACATTGAGAATGGGCAAGCTACTGAGGAACTCATCAAGGCCTTCAAAAAACCCAATCCCTTCAATATTATCCTCAGCATGTCCAGCAGCATTCCCTTCGCGATCGCGCACTCCACGGGAAGGCTCCTCCACCTCATTGCTGAACTCCACATTCAAATCCAACTTCCCCAAGTTTCCAGCACCCCTCCTCCTCGAACCACCTAACGCAGCCTTCTTACTAGACTCTGCCCTCGCACCAGACGGCAAAGCAGAGCCAGCATTAGCTTTGGCACTAGCATTAGCATTAGCATTAGCTTTGGCATTAGCATTGGCACTAGCAGCTGTAGCAGGATTAGCGGAACCCACATTCTCATGCTCTGTATGGACACCCCTCCCAGGTCTCTCCACTGTTTCCCTCCTTGCATCACCAGAATTTTTATTAACTCTAGTCCTCTTCTTCCCCCTCCTCTTCCCAACCCTCCAGTCTCCATCACCGGAATCATCGTCACTGGGGTCGGATAAGTCGATAAACGCGGCGGCAGCCTCGTCATCATAGTAAGCCCAATTCTTCTTAGGCTTGCTATAGGACGGCCCATTCGAAGGGCAAGGAAACAAAGGGGAAAACGGGTTCCAATTGGAGGATAACCCGTTCACGTCCTTCGAATTCCCAGAAAATCCCAACGGGAAAAACCCCCAACTACAATAGGAACCGTCTTTCCCAGTCAACGGCGGTGGCGACCGTATCACCACCGCATGAAACCCCCTCCGACAACTCTGACACCTCAAGGTACACTCCTCGTACCCCTTCGGGTATTCATACAAAACGTAACAGTAAGGGCACGAGGTCCAGAAACTCGTTACCCCGTCGTTTCCGATGGTTCGAGTAGACTCAGCGGACTCGGGACGATTGGAGTTCGGCCGAGTCGCCTCGGCCGTGTTAGCCCTCGATCTAGGGTTTCGCCTGGACGTGGGTTGGGAATGTACAGGAGGAGGAGGACGCGGCGGGGACTGCGGCGGTGGAGTGGTGAGCAGCCGGAGATCGCTGTCGTACATGGCTTTCTTGGCTGGGTTGGAAAGTACAGACCAGGCGTCGTTGACGAGGGAAAAGGCGTGGTTGGCGAAGGCGAAGAGGTTGCGGCTGGGATCGAGGAGGTGGGCGAGGCGGCGGTACTGGGAGGCAACGTGGTCCATGTTGGTGGTGTAGCGGAGGATTTGGAGGATCCCGTACCAGTCACGGTGGTCGTTGATTCGCGACTCTCCCGCCAGGAGCGTGTCGATCACGGTCAGGAGGTGCTCGGAGGCCTCGTAAGTCGGGTCGGACTCTCGCGCTCGGATCGCGAAGGAGCGCGCCCCGTGAAGGTCGCGTGCGCTAAGCAGCTTGTTGGCGGTGTAGAGCCACCGCTCCGCCTCCGCTCGGTTTCCTCCGCCGTCCATGGTGGCTCTGACTCTTGAAAACGGACAAGAAAGGACAGTGGAGTAAGAGATTCACAGTGTGGGGGACGAGGGCAGTTTCGTCATATCATACGTAATAACTGAAATCGAATGATATGATACCACATGAATGCTCTTTGTTAGTGCTGAGGTGTGGCTGGCCCAATCAATGTTTCTATTTTAACCCCTTTTTCTATTATTTTTATTCTGCTCTTCACTCCATCATAGTTTAGTATGCTCTCACTTTATTTGATGAGGTGTTGGATTTGTATGGCTAGTTTAATCCTCTAGACACACATGTAACCATTTCATTGGTTAATCTAATCATGCTAATCAATGGTCACAATTTCTCCTGCAGACAAACTTGTACTTTTGTTATAATAATGCCACGAAATTAAGAAGACTCTCAGTAATACAAATATACAAGGTTCAGCTCAGTGCAATAAAAACTTACCAAGATTATAGATATCTTTTTAAAACCGCTATTCGTAAAAATCCAAAAATAAACTGAAAATAGCTTTCTTCTATAAGCTACTTAAATAGTTTATTAAAATAAGTTAAAATGAAAACTATTTCCAAAACAGGACTAGAGAATCATATTTTTTCAAGACAGTTAAGTATCAATAAAAGCATCTAGCTAATTTATGAAAACTAAAAGTTGGTCCATGTGAATCCACATCTACACCCATTCATATTTTGAAGGAAATTATCTACACAGAATCATAAAATAATATATTAAATTAAATAATATTTAGAAAACATGTTAAGAGTATGAACTTAACGCTATGGAAAAATATGGAATTCAACGCCCAATTGAGACGGGCTCAAATATTTGGAAAAAAATAAAACCAATTTTACTAACTGTAACATACTGAAGACGTTTTATTCCAGCATTTCATATTTTCAAAATTTTCGAAAATATTGATTATGGATTCTACAATCCAAAATATAAATTTATATTATAAATTTTATAT
>Ga0123341_1002451_pt1 | contig 15284 bp, 9 predicted proteins | sample Turbeapinknodule_FD_89959 | JGI IMG/M metagenome (GOLD analysis project Ga0123341, IMG submission 89959) | Root nodule microbial communities of legume samples collected from Mexico - Turtle bean Mexico pink nodule | ecosystem: Host-associated > Plants > Roots > Nodule | place: Mexico: Nepantla... | reverse complement strand
TATATATTCGTTAATTTAAATTAAAATGCCGGATAAACTTTCTTTATTTTTAAATATAGACAAATACAACTCAAATTACTCACTTACATATAAATCAATCCTAATATACTCAAATGATCAACCTGATATAGATGAAAGAAATGAAAGAGAAAAAGAAAAGTAAAAAATAAATTGTTTATTTAGAAACAGATGAATACAAAATATGTTTATTTACTATTAATAGTGTTACTCTATTATATAATATAGATACTTAATTATAAAAGAGGTTAAAAAACTAACCTAGTTAATTATATCACACAATAATTAAGTTGGGTTTTTTCCCTCTCTTTTTTCTCATTATTACGGGGGGAAAAATGACTTAAAAGCAAGTGGATATCTTATTTCTCTTTGTTTTTTTCTTCTGCACCAAACCAACAACTTTTCTTTCTTTCACCACAGTACACCAACTGAACCTAAGAAAATTTAAACCTAATTAAATACTGATAATTAATTTAGATTTCGTTAATATATGTATATCCTAAGTGTGACTTCACTTATTTTCTACTAATGATTTATTAACTAAACCAGTAATTTGTTAACCTCACCGAATCGATATTCGAACCCAAATCAATCATAACGAGTCAGTCATAAAATGTACGCACTTTATTTAATTTTATTACTGTAATAGAAAAAATTACAGTACTTGATAGCAAAAAATAACCTTTTTCATACTTTTCTTATTAAATATGCATCACCTAATCATCATCTGCTATTTTTATTATATATTTTTTTATGTAATAATACTAATAATATATCAATGGCAATGGGATTGAAATTCAAGAATAAAAGAAGTCTCACATTGTCTAAAAATGTAGAAATAAAAATAATCTCACACTTTTTTTATCATAAAGTTGTGAATTGAATGTAATGTTTTATTTTCTTTCATTGTTAAAAATCTACCAGTTACTTTTAGTATAAAATTAAACAAAAGGTAGAAAATAAAAAATATTTTGTTGAATTTTGAAAATAATATTTAAATAAAGAATTTGAGAAGATTGGTTAGGGTAAAGAGGAAAGAGAAAAGAGGGAGGAACAATAAAGGAAGAAAGAGATGAAGATGATGACATGATATGATCTGATGGTAGTAAAGAGGAGATAATAAAGCAAAGCAAGCAGTGGCACCAACTTTTCCCATTCAACCAAACGTGCTTTCTAAATTATTTTTTATATAATAGTAATAATAATAATAATAATAATAATAATAATAATAATAAAAACAAATTGTTTGAAAATGATTTGATTACATGGCTTTTACCCTGTCTTTAATCTTTTGGGTAAAGGAGCCTAAAAAACAGGTCAAAATGCTCCTCACTCGCAGATACAATACACACTCATCTCCAGCACACAGAGAGACACACACACTGAGTCCATGGCCGCCAACAAAAACAACGTCAACAACAAACAACGTAACATTCTCAATATTAACAACGACCATACCAAACCAAACAGTTTGTTCTCTCTTCTCTCTCAAACCATGCTAGTGCTACATTATATTGCTTGCTAGTAGTACCTCCTGCCATTCCCTCCTCTTCCAACCATATATTTATTCATTCAGTGGCATCGGTTTTCGTGCTCCGTTCCTACTTTTCATAAAACCCCATTTCTTCTCTCTCTGCAAAGCTCCAAGCTTTTAGCCATTTGAGATCTGGGATTTCCGGGGTGGAGCTTTTTCCTTTTTGGCTTGCAGTATTTTCGGCGTCAGAGAGATCTCAACGTCTCCCTACCATGGCAAGCAAGTGGAAGAAAGCCAAGGTCGCGCTTGGTCTCAACCTCTGCATGCTCGTCCCCAGAACGTTAGACGACGATTCGCCGCCCCACACGGTCGTTTCCGAGCGCCTCTCCGACGCCGCCCTACTTTCTCCGACCAGCTGGAACACCAGCTCTTCCCGCCCCACCACGCCGCTTTCCTCTTTTCACGGCTTGAAACTTTCCAAAAGTAGCAGCAAATCCTCCAAGGTCTGGTTCTCATTGATTTCCAACTTCTTACTCTCTCTCTCTCTCTCTTCTCGTGTGTATGCTTTTGTTTTTTATTTAAATATTTTGACAAGTTCTATTTTGGTCTGGTTGATTGTGAAAGTTTAAAATGACTAGAAATGAATTTGCGCAAAATAAGAATGTTTTTTAACCGTGTTCAATATATGAAAGGAATCCGGTTTAAACGTTGTTAACATAAAAAGAAATTAAATGTTTTCAAGGTTGTTTGGATATTTTCTGTCAGGGAAGGAATGATTTGTTTTTACCGGATTTTGTTATTTTAATGAACTGTCTTATGTTGTTGTTCATGATAATGAAGTAGCATATTTTTGGTGCCTGAGAATATCGGTCGTTTATAACATAGTTCCTGATTTAAGGTTGGTGTGTGATTTAGTTGTGAAGTTTATTTGAATTCATTGGGTAGTAACGCGAAATGAGTTGGGACGATTTCTTGAATTGTACGTGGTGTTTTAATCAAGGACTAATTTCCAGGGTGGTGTTACCATTTTCTAGGGACCAAAATGCCTTTTTAGTAGTTGGGTTCCTTGTATTGATTTGGTTTCTTTAGCCCACTTCTACCGTACTGCAACTTGGGCTTAGAGCTACAATTTATTGACTTGTACCAATAGGGTATACGAGTGACATGTGAATTTGAAGTTTTGTATCAACAATTGTGCTTTTTATGTGCCTTAAGCTGATATTTCTGTTTCCTCCATGCTTCAATGCCTCTTTTATGGATAAGATTTTCCCTTCTTTTCCTTTCTATTGGCCAAGCAATTTATTTTTCTAAAAGCAATCCTTATATGATGTATTGGTTGGCTTGTTCATTTAGTCAAGTCATAATAGCAGTTTTTGATGACTGGTAGACCTGATTTGCTGAATAATAAATTGTGATTCCAATACTTTTGGGTCGATGTAAATGCTTCTTTAGTCCCTTTCTGTAGCATTCAGGTGTGCCTGACTAGACAAGGTGATTATACTTTTCACCATCCCTCTAATCTCTGTATTTGAAAAATCTTTTGCTTAATGGAGGCCTTATTTTGGCATCATGCTAGAGTTGAAAAGGAAATGTGATAATGGGAAAGGGGCGTTCTAAATCAATGTATCATTGCCTTTTCCCTTTGTCTTTTTCAGAATAGTTTGTTTCAACAGTATTATTAAATAACTTGGTAATATTCAAAGACTACATATCTTCAACCATAGAGGATTATTTCCCATTGTGCACATTGTATGTTGAATTAACTAGCTAAAATACTTAAGGTTGGAAAAGGAAATTGCAGATGATTTCTTTTTAACCTCTGTATATCAAATATGAGTACTGGAATTCAAATATTCTGTTTTTTCATATTTGTTTGACTTTTCCTTTATTGGAACTATAACTGATTTTTGATTCATGTACTGTTAATTTACCTTGCGTAGTCTGTTCATGAATTTCTTTATTTGCATGAAGCGTTGAAGGTCTGTCAAATAATTTACATAGTATTATACATGTTCTTACTAGCTTTTATTTTCAAACATTCAGCAAACCTGCTCAATATGCTTAACCAAAATGAAGCAAGGATCCGGCCATGCTATATTCACTGCAGAATGTTCACATTCCTTCCATTTCCACTGCATTGCTTCAAATGTGAAACATGGAAACCAAATATGTCCGGTGTGTAGAGCAAAGTGGAAGGAAATACCTTTATCGGGTCCCAGTTTGGATCCTATCCCTGGCAGAGTTTCACCAAGTTCAATCAATTGGCCCCAAAATGATGCTTTGATGGCAGTGGTCCACCGTCTACCCCTACCTCATCCTCACCGAGATTTAAATAGGAGACATGTCGTGCCACTTTATCAGGCTTCTGAGCCAGGCATATTTGACGATGATGAGTCCTTGAATCATCAACATGAGTTTTCTGAGAGAAGTCCTTGCATTGAGAATACTGTAGATACTGAGGCTGCTAGAGCAATAGAGATTAAAACATTCCCAGAAGTATCTGCTGCTCCGGGATCCAAGACTCATTCTAACTTCACAGTTTTGGTTCATCTCAAAGCTGCTGCTGCCGCAGACACAGCTGCAGTCAAAAGACAAAACCTTAGTAGAAACCAGGCAAACCTGGCACAGATTTCTCAGTCTCCACGTGCCCCTGTTGACTTGGTCACAGTGCTTGATGTGAGTGGTAGCATGGCTGGAACTAAGCTTGCACTACTCAAAAGAGCAATGGGATTTGTCATACAGAACCTAGGCTCTAATGACCGGCTCTCTGTTATTGCTTTTTCTTCCACAGCTCGTCGCCTATTTCCTTTGTGCAGAATGACTGATTCTGGGCGTCAGCAGGCACTGCAAGCTGTTAATTCTTTGGTTGCAAATGGTGGTACCAATATCGCGGAAGGCCTGAGAAAAGGTGCCAAGATAATGGAAGATCGAAAGGAAAAGAATCCAGTTGCCAGTATTATACTGCTGTCTGATGGTCAAGATAATTACACTGTCAATGGCTCTGGAACTAACCAGCCTCGACCAAATTACCAGTTTCTTCTGCCCACTTCTATCAGTGGTGTTGATAGTTCAGGATTTCAAATTCCTGTGCATGCTTTTGGATTTGGTGCAGATCACGATGCTTCACTAATGCACTCGATTTCAGAGATTTCTGGTGGCACGTTTTCTTTCATTGAGACTGAAGCCGTGTTGCAGGATGCGTTTGCACAATGCATTGGAGGACTTCTGAGCGTAGTTGTTCAGGAGCTTCAAGTGGGAATTGAGTGTGTACACCCAAATATCAGCCTTGTCTCACTAAAAGCAGGAAGTTACCCAAGCCGTGTGATGGCTGATGGACGCAAAGGATTGATCGAAGTTGGAGACCTGTATGCCGATGAAGAGAGAGATTTTCTAGTGTCAGTTAATGTCCCAGCTGCATCTGGCAATGAAACATCATTGGTAAAGGTGAAATGTGTATACAAGGATCCCTTAACTCAGGAAACAGCAACAATGGAAAGTGAGGAAGTTAAGATTAAGCGGACTGAAATCTCAGGGCAGGTAGTAATGTCACTTGAAGTGGACAGACAGCGGAACAGGCTCCAAGCAGCTGAGGCAATGGCCCAGGCTCGTGTTGCAGCTGAACGGGGGGACCTAAGTGGAGCAATATTAATCCTTGAAAACTTTAGAAAGATGCTCTCGGAGACTGTTTCAGCCAAATCTCACGACCGCCTATGTGTTGCGTTAGATGCTGAGCTTAAGGAAATGCAAGAGCGGATGGCGAGTAGGCATGTGTATGAAGCATCTGGGAGAGCATATATACTTTCTGGATTGAGTTCACATTCATGGCAAAGAGCAACAGCAAGAGGTGATTCCACTGATAGGTCAAGTCTTGTGCAGGCATATCAGACACCATCAATGGCTGAGATGCTTACTCGATCTCAGGCCATGTTACTAGGTAGTCCATCAGGGCAGAGGCTTCTCCAGCCACTGTTGTCAGTCAGATCACAACCAAGCCCAAGGTGATCCAAGAAGGATTTTGGGAAACCATCTTCAAATTTAGCCCTTCCACTGATTTTGCCATTTTGGCTTATAAAATATGTGGGGGAGGGTGGTAGTAAACGGGAGTCATAAACAGAAGATTTCTCTGAGCTGTGATTTTGTTGTTTAATATATGTAAAAATGAATAAAATATTGAGGAAAGGGTGGAGGGTTACTTAAAACCAATGGAGAAAAGGTCAGTAGACAGGAATTTACTTCTATTTTGGGGTTTAAAGGGTTTTCTTTTGGCTTCACTTTTCTTTCCTCTAATTATGTCTTTTTTTTGGGGGTGGTGTACATACAGAAGAATGCCTTTTTTTTTCTGGGACACCTGGGTATAAAGCTTGTAGCTGTGCAAATGGTTGGGATGATCTCATATCAGTATAATATATGTTTTCAATTCTTTCAGAACTCGTTCTTTTCAATAATTTGTCTTTTACATTTCTCCATCTCTAGGCATGGAAATGGACAGGAAACAATGGCACATTTTGCCACAGTAAATGCTCGTGAATATAAAGGTTTTCTAGTTTCTACCAAACTCTGACATGCCAGATCAATGGTAGTTGGGCAATGGTTGAATGCACTAACTTCACAAAATTATACAACTCTTCCACCTGTTGAGTTTTATGCAGAGTTTGTAGTGGCACATTTAAAACACAGTCAGTTTAATGAAACCACTTAAATTTTGTTTCAAAATTTAGAGCATTACCTATTGAGGGTTTTGCAAGTTCATACATCTGCATGTTGTGATACATTCAAGTCTAACCATGTAGCCCTCCCTAGTAAAAGTTATTTGCTTCTTCCATTTCTCAATTATAGTCCTTTATACTTTCTCTTCCTTACAAAAATTATTGTTATCTTAAAAAAAATAAGGGCTGTATCAGTTCTTTTTCCGGCCATTTCCTTTATTTAGTATTGTATCGACAATTAATTTAAATTAACTCAACCAAGCGAAATAAGATGGAAGAGTGTTTTGAATAAAGTTTGCAATAAATGAAGTCGTATTTTTTTTGGTAACAAATAACTTTGGCTAATTTCTTTATACAGATTGTTTAAAGTGAAATAAATTTCTTAATAAAATTTATGATTGGAACAATTGGCACGATGCAAAGCTATTTGGATGTAGTTTCGATAACGAGCAATATTATTTAAGAAAAAAAAATGTTTTGAATGATAGAAATTAATAAAAAGAATGTGTTAAACATTAATATAAGATTAGTGGTAAGACTTACAAAATTAAGTTAAACATTCAGTTTAACAATTTTAGTATGAGAGTGAAATCTGTCTAGTTTGTGTACAAACTGTTGAAACATTTTCTTACATATGTAAAAAAACCACTCTTTTGGAATTAGAAAATTGTTACTCCATCAACTTAGAGGAAGTGCTATGATGTCTCAAGTGGTCCAACAGAATTTTGTTATTTTCTTACACAGCACTCTAGGTTGTTTGCATATAGGGAGAAACCATGGAAGTCACATGTGACTAAATGAGTTGCACTGATACAAGTCACGTGTAAGCAGGTCTGAAACGACAAATCCAGTGAACCCATCCCTGCCATACATGGACGTGTTTATAATTAGATGTAGTGTGGTCCATCATTCTATTCTAGTCCTTTGTGATTCCGTTCTCTTGCAGCATTGTAAACAAATGTTCTTGTTTTTCGCCATATGTTTAGATAATGGATTTTGGCTCATCATGTAGAACTAACCTTTTAACTACACAGTTGCAGACTGACTAAATTTTGTTACAAACCAAATATTAAAAACCTTTTTATCTCAAGTATAGGGTTCGCAACTTGAATATACCAGGGAACTATCCACTAAAAGACCAACAATATCAACTTGCACAAAGAAGGCAAGTTCTAGCTGCCTTGGTCTATTGCAACAAGAGTTATCACTTGTCAGGGATAACGATTTCACGATTACTGGGTTGCTGACTTTATGGAAATTCTGTCAAATTACAAGTTTTGCAAAAATTTTGGGAATGGAAAATACTGAACTAGTCTCTTGCGGATTTTAGCAGAATCCAAATAATTACTGTTCAATTCAATCCTAATACTTCCTCTTCTGTTGAATTCAATTCTAGTGTTTCGGATAAGAAATTGTTTACCAAGTGTATCCAACTATTTACGAAGAGTGACCAGATTCATTCGAACCAATACCCGAAGAATAATCTTTAATAAGAACAAATGCATACCTCTTCATAAGCTTTTGTTGAAAGTCTAGAGCATGCATAGGTTTGCGCAAAACCTCACATCACATTTTCCGTTGGGATGTTACGCGGATATTCGAGTAATTCAAGTATGGATCATCGAAGAGCTGCAAAGAAAGTGACGAGATACTTTGCGGGATACACCCACGAACTTTATATTTAGACGGCCCAAAAATTGGAGATCATTGGCTACCCTAGGTCACTAGGATACATGCTCATGTTTGCCAAGGGAGTTGTTTCTTAGAGAAGCATAAAGTACACTTTCGTCATAACTTTCACTAGATAGATTAATTCGTTTCCTTTTGAGGCTACATATCATGGTATATGGATATTTTCATCTTTGGCCTCAAAGTTGTGCATCTCAACAATATCAAAGATATATAGAGTGAATTTTTTTTCTAGGTCATTGTACATATATTAGAGACTTTGGAAGGTGACTGTGTTCTAAATTGTATTTGCAGTTATGTGGTGATAGTTAATGTAGTAGAAAATTGTGAATAGATGTACCTTTTACAGCCGTAATTGAAGTCATCATGCAATCCTGAGAGTAAAAAGTTTAATGTTACGGAGGCAGTTGGGATTTTGAATTGTAATTTAAACAATGGGTGGAATGTTGTACTTTCCAAGCAAACAAGTAACCACGTCCTTACAAAGTAATTTCAGAAATGTGCTAATCTTTTTTGGAGCCTACAGATATTTCGTACAGATCAGTAAATCCCCTTACCCTTTCGAATAATTTTACGAGCAATTTTACTTGATAACACTGAAAATGAACCACGGGTGTTGAGTTTTGTGACGACAAAAGTGGCTCCATTAGCATTATCGTTATAACATCCAATTTGCATCACTGCAAGATAGGGGAAAAAGACAAACTAAAACATGACAAGAAGCATTTACACTTTCTCACCCTTATTAAAGTAGAACCAAGCGAGTACCTTTTGCTATTCCCAGCACCGTACTTAAAAATCCTTGGTACACAAATTTCAAAATTTTATCTCAACTTCCACTGCCATAATGTCATAATCAAAAGTCAAAACTCTAAAGATGCAGGGCAATACCAACTTCACTAGCAAGATTGAACTGGCTTTTGACTCCATAAAAGTTGATTTCGATAACGGTATATGAGAAATTCTAACAAAAGTTGTTTCAAATCCACAACTCTACTCTAGTCTCGATTGCCTTCATTTGGTTTAGGAATTTTCTTGTATTCATAGTTGCTAATATCCACCTTTTGTTGCAAAGCCTATGCAACAACAAACAGAAATTAAATCATGGACAATCTAGACTACGATAAATTGTTAATGAAGAGGAAAACAGACCTTTAGCTCATCGTCCAAGGAAATCTGTTTTGGATTGTACGCATGCACTGGTCCAGTCCTAGACAATGCTTTTCTTGTTTCAATTATTTCCCACTCTTGATCATCTTTCACCCTTGCAATATCCTTGCTGGACAGACACAGTTGCACTATTTTTAGAATGAGGATGAAGTCAAACAGAATGAGCAATGAAAAAAGTAGAGTTAGATAAACACACAGTTAAATTTTTATACTCTGTCTCTACAAGAAATTTACATTGTCAGATGATAAGAAATTGTGGTAAACCTAAATTTAAAGATAGTTGTTGTAAAGTAAACAAATATATATGATTGAATCACAGTGAAAAATACAACAAACACAATAATAATAATTCTAAAGCCTAACCTGCCTTGCAAGAGTTGGGCAAGGCCTAGAGAACCGAGGACAGTGAGAGAGATCATAGGAAGGCCGTATCTCACAAATGGGCTTCTCCTGCCCCATCTTTTGAATGCTTTCTCAGTTGTGGCAGTTCCTTTTGCTGCCCCCTCACTCTGGACTGTAGTCATTATTATTGGTCACAGAATTCAAATGTTGGCCTGAAATCTCAGCCGAGGGACATGATGAGTGAAAAGAAAACCCAATCAATTACCAATTCATTGATGCCACTAGAATTGGCATTCTAACAAACACGTAATGTTCAAGATACACACAGAGTCGTAATAAGTGAACATACAAACTCCAGCCACTGACACAGAAGCCTGGATGCGATTACAGAGTGAAGAAGGCTTCTTCCACTCAAACAATCTAGGGTTGTAACTAACCTTTGGGCTCGGAAGATTGGGTCATTCAGTTTTGGGAATGAAAAATGTAATTTTTTTATGAATTGTTAGAAATGATCTGATCTGCACCGAAAGGGAATGAATTGTGATTTAATTGTGGGAAGCAGAATGGTGAGATAAGAAGTGGAGCATACAGAACAATAAAACTTACCTCTTCACAACTCACGTCCTTCTCAAACACCAACTACGTTCTCTTTTTTTGTTTTCTGATGTAATTTTGATAAGAAGAAACAACATTGAAATGGTAGGGTTCTGTTGCTAAATAATCCCCTCCTACTAGACAGAATACCGATTAATACGAGAATACTGTTAAATTGAAAATGATAAGCCACATGACAAGATATATATATATATATATATATATATGTTATTTAAAATTATTTTATAGTTTACAGTATAATATATTATATTTATTTAAGAATATTTTATATTTTTTTATTTCAATATGATTATTATAAAATATATTATCTTTAATATTTTACTTTTTCTTAAGTAAAAGTTTAATATTTTAAAATATTAATCTTTAATAAAATTTTAATTTACTATTGAAAAATAGATTTAAATTATAATAAAATACATAATATTATATAATTATATATGGATCGTAGTTACATTTAAATTGAAAGGATCCCTCATTGTCATAATCCTCTTTCTTCTATCATTTGTCTCACCTGCCACCACCACCAGAAAATTCTCCTCCGTCACAGTGTCGCCATCATCCCCATGTCGTCCATCTTTAATAGAAATTATGGAGATTGTTCATGTTCCTCCACCACTCGATGTTGTCAACCTCCCGCCTCCGAAGGTAGAGGCCCGCATCGCCGTCATACTGTACTCCGATGGGAAGAGTAGGGGAATTGTGAGCTTGTGCGAAATGGCGTTGTCAATGCAACTTACGACGTCCTATCTCTCTTTAATAAGAGTACTTGCCAAAAATCATTCAACCACACATGACCTGGTGCATGTTGTAGTGTGAATATTAAAGTTGTTAACCTCCTATCACACAGTGCATGTTTAAGCTTTGAATTCAAAGAGATGTTAGAGTGCGTGAAATCTTTGAAGAAAGCTTTTGTAGGCATGTGAGGAGAACCAAAGCAAAGCATTCATGTGATAAGAAGAAATCATCACACCTACATGCAAGACCAATTCTTCCTTTAATGAAGTTGATACACCATAGTGCAACTTTCAAGTGTTGAAGTTGTTAGGATGAGAGGCAACTTCAATTCATGACACAATTTGAAGTTGTGGGAGACGAATTCAATTCTATTTGAAGTCGTAATGATCTAGCACGACTTCCATTGGTGTTCATAGGTTGGTTTGTTTTGTGATTTTGTGGCAGCGTGTTGTGTTTTTGATGTGCATTGAGTCTCACCTTGTGAAATTCAACATATCCCGCAGTTTCAACCTTCATGAAGTGGACTACTTAGATGAATACGGATAATTGTACATGTTAGTTGAGGGATTGGACTTGTCATAATGAATCATTTTTTAATTAATTATATTATATATAATAATGCATTGTGTTTCTAAATGTATGATATATAATAAGATTCCAATGCCAATGGCCTTTTTCATGTGTACATCCAATTCATTTTAATTTGTATCTCATATTTTTCATGCAAAATCATTAATCAGTAGCTTGGTGAACACAACATTTCATCCTTGTTGTTATAGTGTAAAGTTTGATCGAAGTCGTAAAGGTAATGTTCGTCTCCATCGTCTTCTTAACTCCTAATTTCTTCATACACACATATATATGTGTATGTATTTGTATAAGATAATGTTATTTTTCTTAAATGCAGATGGACACAAGACATGTTGGTGGAACATCAGTAAGTGATCATGATTAAACAATGATTACAGATATCGTGGTTGACATAAGTGAAGATGAGGACACTTATGACTTCAGTTTGGAAGATGAAGATGTTCTTATGACATCTTCTTCACAACATATTCTGTCAACAATCAATCCGAACATAACATTCAATATGAGCTCCACAAACACATGTCTTTCACACAAAGGAAACTACATTGAATGTCATAAAGTAATACTACATAGACAATGGTTACAAATTTGTCATTGTGGAATCAAAGCTAGACATATACGTTGCTCGTTGCATATTCATCAGAGGATGTCAATGGAGAATACGTGCATCTTTTAACAAAATCCAAAGACAATGGGAGATAAAAAAAAAAATAGATGCACAACATACTTGTTTGTCAACCACTCTTTCTAAAGATCATGATAATTTGGATAAACTCATATTGCGTCCATGGTGTTGACTTCGATCAAATTTGTCCATCTCAATCAAAAGCTTAATTGCAGAAATAAAAAATCTACATGGCTATACTATCATATATAAAAAAACATGGTCGGGAAAACAAAAAGCTCTTGTTATGACATTTTTAAATTGAGAACAATCGTACAATGATATCCCCAGATGGTTGGGACCGATAAAAGAAAGAAATTCGGGGGAAATTGTGCAATATATTGCTTCTCCTTGTCTGGACGATGGTGTTGAAGACATATATTGTTACATTTTGGATCACTTGTTTTGGTTCTTTAAGTCTTGCATTGACATTTTCAATTTTTGCAAGCCCATTTTACAAGTTGATGACCCATTTTTAACTGAAAGATATCATGCAACATTGTTGACCGCAATCGCTCAAGATGGAAATCATAACATATGTCCATTAGTGTTGGTCATTGTTGAAGGCGATACCCGGGAGGCTCTAATATGGTTCTTTCGGCATTTGTAGCAATATGTCAGACCTCAACCAAATTTGTGCATGATTATTGACAGAGCAATCGACATAATCTCAGTATTACAACCCGAAAAAGTTGGATGAGAAGGAGATGGTCTCATTTCTGTTCAATCCGATGAAATTGGATTAATAATATGTGTATTGCATATTTCATATCACATTCAACAAAAAGTTCCAAAATTTTGAGCTGAAATAACAATTGATTAATATGGGTAATGACATTGTTGGCATATCCTCATACATAATTACAAACTATGTTATCATTTAAGTAATTTCATTTAGTTTTTTATGATAACTTATGAAATGAAGCAACCCACAGTACAAGTTATTGGCTATGCGATCTAAGTTCAAGCAAACATTTTCCTGGATAGATCATATACTGTTAGTAAAATGGTCTAAGGCGTACGATAGGGGCAAAAAGTATGACCATATAACCACAAATTTAGCCAAATGCATGAACTTCATTCTTAAGGGAGCTCGTTCCTTGTTGATTTTTGCTTTGTTAAAGGAAACCTTCGAAAGAATAAAAACATGGTGTGTGGAACAAGGACTAAAGATAAACATGATGTTACATGCATGTCATTACTATGCAAAAGATATCATAACCTTATTTAGAAAAAAAATCAACAAAATGTGTTTTGTGCAAAGGTTATTAAGTGAGAGAATTATGAAATTGATGTTCAAGAATTAGCCACCCCCAACATGGTCGACGACCAGTGTCATATACATTTTGATTAAATCGGTGGTGGTGTAATTGTGACCACTTTCAAACTCTTCAACTTCCTTGTCCTCGCGTTATAGTTGTTTGTTCCTCTTGTCATTTACAACCTCCATACCATTAGAAAGGTTTATGAAGTTGAATTCCATCCAGTTCGAAATGAAGATCATTGGTCTACTTATATCAAACCAAATTTCATACCTTACCCCACATGCGACGAAAAAATTCAAGAACATCAACCACTACTCATTTTCAAAATGAAATGGATCAACCAATTCAGAACAAGCTAAAGAAATGTTCTTACTGTCGCAATGAATTTCACAATAGGGGAAATTGTTCATTTAGATAATAAAATCATCCTTTATCATGTTTATTTCATCATCAAATGTTTTAATATCATATTGTTTTAATAACTTATATAATATTTTTATTTTATGTATTTATTTTAACATAAATACATGTACTATTATTTTGTTATATATTATATAATTTATACTTTCATTAACATTGATATTAGATAATCTAAAAATTTATACATAAACAAAAGTTTCAATTCATCAAAAACTACAAATAATCTCACTCTCTATGTTTAATACAATTAATTTTGACTCAAAAAATATAGTAATAACATATAAATAATTTTGACATCTACATTTTTGTTAAAATATGTTTTATAATGGGATTTATTACGAGAGTAACCTTTCATTACTTCACTTCAACAAGGATATTTTTGTTGTCCCTAAACCATAAGCCATAAGCATTCAACTCCAAGCCCTAAATTGTAAACCACAAATCCTAACTCCTTAACACTAAACCACCAACCTTAAATCTTGAACCATAAATTTGAACCTAAACCCTAAACCTACATCTCATTTTACAATATTTATAAAATAAAAAAAATTATCCCACAATGTATTTTTAACCCAATTTATTTTAAAAAATATCACTTTATGCTAAAAAAATTAAATTGAGATGATGACTTGTAAAAGAAATACACATAAGTCGCCACAACCATACACAACTTTTGTGTATTCTTTTACATTGAAGTTTTCACTTTAAGGCACTATTTGGATCCGGGTGATTACTGTTCACCCAGATTGAAAAGCAAGGAAACTTCCTATTTGCATCTAGGTGTTTGCAGGTATTAGAGAGAGAGGAAAGGCAAAGAAAGTGGAGAAGGGATCTTTGCTAGCTTATGAAGATTTGGTGAGAAAGTTTTGGCTTTGGCTTTTACCATTACCCTTCACTTATTATCCTATTTCCATAACAGTCGTGCCATGCAATTGCAGATATTCCCTCCACATGAGATTCGCACGCATGAGATTCCATCTGCAAGAATACAGATTCGTACAATGTTCGGTGGGTTACTTCAACTGTTGTGGGTGATGAATAAACATGAGAGGGATGATAAATATGGGAAGGGAGAGGAGGTGAGTTATGTGTTTTGAGTTGAGGGAGGACCTTAGAGGTGGTCAGAGGTGTGCGGTCGTCAAAGGTGTGCGATCGTCAGAGGTTCGCAAGTGTTGGAGGTGCGCGGTTGTCGGAGGTTCGCAAGCGTTGAAGGTGCGCAATTGTCAGAGGTTCGCAAGCATTGGAGGTGTGCGGTTGTCGGAGGTGCAAGGTGTAGGTGCGGTTTCGCTCGTGGTGGTGTTTTGTTGGTGGTGGTCGTTGGGTGATGGACGGTTCCGCTGGTGGTGGTCGGTGGTGGTTCCGCTGGTGGTACTCGGTGGACGGTTGTGGTTCGTGGTGGTCGTTGGTAGTTCCGTCATTGTTGTTCTTTACATTTTTTGCAGGTAAATTTCATAGATAATGGATTTGGAATGTGGAGAATAATTTTGGATAATGAATTTGTAATGTTTATTTATTTGTTTTATTTATGTTAATAGATGTATGTTGACCTTTGATTTTCTAAGTTCTTTGCTTAAGCGCATTAATAAGTATTAATG
>Ga0123341_1002450_pt1 | contig 15285 bp, 16 predicted proteins | sample Turbeapinknodule_FD_89959 | JGI IMG/M metagenome (GOLD analysis project Ga0123341, IMG submission 89959) | Root nodule microbial communities of legume samples collected from Mexico - Turtle bean Mexico pink nodule | ecosystem: Host-associated > Plants > Roots > Nodule | place: Mexico: Nepantla... | reverse complement strand
TCATACTTTTTTATAGAAGTTATTTAATTAATATTTAAAAGAGTATAAATATAATAGAAAATACATGTTATAGGAGGGAAACATAAATGACACAAATGTTATATTCCTTAATTATCACAAAGGAATAATTATGACCTTTAGCTCTTATCATTCAAAGTTGTTGCAGAACAACTTTGTTAACTGTGTTGTGTTGTGTCTTGTTTCAATTCAAAAAGCTATGTACATGAACTGCCCATCATCATTACCATAATTCACAATCCTCCCATTTCTCTCTCCTTAAAAAAAGATATTACTTTGCCTGCTATTCAGGTACAATTTTCCCCTTCTAATTTGACTTTACATTCCACAAAAACCATCTTTTAATACCATATACCAATACCATATGGCAAAACAGCGAAACCAGGTTAATGCCTCTTCCATCTACACAACATCTTCATTAACAATACAAACATTTATTTTTTTGGAAAGTAAAAGTTAGAACCACCTTTTGATACAATGCTTCTATTCTTCATCATGGCTTTATTTTAGATCTTAAGTTACATTACATGATTACATCACATGCATGTTTTGCATTGCATTTCATTGTGATTGTGATCTGCTCTAATTGGTGGGGGTAGATCCATGATTGGGTCTGTTGGTGTTGCACATGAATATTGTTAACATTTTGCATGTGGGAGTGGACATTACAGGGCAAAAGCCAAGAGAGGGAATTGGAACTCGAAAATCAAGAATCTGAGGCTGAGATTGAGGCCCCATTGCCTCTCACTGTGACTTCTCGGGTAAGATATAGACTTGTGGGTGTTACATTTGTGTCGTTATGATATTTGAAAATGCAAGTGCAAATGCATGGATCGATCATGAGGAGCCCTGAGTTTGGGGACTTTTGTAATGCAGGTTTTGTATATGTTGGGAGATATCACTGCAGGGCCTGCGTTTAAGTTCACGCAATGGCTCCAATTGGTTCGTAAACGCACTGCAAAACATCGTTCAACTGGCTTCCCTCATCGTACTTCCATCACCATGACGTCTAGTTCTTGGTTAGTTATTGTTACTTTGGAGGGTTATCTTTTTGGTAAAATTTAGAAACAATTCTGTAGGTGTTTTTGGTTGGTAATCTGTGTTGACTTTTAATGCAAACCTTTACTATGCTGATTACCAAAGTGAAACTCTTAATTTTTATGGAAGAGGCCACCAAAAATATCAAGGGAACTTAATCTAAGTTTTGTTATTTTCTTTATCTTTTGGGGTGGTGAGAAGTTAGGGCGTGTTTAAAAAGTGAAGTTTGTGACAGTTGCTAATGCGCATCATTTGTGGCCAGCGTTATAGAACGGTTGGAGGATCCAAAATTGGTGCTGCACCTTGATCAGACAGAAATTAGATTGTGGGAGAGGCTTGGGAAGGCTGCAATGTTGGACATTGAGTCAAGCTCTTTTTCTTGGGACATGCTCTCTTCACTACACCACACTGAACACAGTAGTAGCAATGAACAATCTGAGGATGAGATGAACAAAGCTCTCGAGGTTAATTGTTTTCTATAATTGTTGTGTACAACCACTAGTACACTAAATACTTTGTGGCTAATTCTTGAGGATCAAATACCAAACAGGTTGATATTTTAGATGCCACTTGTGTGCCGTGGATTGCTAACATAAGTTGTTCATGTAAGCCAATGCACACCTCGTGTATGGATATCCTTTTTGGATTTGTTATCTGTGCTCCTTATATTTATGACTATATATACTTGATCAAATAATTTTGTTTTTGGTTAGTCAGATATGATGGATTAAGAAAATGTGGTTATGAGCATGTTGATAATAGTTAGCTATATAAGCTATAAAGAATAGTTATTGTTTTGCTGCAGTATTTTCTTAATTTCTGGATTAATGTCTCCTCAGTTGTGTGCACATAGGTAACTGTAAATTCTGGAGGAGTTGTCTTCTTTGCCTTTTTCAATTTCCCTGGGAATGCCAATACTTGTCCAAAAGAAGCAGCAGCAGTTATAAAGGTATCACCATCAAGAATGGCAACACAGTCTGAACGTCTTGGCTATGAATTTGCCAAGTGGTTGGGAGTCCAAACTCCACAGGTTGTTCTAACATCTGCAAGCTTAACTTTGTAGTAGACTATACTTCTTCCATATTCATTCTCCTCTACTAATTTTGGAAGATGCAGGGTAGAGTCATTCACAATACCAGTTTTGAATGGCAACAAATAAAGGAAGCTGCAGAAAAAGCTAGAGAAGCAGCAAGTTCTGAGGGTGATGAAATTGGTGAGATGACATGCTTTGAACTTTTGGAAGCACTTGAGCTCAGCCGGTGTCTCTTTTTTATGAGGTATGATCCATCTGATTTTAATTAGTTCAGGTTTAACATGGAAACACAGAATACCTTTGCTTGCTTTGTCATTTCCAACAACTCTGTTTAAATGCAGACATTGCAACTGTGCTGCTTCTGATGTTGTTCATTGAATTTTGATAAGCTTGGTATTGAACTGGTTGATTGATCTTGACACACCTATAGAAAATCTTTGAAATAGATTATTGTTCTTTCCCTTATACAAAAGTCCCATCACTATGTGTGACAGCAATTGATACTTAAGTTATTCTTGATTTGTCCAGCTTTTCAAGCATACTAAATAGAAGTAAATGTATCCTAGCATTTGTAGGAAACGTGGAAAACCCATGAAATTTTATTCTTCCTGATTGAATTCTTTGTCCCTATTATTCCTTTTTACCATACTAATCATCAAAATGTCCTGGGTAGAAAACCTAGTGTCTGGACAGAGGAAGGTGTTGTTGGCATCAAGGTATGGACATTTTTAGAAAAGAAGATACATAATATTCCCATCTAAAAAAATGTACACAGAATATTGACTCTTGATTTTTACCACGTTTGCCACTTGATGATTTTCTGTTTCATGTATAATTATGTTTGTTTATGCTTGGACTTATGTGGCTTCTGTGCTGTCACGTAGTTAATGCAAGTATGAAATCATCCGAGAAATGGTATCTTCTTATCAATCTCAATCTAAATGATTTTGGCAAGTGGGAACCACCAAGAAATAATCATTTTGATTCTTTTTTCTCTTCTATTTTTTATGGTAAGCAATACATTGATAGTCGCTACCCTAATAAGAAAATATTTTAATTCTAAAGAATTTATGGGCTCATCTTATGTTGTCACTAGTTTCTGAAGAAAACAATGAAATTCGTTAATATGGCATTTACAGAAAGAGAAAACATTCTTAGAGTCAATGACGGCCATTGTTCATTATGGAGAAAAACACTTGTTTGTTCTACAAAATAAATTTTGATTATTATTTCTGAAGATTCACCATCTTCTTGCAGTTATGTACACGGTTCACCCTTGCTTGAAAGCTCTACTGCATTCAAGTCAAAGGGATGTGCAGAGAGAACGTCTGAAGCTCTTGGCAGGGTGCTGATGCTGGACCTTGTCATCAGAAATGAAGATAGGCTACCTTGCCGTGACCTTAGATGGCGTGGGAATCCAGCAAATTTGTTGTTGGCTGGAAAGATTATCTGTGCAAATACAGATGTGCTAAAAGCCGCTGTAGATTCTGCAATTGACCGATATAAACCAAAGATGACATGGGCTCTTCAGAAAGAAAGAAGGTCAACTTCAGTAGAATGCAGACTCGATTCTCACGATCCTGGCTTGATATCACAATCCTCTGATCTTTCAGATATAACAGAATTTCCAATATCTCTTGACATGAACCTTATAGGTCAAACATCTGAAGAATCAATGTCTACGGACATTAGCATAGTAGCCATTGATTCTTGTGTTCCTCGGCGACCCCCTGCTGGAAAACGTGCAAATGATCAGGTTAATTATCCTAAGTTGATTGAGTTGTTAATCAATAGTTCTGAATTTGCCTCAAACCTGATATATGATGTAACTGGAGGGAAATTAGGATGTCCTCCACAAGAAGACATGGATAAAACTGATAATGACGTAATGTCTGTAGTTCATGCGTTCCGTACTGGTTTCCGCGCTGCTCTCAGGGATCTGCAGGGATTTCACATATTCCTACTCACACTTCACCAAAGACTTGATACTTTGTTACGACAATTTATGAACATTTCAAGTAAAATATCTTTGGGAGAATTTGACAAAGAAGATACTGTGGTTCCTGACTCACCTTCACTGGCATCTGGGGGGCATTGTTCCTCTCCATCATGCAAGGAGAGGCTTGGTAATGATAACCATCATGATTTGATTGATTCAGAATCACTGAGAACTCCTTCAAAGGCATCATCTTCTGGCAACAGAGATTCCAGTCCTACGTCAAGAGAAACTTGCCATGGAAAGTTCTATAAAAATGGGGAACCACTTCGTAGTCTGCGTTTGACTACTATGCTCCGTGACTTCCATAAATTTGCCAAGGTCGATCTCATAACAAAACATAACCTTATCTTCTAGTCACATGATTTCAGTGCAGCTTTTTTAGTAACACATTGTTTTGTGCAATTTTTCCATTTACATATTGCATAGTTCATAAACAATCAGTCCGTGGCATATTGCTTTAAAATGTAGAAGTATAGGACTATATGTCTGGACATAAAATTGACCAATGTGGACAATGTTTATAACAATGTGCTCCTGTTTCTTCCACAAGTGAGAGCATAGATTTTGCACCGTTTGTTATTTGCCACCAAAATGTGGGTTTTCAAATCATACCAACAGCTCCACTCCTCACTCTGCATGTGCTGATCTCATATTCACATAATACAGTGTCTCAGAGGGTTGACTGGCAAATAGGAATATAAGACTAAACTAAATGCAACGCAATTTGCTGTTTCTTTCCACTTTTTTTAAATTGTATCATGTTTTCCAGGTTGATGCTGAATGCAGTAAAGAATTGGAACAATGGAATGAAATGCTTAAAAGTGACGCCATCAAACTATGTCAGGAGAACAATTTCAATCCAGGATTTTTTGAGGGTGATAATAACTGTGTTATTGACGCATATGAACTTAAGGTTATCTTCACTTTATTGCTTTCAAATCTGAAATTCACTAGTAGTAGAGTCCTTTCATTTATGAAGCATTTCCGTTCATGTTGCATTACCCTTTTAACTTTCAGATTAGACTTGAGCATATTCTCGAGAGAATTGGATTGATATCAGATGCTGCAAGTACTGAGAAACCTTCAGCCGTGACGAGTAGTCTATTTATTGGTGGAGCATTGGCTGCAAGATCTGTTCATACACTGCAATACTTGGGAATCACAAATATTTTATGTTTGTGTACCAATGAAATTGGACAGTCAGAAACTCAGTATCATGATCTATTTGTGTATAAGAATTTCTCTGTAAGTCGTATTTACTTTATTTTTTACCTTTACTCTAATGTCTTATTTGCTAAGATTTATTTTTTGGGTGGTGATATCTCTCCTTTGGATTGAGAATCTACCCTGCTCAAAATATTTCTAATCCTTCTTATTAACAAAGGATGATTCGAGCAATCGATGGGGTAGATTTTGCTTTGCAGTTCTCTTTAAATTGTTAATATCTTCTGGCTGATAGCTTCTAAATAGCAGAATTTGTCATCCAATATGATTTGATGCACTCTAGTTGTGCTTTTTTTAATATTTTTTTCTATTAAAATTTACTTTTGATTTACGTTCGTTTTAGGAATGTCTTCATATTTATTTGGTTCATGGTTCCTTTTGAGCAGGTATGTGACAGTGATGATTACAACATCAGCAGCATATTTGAAGAAGCATGTGATTTTATAGATTATGTTGAACAAACTGGTCAAAGAGTTTTAGTTCACTGCTTTGAGGGGAAAAGCAGAAGTGTCACATTGGTCCTCGCATACTTAATGCTCAGGAAGTAAGTAAAATTCAAAATTGTACGAGTAAGAGTACATATTGTCCTCACTTTCTTTCTTTGATTACTACTGCTCGTGAGTGACAGTTGCAACGAGTTTTGAACCGATTGTTTATGGTGCAGGGAGTATACTTTATCAGAAGCATGGCAAGCTTTGAAGCGAGTTCACTGTCGAGCACAACCCAACGACGGTTTTGCAAAGATCTTATTGGAATTGGATCAGAAACTATATGGAAAGGTTTCGATGGAATGGCTTCAGCGAAAACCAATGATGAAAGTTTGCCCAATATGTGGGAAGAATGCTGGACTAAGCAGCAGCTCACTCAAGCTCCATCTGCAGAAATCACATAGAAAACTGTCCTCTGGGAGTGTAGATAGCGCCATGACTATGGAAATTCAGAAAGCTTTGACAGCTTTGAAGATTAGCCGTGGAGGGAGTGTCAGCCCCACACAAAGATAATCTCATCCAATAATAGATCAATAGAAACTGTAAATCGGGTTAAGATATGACTGCAGTTCTTACCAAAGTTTCATAAATTAGAATCATGTATATCCCATTCGGAGGATTTGTACTTTGTAATTAAAAAACATACATTTGATAATTGATCATTAGTTGTGATACAACTATTTTAGGTTAGGCTGTAAGACCATAAATGTAACTTTAAAATTCCATTTCGATAAATAAAGATTGGTCACTAAAGTAGACCAACAGACCTTTCTTTTCATTCACACTCAAATCTTGCTGTGTTGATGGATTATGAGCAAACTTGCCTGAGACTACTAAAACTACCAGCATTCAATTAAAAGTATGTCCAATGACAACTAAAACTAAATATGTTTTTCTTTTAAAGAAAAAAAAAAGTACTCTAGTAAAGGCAACCACGTTACACAGGAAGAGATTCTGATAGTGACTCCTGGACACCACTAGTACCGTTGAGCACAATCACATTACCATCAGAATCGGCATCTACTATAACTGAGTCACCCTCTTTAATCTCTCTAGCAAGCATCTTCTCGGCCATACTGTCCTCCAAAAGTCGCATGATGGCCCTTCTTAGAGGCCTAGCCCCATAACTAGGATTATATCCTTCCTCAACCACCCTTTCCCTAAATTTTTCTGTCACTGAGAGATCAATCTCTTTGACCTTTAGTCTTTCAAACACCTCCTTCAACATTATGTCTGCTATCTCCTTTACCTCCAGCTTGGTGAGTTGCCTGAAAACAATCATTTCATCTAACCGATTAAGGAACTCTGGCCTAAAGTATTGTTTCAGCTCCTCAGTCACCAAGCTCTTGATTCGATTGTAACTGCTATCCTTCTCATCATAACTAAGGTCAAATCCCATTTTACGTCCTCCTTTCTCAATCACACTGCTTCCAACATTTGATGTCATTATTAGAAGAGTGTTCTTGAAGTCCACAGTTCTTCCCTTGCTATCTGTTAGTCTTCCATCTTCCAGGATCTGAAGCATCATGTTAAATACATCAGGATGGGCTTTCTCAATCTCGTCAAATAGCACAACAGTATAGGGACGACGCCGAACTGCCTCAGTCAGTTGACCACCCTCGGTGTAACCAACATATCCAGGGGGTGAACCAATGAGTTTGGAGACTGTGTGTCTTTCCATAAATTCACTCATGTCAAGCCTAATCATGGCTTCTTCAGAACCAAAATAGTATGCAGCCAAAGCTTTAGCCAATTCAGACTTCCCCACACCAGTTGGCCCAGAAAAGATGAAGCTGGCAATTGGTCGATTAGGATTCTTCAATCCCACCCTAGCTCGACGGATGGCCCGGCTAATTGCTTTTACTGCTTCATCCTGACCTATGACTCGTGTGTGTAAAGTCTCTTCCATCTTGAGTAGGCGATCAGATTCGTCAGTTGAGACTTTCTCTACCGGAATACCAGTCCAGGAGGAGACAATATGCTGTATGTCAACTTCAGTCACCATGGGACATCCATCTCCTGCCTCCATTTCTGCCTTGCTCATCTCCTTGCCTTTTTCTATAAGTGTGGATATTTGGGCCTTAAGATCCATTTCTTTATCTCGTAGCCCTCCAGCCTATTACAAAATTCATAAATCATCAGCACACTAATACACAATAACTTGCAGATATAATAATCAAGCATAATTGAACAAAGAACAAACCACTGCATTGTTTTAGAAGTCACTTTATAATTATTTTACTGGGAAAGAGGTACCCTCCATTCTGAGTTTACCAAAGGTAAAACAACTTTAGAAATACTAAAGTAACATTGTCTAATTGGATTTGTTAGTTAACGAAGTCCAATCTTGGGTAAAGGCACATTACCTTTTCAAAGTCTTGATTGCGAACAGCTTCTTCTTTATCCTTTACAATCTGTCTGACCTCCTTATCAAGCTCTCTTGCTTCTTCTGGTAACTAAACGTATGCAAATTTAGCAAAATTAGCTCTATAACAGACAAAAGAAGTCCTGGTTATGAGAAAGGTTGACAAACAATATACCTGCGCATGTTGAAGCCGAACACGGGAACCTGCTTCATCAATTAAATCTATAGCTTTGTCGGGCAAAAATCGATCACTGCAAGGGATTCAATTCAATTATTTAAGCTAGAAGATACCTAACATTCAACATAAAAAAAAAAATGTCTGTCCAACATAAACAGAAAAGTAAAATGAACAAAAAAAATGCAGAGGGTTTAAATATGACAAACCTAATATACTGGTGTGACAGCTGGGCAGCAGCTACAAGTGCATCATCTGTGTATTGGAGTTTGTGATGAATCTCGTAGCGTTCCCTAAGCCCTTTCAATATTTGTATGGTTTCATCTACAGTTGGCTCTGGCACTTTAACTGGCTGGAATCGCCTCTCCAGTGCTGGATCCTTTTCAATGTGCTTCCTATATTCATCCAGCGTCGTGGCTCCAATACACTGCATAAAAAAATCACACACCTTACAATAGGTACAAGTTCGAACTAAGCAACAATAACTGCATATAATAATAACTTAAAAGCATCACAGTAAGTTTAGTATAAGCTTAACTAAGTGCCTTCAAATTTCTCAACAGTCTACAAATACAAATATTATTCTGAATTCTTACACTATTCAACCAACATTGAACTGCTGACCACGCAAAAGGATTTTTTTTTTTAAGATAAAAAACATTCCAAAACTAAATATTAAAAAATAGACATTATTTAATTCAACTAAGTGATCATTTATCACAATGTACGAGTCCGCAACACAGAATAGAAGTCATTTTATCCTTTAGCATTTACGTTTCAATGGCAACACAAACTCAATTCTTTCTCCCTGAACAAATTTGATGTCAAAATTAAAATGACAATACATACTCTATGAATTCTTTTCTCTAAAAGATATATCTGCAAAAATAACCTAAATATACGATTATTGACCAGCAAAGGTAGCAAAAGTAACGTGTTTTTATCCTTCTGTATTTTTTGTTTCAATGACGAATATCAATGAAAACATAGGCCCAATCCTCCCAACACATTACACAAATCGATTTTGAAGTGTAAATCAATGACAATACATTTTGAACATGATGCGAAAATATTACCTGCAGTTCACCTCTGGCAAGAGCAGGCTTTAGTATGTTTGCAGCATCAATTGCCCCCTCAGCTGCTCCAGCTCCAATTAGAGTGTGTACTTCATCAATAAAAAGTATTATCTCATCACTTTGTTTGATTTCCTCCATCAGTTTCTTCAATCTCTCCTCAAATTCTCCACGATATTTAGTTCCAGCTACCAGTAGACCCATATCAAGGGTTATAACCTATATCATGCAGAACAAGGTTTCATATCATTCAGAACTCCCCAGAAGTGTATAAACACCCAAAATCCAAAACATTAGTCAAAAACACTTCTGCAGTTAACATGCTCCGAACTCAATAGAAGAAATAAGACATTGTTTTAGAATGAATCATTTATACAATTTTATAGACCATATACTAACCTTCTTCCCCTCTATGGTTTCAGGAACATCACCATTTGCAATCCTTTGGGCAAGCCCTTCAGCAATAGCTGTCTTCCCAACCCCAGGTTCTCCAATAAGACAAGGATTATTTTTGGTACGACGACCCAAGATTTGAGTGACACGTTCAATTTGTGGTTGTCTACCAACAACAGGATCCAATTTTCCCTATAGTTCAGGTTGAGAAAAGGTCAGTAATAAAAAACCACACCACAAGATAGAATGAAACAATTTTCCCTATCGTTCAGGTTGAGAAAAGATCAGTAATAAAAAACTACACCATAAGATAAAACGAAAGCTGATCTTCCATTGGCATAAGAAATCTAGTAACAATGGGATTTTTTCTAGAGGATGAACATTGAGAAATATAATTATTCCACATCATTTAAATGTTTGAACTGAAGATGTAGAAATTAATTTCATAGAATAAACATATTAGGTCTATACTAATAGAATAATATATATTGTACTAAATATTAAGTCAAATAATACTAATTAATATATATATATATATATATTAATTTTCATTATTTTTTATCAGCAATAAAAATAAATAAATAAATAGTGTATTTTAAGAAAATTCCAATTCTATATAAAGTTATCCATAATAACCCAACTCAAAAAAACCTGCTCCAACAACAATCACATTATTCAGGAGTTCCAACCTTACACACATATACATACATTAAACACCAGAACTTGCCAAAAAAAAACAAATTTAAGCTACTACACCAGAAAATGCGCTCTTGTATTTATGATCCCAGTTTTAGATGGATCATTCATTCGTTATACTAAATTCTTCATCCTTCATTCCTCCACTTTTTGCTGCATTAATTAATAGCTTTCTCTTTCAGTGACACTCTCCTCATAATCACGAAAACACACTTTGAGTACATGCTGACACCTACTATATTTTGCCAACTGTGCAAGAGCTTGCGGCAATGAAAACTTCCAGCAGCATAACTAACCTTCTTCCTTTGCCCCTGCTTGGTTACATTGCTGCAACTAACAACCTTGATAGATGTCAATCCTCCATTCACGGCACATGCTCTAGGTAGGTTTCTCAGCAATCACAGAGCCAATGCGCCACCTCCCAGTAGTTGTTGTACCCCTACAGTCTAATTAAACATTCCCAAACCAGCACCTAAAAAAAGGTTAGTAATACCAACAATTTTACAAGTGAGTACCTCCTATAACCACTTAGTTCTTTTTCACTGATTTCAGACATGTTACAGGCTCCATACACCACTCAGCATATGAAAATACAACTACTGGCTCCTTGTAATCCATGACTATACCTTTAATTGTGTCATCGTAAAAATCTCAAGATGGTCTCTACCACTCACGTAACACTATTCCTTTGTTTCCAAATCTCACCAATTATAGCAACTCACATACACCAACACACTCTATTTTGTGGTGTTGAAAACCTTGCATTGCAATGATTAACCATTATCTCACCAATCCACCTACAGGTAAAAAATAGATGGTTAGTTGTCTCCTCTTCCTCCTCACACATTACACAAACAGAGCTAATTAAGACCATTCCTCTCCTTAGGGGAGGTTATCTTTCGTTGCTACTTTCTTTTGTATCACCCTCCAAGCAACAACCTCCTGAGGGTAGAGGCTTGACCTTCCAAAAATACTCGTACAACATCTTATTTTATCCATTTATTGCTTTCCTTATTGTACTATAAGCTGACTTAATCGTATATTTTGAAGACTCTCCTTCCTTCCATAACCACCTATCCTCTCCTTCCTTTATCAGTCCTTTTCCTTCCAGCTGATCCATGAGTGGGTTACCTAATTCATCTCCCACTCAAACAAACACTCCTTCACTCCAGCTTCCAACTCCATACATGGTTTGTCCAACTCCCAACTTGATATAACTTAGCGTTGCATACTGTTAAGAGAGAATAATCTTGAAAATTTTACTCTAAATTCTATATTATCTGCCTAGTCTACATTCTATATATAAATTTATATTCTACAAGAAAAATATTATCTATGACAATTAATAAAGAAATACCCTTTCTCAATTGCTTTTTTTATGTTCATGTCTTTTTTTTTTTAAATTATGAAAACTATTTAAGTCAGAGAGGAGTGACGTGTGTCAAGAAAACTTATGATGTGAAGTAGTCTAGTTAGAAATTTTAGATTCAAAGGAGACAGTTAATTAAATACACACAAGGCTGACATTGTAAAAGTGTCCGCGTTGGGATGAAAAGTAGTGCCAAGAAGAAGCTTCTTTGGCATCTTCCTGTAGTCTAAGTGTTGTTTACTTATTCTTTTATATATTTAGAGATGAAGCTTATGATCTGTAGCCATGAGTCATGACAGTGTAAGCGTGAAACCCAAATGCAATAATATTCCTTCTTCTCATTATTATTATAATGTCACAGGTGGTGAGCATTATTTCTTCTCAACAGTAAGGAAGTGACTTTATTTATTATATTATATTACATTATATGCTTGGATACAAAAAGTTTGATCAAAATGCATGTGAATTCATAGAATTGAAAAATTGTAAAAAACTAGTTTCGAAGCTTTGCGTGACGTTATTATTTGCTGTGACCATGTCGGTTAGCTAGTGTTGATAAGTCATAAACAATATTCATCACATCATTCGTCTCTTACATTTCCAAAAACATAATCTCTTATTATTTATGGTCATATGTACGAAAATAATTATATGTATGAAAATAATTATATCGTGGCATTGGTCCAAAAGGCATCACTTGATATTAATAATGTCCATATGTTGTCCTAAAATCATCTTTTTGTACATCTTCTGCCTTTGCTCTAATCTAGTGATATCCTAACCTTATGTCTATTTTGGAAGATACAAAGGCTCCTCTCAATTGGTCTATCATATCCTCTATCCTTAGGTGGAAAAGATATTCATTCTTGATGGTAAACTCATTTAATTGATTGTAATCTATACACAGCCTAGAGCTTTCATCTTTCTTTCTAACTAACAAAACAGGAGCTCCCTAGAGAGACATATTAGGACAATTGAATGTCTTTCAATTGACTCTTCTAATTGATTTTTTAGCTCTACTAGTTCAAACGATGTCATCCTATATGGTGCTTTTGAAAGTGATTCAATTTTTGTATCAAATCTATAAAAAAAAACTTGGTATCTCTAATTGGTGGCAAACCAAGTATATCATTGGGGAAATTTTCAGAAAAAACTAAGAAAACTAGCTATGTTTGTGAAATTGGCTTCTTGTATTTCCATAGAGGATAGTATCAAATATCCATGAAATTTATCCTTTGTGGATTCACTAATTAAGTTGAGTTGGGAAATATTACAAACTTTTTGGCACGATTTAGAAGAATTTGGTTAGAAGATAACTAATCCATTCCCAAAATTACATATAGTTGAGATAAAGATAAACATAAATTAGATTTACAAGAAATTTTCTACCTTTTATAAAATAGGGACAATTTGGACAGACCTTATTACCCGAGGGGTTGAAATAATCAAACAGGTATTCAAAAGAAGAAAATGGTAATCCAAGGTATTGAACATAGCCAAAAGAAATAATTGAATGAGTTGCGCCGAATCATATAGTACAATTACCTCTTCAGCTAGCTTAGTCAAATTGGTGCCATACTCCTCCAAAGTTGGCATCTTATTGTTATTACTACTTCCAGGACCAACAGTAGCACCAACACTGTCAGCACCCTCACCAACCATGCGAATAACCTGTCCATCCAGTGAGAATACAATAATGATTATTTTACACATAAAATAGATAAAAACATGTTTCATATATGATATAAATAAGTTAAAAAAAAATTATAATACAATACTAACCTGAGACCGAATATTGTTTGGATCAGCACCCAAATTTTCAAGAACACGTGCTGCTACACCCTCACCCTCTCGTAGAAGACCAAGAAGCAAGTGCTCAGATCCAATATAATTGTGACCTAAAAATTTCAAGGAGTGAGCTAAAATGCAGATTGGAGTCCATTTAAAACTGAATCTAGTTCAGGATCTCTCTATGATGGGTGGTTATGGGTGGTTTCGAATCCTCTTTGTTAATTTATTCTTTTATTATTATAAATAATTAGATTAGAATGAAGTTTACTCGACTAAAACAGATAAAGGCATAACAATAAATACAACCATACCGAATCACTTATATCTTTTTTAATAGAATAAATGACAAAAGAAACACTGGAAAACTAGATAAATGGACTGATTGGAAAAAGAAAGAAAATTCTAGGCAATACAAATCTTTTTTTTATTGTAATTAAAGTAATAATAATCACAGAAGAACAGAACAGAACAGCATTTACCAAGTTGGCGAGCTTCCTCTAGTGAGAGTTCCAAAACACGTTTTGCACGGGGAGTAAATGGAATCTCAACTGCAACAAATCCACTGCCCCTTCCAATTATCTTTTCCACTTCCACACGAGCATCCTTCAGGTTAATTCCCATTGACTTCAGCACCTTGGCAGCAATGCCAGTGCCTTCACCGATAAGACCTAATAAAATCTGTTCTGTTCCAACAAAATTATGTCCCAGCCGCCTAGCTTCCTCCTGGGCTAGCATAATTACTTTGATTGCTTTCTCAGTGAAACGCTCAAACATCGCTCTGGGTACGAATCTTTTAGCCCTTTCACGACGAGAAGAAGTTGAAGTCAACATCTTAGAAGGTAAACTTCGTCGAGATCTCGAAAGAAGATCCAAATTGTTCACAGTACGCAGTCCAGAGAAACTTGACATTCTTAATGCAGGCATTTGTAAGCTACTCATCATTTTGAGAGACCTTCTTGATTTTCCTGATCCCTTATGCTGCCCATGCCTTTGCCCACTCAGTAGGCCAGGCATACCGATAGACTGAGCCAAAACCCTAGCCATTATTCCTATATTGTTGCCTGCATTTATCCACAAGATGGTAACAAAATGATTCAAACAACCAAAAATGAAAAAAAAAAAAAACAAAAGCATGTCATAAATCAAACCACCTAGTAAAAACATATTGAATAAGAAAAATGGGCAAGCAAAACATTTCCGCAAACACATGGGCGCCACTTTTTCAAAATAAAAATTAATCATTTACGATAACGTAAGCAAACATCTAGGTCGCTAAGCCATGAGCGAAGAAAAACTGAACATGACAGAATTGACAGTTCGAATACCTGATTGAAACAAACTTTTACAGACACAACACAAGAAAAATAAAAATGATAAATTCAGCGGAAGCGTTGCAGAGAAATAAAATAGAAGAAGAGATGAAATGAAAAGGGTAAGATTGGGAAGATTACAGTGAAAAAGAAGGGATATAGAGAGAAGGCGTGGTGGGCGGCGAAGATAACAGTGGTTTCTCGATTGCACGCACGAAGCTTGTTTATCTCACCTGTTAAAGTACATTACTTTTGTTCACATCCATATACCTATATATAAAGAAGAGAGATCTTCTCTATAACAATATAAACG
>Ga0123341_1002449_pt1 | contig 15286 bp, 10 predicted proteins | sample Turbeapinknodule_FD_89959 | JGI IMG/M metagenome (GOLD analysis project Ga0123341, IMG submission 89959) | Root nodule microbial communities of legume samples collected from Mexico - Turtle bean Mexico pink nodule | ecosystem: Host-associated > Plants > Roots > Nodule | place: Mexico: Nepantla... | reverse complement strand
TTTCCATCTTTTCAGCTTAGAACTTAGAGACCAAATTTGTTTCTTCTAAGAAAATACCAGTTGGAGTAGATTCAACTGCATCTCTTGGCAAGATGGTCGGATATGAGTATTGAGCCTTTTCTTTATGATATGAGTTGGATTGACACTAAATAAGATATACAACATTCAAGGAGGCTTAAGGTCATCTCAATGGAGGATAATGCCATCCAAATGAGAAGCCAAACTCATTTGAACAATGAGTGCCATGTCCTTAACACAAACATATGGTGGAATTGAAAGGAAAACAAGAACAACTTCAAGAACTTGAATATAAACACAATTGAAATATGTAAATTGCTAAAACTGAACAAAATTGAAAGAGGAAACCCATCTACCGATTAAAATCATCTAAAGAACACAATGAACCGATTAGAAACTCAAGAACAACACAAGAACCAAACTAAACGGTACAAATTGAAGAACAAGACTTAGGAACTTAAACTACCGAATGAAAACAACAAAGGAGATGAAAGGAATGTGACTTAGATGGTTGAAGACCGACTGGAATGAAATTGGAGAATGATCATGCCACTTGGTGATGGAGTTCCAAGATGAGTGAAGGTAAGCCGCCACTTGTAGCTCTCCAATAGCACACAAGATGAGACTATGGTAAGGAGATCAAAATCTCTCAAATGCTCTCTCAAAATGAGTAGAGTTTCTCTATATCAATTATCCAAATCTGAATTTTAAAAGAGCACACACCTCTATTTATAGCCTAAGAGGTGCTGAAATGTAAAGCTAATCAAACTCAAATTTCCCTCTAATAACACTAAATTTCGGCGCCAACTAGAGCATGAAGAAGGTGTGAGCTACTTTCTAGTTTTGGCACCTCTTATAATATGCCTACACCCTCCCCCTTAAGTCACATGGACAATGTGACTTTATTTTATACATTCACACCTATTTATTTAATATCCACACCACCTACAACTATACAAGAGAAATAAGAAGAGTCATCATTTGATGCTCTTTTCCCAAGGCTCTAGCCATGCTCCTAGTGATCCTTTGGGCTTGAGCCCCTTGTTGGGCTTGGGCTTCATGGGCTTGAGCTTCCTCTACTTGGTTTCCATCAGTTCATTACCTTGAAAGAGATTCAAAATAACTTTGCAAGACTAAATCTTGAGAAACAAATTTAAAAGAAACTTGTTTGACAACAATTAAATTAGGACTTGTTGCATTAGTTGCACATTTGAGGTTATAGAAACCTTCTAAAAGACCAAAATTTCAAGGAGGCAATGAATTCTTCTATTGTAGCAAATCATCTAATTCATGGACATCTTCCAAAGAGGGCATATAAGCAAAAATATCATCCTGAGATCCTAAACCAGCCCCTATATCCTCAGCTGATTTCTTAAACTTTTGACAACAAGAGATTCACACTCCACCTGGCCAACAACAACTTCAATAAGGTATCATGATCAATAAAAGTTCCCTCAACTTCCAACACCCTTGCATTACAAACAGGTACATCATATATTTGTACCTCTACTTCAAAATTATGTTTCTCTGTGACACCAACCACTTCCTTGTGAGGGGCATCATTAGTTTTTTTATTTGGACATCACATGTTTATACTGTAGAGTTGCATGTTTGGACAAAATAGTAGGTGATTTGGTCATGTTATTAAAGTTATCAAAATGCCATTTGCAATTTAGAAATATCATGCCCTATCATTTTGCATGAAGAACAAAATGGGGGTAACTTCTCAAATTCAATATCAGCAATAAAAGCAAAACCAAATCTTTCCACCAAAATTTGATTAGGCAAAATAGATAGCATATCAATATCAACCAACACTCTAGCAAAAAAAACCTCTAAATTTTTCATGCTACACTCTAAGGGTGTTCATGGATTGGATTTTTCAAAATCCAATTTAGATCCAATTTAGATCCAATAAAATGGATTGGATTTAAAATTCATATCCATTTTAACTAGATCAAATTTATTTGGATTTTTCCAAATCCATTTAAAATAGATTAAATATAGATTAAATCCACTTTGTCAATTAGATTAAATCCACTTTGTCAATTAGATTAAATTCACTTTATCTGTTAGATTAAATCCATCTCAATTTGGATCCTAGCCGACTCAGCTCGACATGGACTTTGGCCCACTCGGCTCGAAATGGAACCTAGCCGACTTGGCTCGACAAGGGCCTGGACCGACTCAACTTGACTTGGGCTTAGGTCGACTTGGCTCTACATGGGCCTGATGCCGACTCAACCTTGGCCCGAGGCGACTCAGGTCGGCATGGGCCTAGACTGACTCGACTTGACATGGGCATGAGCCGTCTCGGCTCGACATGGGTCTGGGCCCACATAGCTTGACATGGGCTTGGGTCGAATTAACTTGACATACGTCGGGCTGACTCGGATCGACATGGGACCAGGCCAAATTGAATCAACATGGGCCTGGGTTAACTCGACTCGACATGGGCCTGGGCCGACTCGGCTCGACATCGGTTCTGACCGACTCAGATCAACATGGGCCTGAGTTGACTCGGATCGACATGGGCCTAGGCCAACATCGGGTTGGGCCTTCTTGGCTCGACATGGTCTCGGGCCGACTTAGCTCAACATGGCTTGGGCTGACTCTGCTCGACATGGGTCCGAGCTAACTCGAGTCAACATGGGCCCGGGTCGACTGGGCTTGACATGGGTCGGGGTCGGTCTGGCTTGACATGGGCCCAAGTTGACTTGGATCGACATGGGCTCGGTGCCGACTCGACTTTGGCATGGGCTGACTAGGCTCGACTTGGGCCCGGACCAACTCGGTTAGATTTGACCCGGAATGACTCGGCTCGACTTGGGCCTTGACCGACTCGGCTCGACATGGACTCGTGTCGACTTTGTTCAACTTGGGCTCGGATTGACTCTACTCAACCTGGACCCGGGCCAAGTCAAAATCCAACCCAAAATTGATTTTGGATAATCCAAAAATGTATCCGATCTATATCTAATTCATATCCAATTAAATGGATTGGACTTAAAATACAAAAAACATGGATTTGGACTTAAGATAAATCTATTTAAATGGATTAAAAGTAATATAGATTTGGATAATTATGAATTGGATTTGACAATTTGGACTTTTTGCCCACCCATAGTGCACTCATCAAAAGAAAGAAGAGTATAAATCCCCTAATTATAGAGAAAATTGTTTTTAGTTGTCAATATTCCATAGGAAGACTGTGGATCCTGACCTAACATTGAGTTTTGGTGAGCTTCATGGAAGATGACACAAAGTCTTTAGCCCAAGCAAAGACTCTCAAGATACTTGGATTGAGATTCCAAGATCCCATTGTTAGGACTCTTCGCAAGTCTTCAAAGGAAGAAAAAACAAATTTATAAAACCATTTTCCCATATGAATAACTTTCCAAGATCCTAAAGATTTCTAGGCAAGATCTAACTTTTTGCACATATCCATATGAGTAAGAGGTTTGTCACCTTTGGATAATATTATTCTTGCATGAAGGTGATTTTTACAATCTTGAAGACTTGTGAGATACACATATTCATTACAATACTTTTTTTTTATAAAAATAATTCATTATAAAAAAACCTATGTTTGCTACTGAAAAATTAAAATTTCATCCATGTTTCAATTCATTCAAATTAAGATAAAAATATAAAGGAATTCAACCAAAATGACATGAAACACAACTACACCACTACATTAAACATAGCCAATTCAAAAACATCAATATTCTTCCATTTCAAGAACATTGGATGCATCCTTAGAAGAACTTCCATCCACTTTTTGATAATTATAATCTTTCCCGTCATCTGCATATTAAAACAATGACAATGAAATAATTAATTTAAAATAAAAATAATACAATAAAAATAGGATCAATTAAAATAATTGAATTACCCTTAGAAAATTTATGTTTCCAACTAGAAGTACAAATTATTGCTTCCACATTTTCAGGCAAAAAACGATTCCTATAATTTTTAAGAATTCGAGAACCAATGCTAAATTCAGATTCTGACTCAACGAATCTCCAGCCATTAAAGCAAGATCTGAAAAACATTGACTATTATTTTTCCACCATTCAAACACATTCATTTTCTCTAAAAAGTCAAAATCCAAAGTTGGTTCATCCAAATAAGTGTCAAGTTGTGTCCTTCCAACTTTATTAGCTACTTGAAGCTTGTGCATTTTTAATTCCTATTATGATGTAATAAGTTAGTAACATGCATAATGGACAACTGCAACAAAAACTAAAAACAAATTAAATTAAAGTAAGCAACTTACATAAAAAAACTTGGTTTAGAAATAGACGAGGATGAAGATTGTCCTTCCTTATGCTTTTAAAAATTTGATGATGTTGTCAAACCTTTGGTAGAATATTCAACAAAAAGTTTGTATAATTCTTCCTTAATCTTTTCCAATTTCAGCTCCCAAGTAAGTGAATCAATTTTTTCAAAGCAAAAATCCAATGTTTATAACTTCATCCTTGGGTCTAAAATTACACCAAATTCAAGTACAACACTATATTCATCCTAATATTTCTCAAATTTTACTATCATCAATTTAGCCATGTTCTTAATTAGTGCATCTTCATCTTTCACATTTTCCATCAACAAACATTGAATTTTTCAAACTTGTAAAAAATACAAGTTGGAAGTAGGATAACTTATAGCATAAATCAAGTTAGTGATATCATAAAAGGGTAACTAGAACCTATAAATTTTTCTAACTCTCTCCCACTCTTCCTCTGAAGGTAAATATTTATGAGATTCATCAACCAAGTGCGCTTCTAAAAACACATTGATATTTAAGAGCACTTTTAATCATCAAGTAAGTTGAGTTCCCTCTTGTAGGGATATCAAGACACAACCCACATGATGCATCAATATCACTAAACCTTTCAAGGCATTGTTTGAATTTCACCATTCTAATGTTTGAACCCCTCACATATTTGATGCTATTTCTAATTTGGTCTAAAGCATCGTCAACCACCTTTAATCCTTCTTGAACAATTAATTTATATGTGTGCACAACAACGAAAATGAAAGAATTCACCATCACATATCAAACCATTTTGAAAAAGAAGTTGAGTTCTTAAAGTATTTTGGAGAACATCATCAACAAAAGCATTATCCAAAGTCATAGAAAACACTTTTTTCTCTAATCCCCAATCTTGTAAAAATTCATTAATTTTCTTAGACAACTCAAAACCTGTGTGAGGGGGAGGCATATGACAAAAGTTGAGTAGCTTGCTATTTAACTTCCAATTCAGGTCAACAAAATGTGCAGCCAATGATATGAAACCCTCAGTATTAATAGATGTCCATAAACCAGAAGTTAAGCATATCCTACTAGGAATGGAAGCAAGCAATTCCTTAAGCATTATTTTTTCTTTCATATACATTCTCCCAATATCAGTCTTAACAATGTTTCTAGAAACCATAATTGCATAAGGACACAAGTAGTTTATCCAAGTCCTAAGTTCGGGATACTCAACAAATTTGTAAGGCAAATTGTGCCTAATAATTATATTAGATAACAATTCCCGATGAATAACTTGATATATCTTTTTTTCCTTCAACTTTCCCTGCATATCTAAAATCATTTGACCCACATCTTTAGTTTTTCTTTTATCACATTTCATAACATGATGATTTAAATGAGAAGTACCATATTTTCTTTTGTCAGTTACATATATTTTGTTACAACAATTGTACCTTGCCCTTTCTTTTCCACCCTTACTCTCCCCAATCTTAACAAAATACCTCCAATAATTAGATGTGCTAGCCTTATCCCTTCTTTTTATCAGGTTCAACATTTTCAGATAGTTTTTCAATATCATGTTCCTCAATTTCATATTAACAAATGAGCATGTTAGTGAACTCCTCATCCATTTCAATTTTCAAATTAAAATCTTGTCCATAATGTGAGTGATTTATTAAAGATTTGTCCCATCATAACTTGTATACATGACCAAATTGTAAAATAGGATTTGTAAACGAAGATATTTATCATTTTTGTTTAATAATAATGTATCTAATGGTTAATAATAATGTATCAAAAAATGAAGAATGATAACACAAACAAAACATGCCATAATTCATACTGTTCTCCATAATTAATATGCCACAATTTTTTTTTGTCTTATGTAATACTCGCCCTCTAGCATTTGTCAATTCACAATCACTATAAGAAAATTTAGTATTACATACAACACCAATCCGCATGTAAGACACTAAATCCGTATGTAAAACATAATTAAATGCGGATTACATACGAAAAAAATATGTATGTAAAATTGTCGTAGGTAACTGTTACATACAGATTCATAATTCGTATATAATTACATACATATATATCTGTATGTAACTGTATTTTTTTTTTACCTTTGAAAGTATTGAAAACTAGTTTTCCACACTTGGATATACAGAAAACATTTAGAGACATATTCATCAAACATTTAGATCTGTCCATAATTCGAAAAGCATGATAGAAAGTGACATGTGGATTACTTCTTAATTCATCATTTATTGTATTATTATTACATCTCATGTAACATTTTATAACATATTTACATAGTATGTGGAGCACCCAGTTTCACTCATGTATGGTCTACTTGTCCTTTATCGATTCCAAGATTTGGGCTTCACTTGGGTAAGAAGACCATGCTGAAATAGAAGGCCCACTTTATGGACCTTAAAAGAGGGTTCTTGCATTCGCCACTCCCATATGGGGTGGTAAAATGGTAAAACTACTCCTGGTAAAATAACACTGTATTGAACCTAACATTTTCAAAACGGGAATAAAGTAACTGCAAATAAACAAATTGTCCAAAAGTATAGAACATTTTTCCCTACTTTAGACAAATCCACCCTATATAACTCATGTAACAATAATTCTAACTATGAAATGGCTCGTGCAATTCATGACAACAAAGGACTATTCTCTCGGAAAGTATTTGGACAAAACATACAACTTAGATATAAGAATGATGAAGCTTTTAACAACCATTTTCCTCCATCAAAATGCCAAATGAAAGAACACTCATGACTTGTTGTATTTGTAGACATGTAAAACTATATCATGATTACAAGCACAACATATGGGTGAAGAACGAGATGGACAATAATGAAATTGAATCATAACCTTAATCTAAATTGAAACATGATCTATCTCAATGATTCAGATGAAGCATAACTATTAAAAAAAATCAAACATTGGACTAGAATTTGTCAGATCACTGATTCAACTTCCAGAAAATTGGTGGAACAAAAAATCCATAAGAACCAACCCAAATTGGGTAAGAACTGATGTGAAAAACTAGTTTGAGTGTAAGAACTGATGTGAACCTAAAAAAGTTCATGCCAACAAAATTTTTAGATTAAACTCAAATGAATGGATCAGATTTATCTCAAACTTATTCAGATCATGCAATTTTTTTTAAGTTGGACATCTTATGTAATTTCTTCAAATTATTACTGTATTATCAACTCTTAAATCAGTATAAAAAGAGGCTTTGAGTTTCATGTAACAATCCTCCTACAACCTCAGATCTCTGAAACTGCTCAACCTAAACAAAAAGTTTCAAATTTGTTTTTTATTGAGATTTCAAATTTGAATCCGAGTAAAAAAAATATTTATTAGAAAAAAAGAAGATGATTAAGGATGGTAAGTCAAACTTCTCGATCAAGACTAATCGGAGATTACTCGAAATAAAATTAAAACTAAAATGTTTCGCAAGGTTAGGAAATCATACCTCAAATGAATATAGTTGATGCTTCACATGGTTCCACTTCTAAAATACCTCTGCAGCTACTTCCTGCAAGAAACAACAGCCATTCACAGGGTAAACAATATATTATTTTAATATTGGAGAGATTAAGTTTTAGTTGGATATTTTAGGAATCATGACTTTGAGTTTAAAGAATGTGAAATTTAGCGATAGCATCAATTCTCACGTCAATTTATTGAGAAATAAAAACTGAGTTGTACACGTGGAGAAAAAGTTATGCTTGATTCAAAGCTTTGAAAACCAATTGTGCACATTGAACAAACATAGGGATCTCGCTACAGTCTAGAAGCATGAATCTCAAAAATGTTATTAAGTTTTATGTAATTTATCTTCAAACATAAAATAAGTTACAAATTAACAATAATCTACTTTACCCAAAATAAAAACATATTAAAAAAATATGTAAAGCATATTTTCATATTAAAAATGCTAAATTTTTTTTAAACAGAAAACAAAATATTAAGAAGATGTTAAACATATAACAAAATATTAAATATATAACAAAATGTTAGCAAATACCATAAAAAAAGATAATCAAGTTATAAATATCTTAAAATTAAGAAGAATATAACCTAAATAAGGAGAGAAACAAATCACCTTATGTAAGACTAAATTAATAAAAAATAGTTTTCATTAATTTGGGACTTTGATTCACTTCATAACTAGTTCATAACTAGAACATGTTGACTCAAACACTTTAGAGATACGAAATGAGAAGAAAAGAATCTATATAATTTTTTACCTCACAACCTCATCTAATTATAAATATTTATGGACTAAAATAACGATTAAGATTATAAGTGTGTATTAATTTTAAGATGTGTATTCACATTTGTCTTGTTTGTTTAAATTCTATTAAAATAAGAATATTAAAGTAACAAATAAGGAATTGCCAAAAGAATATGAAAGGGAGGATAAAACTGTCGTAAAAAATATTTATAAATTTGAAGATAATTATTAAAAGAAGGTGGATGATAATTTTGATTAGACATAAAAATGGTTTACGTAGTGTACTGAATATTTTTATGTAGAAAAGGAAGAATAAAAAGTGATTTGAATTAATTAAAGTTGAAAAGTTGAAAAACTAAAACACATGTAATGCAACTACCATAGGCCTTAGGGTGGTCAGAGTGGACTGGGTAGCACATTACTCTGTTTCTTTTACTCTTTTTCTTTGTCTGAGTTCAAAATGCTTAATCTTCCTTGGCGGGATAATTTGGTGTTGGGGGCGAATACTAGTTTGGGGGAATAGTTTAATCACAACCAAACTAAATAAAAAAATAGGTATTCCTGCATCTTTATGACTTTTTCTGCCAACCCAATAAAAAAATAGAAAAATAAAAAAGTTATTTTAACCTAATTCTAACTAGGTTTCACTGTGCCTCTTTCACTCTCCACATGGCAACCACTCCCTCCTACCTCCTTCCAAGCTTTCTCGTTTTCTTCACCACTCCTCTCAAAGTTCTCATCCTTTCTAAATTTCTCCTTCTCCATATTCACCAGTGTCCTTTTCATCCATAGGTTAGTAAGTTTAATTTTACTGGTTTTGTACATATTAGAAAGCATTTGTGCGTTTGTGCTCCTTCACAGAAATAGGCACCGAATTATGTATTTTGGTACATTTTAACAACAAAATGTATTTCAGATTATGTAATCCGTAAGTCAAATTTGAAGTTCTAAAATGACTTCCGGATTGTACTCCGTAAGTCATATTTGAAGTTTCAAAATAACTTTCAGATTGCGTAATCTGTAAGCCGAATTTCAACATGAGTTCCGGATTCTGTAATCCGTAAGGCATATATCAAGTTCAAAATTGACTTTTGGATTGTGTAATCCATAGTTCATTTAGTACCGAATTACACAATCTGGAAGTGTGATTTTGCTACGTTCTGAATCCGGTATACTTACGAATTATCTAATCCAGAACACTCTTGTTTTATGCATAAAGAATCAGATTGTGTAATCCGGTGATTTAGTGACTTAGTAGAATGAGAAACATTGTCGCCCGCACCAGCACGTTACCACCGCCAACCACCAGCTCAAACAACACCTCAAAGAGCATGCACCACCACCACACCAAGCACCTTATCTTTCACTCTGCACCACCACCACACCATGCACCTTCTTTTTCACTCGCGGATGTGAAACAACTTTAATTTTTATCTTTTTAATGAGGGACAATTTTGATATTTTAAAAGTTTATGGAGGTGCTCATGGAGGTGCAAGAAGAAACTGTCCTCATCTTGCCACCGTTTCACCCCTCTTGACAAAAATTCCAAACCAAACCAACCTCTTCTATGTGCACTGCATTATTATCCCTTTATGGAGACCAATTCATCATAGGAAAATGTTGGTTGAACAACCGCTTATCTAACTGCTCCAGTGTATAACTGCCCAGGTGGCAAAAAAACTAATATTAAATTGTTGTTGCGGGGCCCATGATTTTTTTTGAAAAGGTTTAATCTTTGGTTCAAATTTCCATTAGGGTTAGGATTTACATTTAGCTAAACCCTCCCTCTTTCAATTTCTTATTCCTTTGGTCCCGTGGTTCAATAATGCACCGTTCCCTCTTTGAATTTCTTCTTCGCAATGGTCTCATGGTTCTCCAGTGCACTGTTCCCTCTTTCAGTTTCTTGTTCTATTGGTTTCTTGTCCCGTGGTTCCGTGGTCATGTTCTTCGTTGTCGTCGTCGGTCGATGTTTGCTTGGTGGACGCCCTCCATCTCTTTTCATGACGGTTAGGTGATATAGGTAATATATTTTTTATTCAATGGATTATGAAGTGAAACATTGTTATTGTGTGATTTTGATGTTGTTCTAGAGCGTTGACTAGGATTGTCATGTTACAACAATTGTTAGAGTGACAATAACATGTATTGTGGACCTTTAAAGTATGGTTTGATGATTCAGTTTTAGTTTGAGTTTCCTGTTGAAGGAAGTTGGAAGCTTTTCTTCCTTGAATGCTGAACTATTGGTATTGTTGTTATTACTAGACACACTGATATAAAATTGATAAATGTTTTTCACAGTGATGAAGTTAGAGCATATAAATTGTATGCTCTAATCGTTGAACAAACGAGTTTGGTAATTGTTGGTTTAGGGTTAGTAGGAATATGTGGTTGGGGTGGGCATGATGTGGGCAAAAAGTGCATTAGATAAGATTTTTAGAGTCCATCATCTTATTGAGTGTGATTGTATAAGTTGGGAGACCATGAACATTTCCCATGAGCTCCATTTCCTACATCTATTGCATCTTGAGCTTTGAGGTTGTTGTTAGTAGAGGATAATTGTTTGAAACACTTTGCAGGCAAGGCCAATGGCCAATGTAAGAATATAATTCCAAAAGCCCAAATTAAAACAGCTTCGTACAAGTAGATTAATTGAAAATAGAACACGATAGGGTAACCTCATCATAAAAACTACACGCAAATTACTTATTACCCCAACTTTGTGTTGTGCACAAATATGTATTAGGTCTTTCATGCTGTTGACAACCTCCGAAATCTGTCAAGCATTGTAGCAAGTAATAAATTGGTTGAGAAAATACATAACATAACAAATTAGAGGTTTTCTCTATAGTACTCAGCACTGTACATACACTTTTAGTTAGAATTGATTACCATACCTGCAAACATCTCACATATCTTTTAGAAAAACCCAAGTCATTAAGCGATTGCAACTCCAAAATCTGTGGAAGCTAGCACCATGCTGTCAATACCCTGATGCAAAATAAACATTACATTAAGCTTTGAAGCTTGAGTCCAGTGTCATTGTAATTGTCTGTTACCTAGATGTGACATAGACTGTTCTAAGCAACAAATACTTTTTAACCAATCATTGTTATAAAATGCTCAAAAAGAGAGTGTGGTTGATAAAAAGGAATGAGAATCTGAATTTGTAATCTATATTTAAGAAATTATCATGAGATGCTCTTAATTTTGTATAGCATCATTGTAAAAGTATGAATGTGTGACTTTGCATCCCTGTATGTATAAAAAATGTTATTTATGTGAAGCAGGGCACCAGAATGCAACCAAACATGCCCATGGGGTAAAATGTCATACTACAATAAGATCTTTTTGTTTCCAATTTTATGGTTAATGATTTCCAACAATACTTTTTTTCCTCTGATTTTGCCCTTGGTTATATACAGTTGGATAGTCGTTCAATAAACCCAATAAATATGAAGAAACATAGTTTGCACCATATCCTTTCTGTTGAGTTGTTTTTATCCATCTATGTAGAGTTGTTTTTATCCATCTATATACCGAAATCACAATATGCAGCATGAGTGTAGGACAGTGTCCAGTGATCACAAATTCACTCAACTTAGAGGATTTTTGTATGTGGTGACCCTAGTAGGAATATGTGGTGACCACATTAGACTTCCTGCACAATCCCTTTGCAAACCTATTCTGGAAATGTGAAGTGCGTGTTGGTGTTAGTTTGGGTGGGCATGATGTCGGCAGAAAATGCGTTAGATCAGATTTTAGAGTCCATGAGTGTAGGGAAGTTTCCAATGATCACAAATTCACTCAACTTAGGGCATTGTTGTATGTGGTGACCACATTATACTTCTTGCACAGTCCCTATGCAAACTTATTATGTAAATGTGAAGAGCGTGTTGGTGTTGGTTGGGTTGGGCATGATGTGAGCAGAAAGTGTTTTATATCAGGTTTTGAGAGTCCATGAGTGTAGGGTAGTGTCCAATGATCACAAATTCACTCAACTTAGAGGATTGCAGTATATGATGACCCAAGTAGGAACATCTGGTGACCCACATTAGACTTCATGTACACACCTAGTGCAAACTTCTTCTAGAAATGTGAAGTGCGTGTTGGTTGGGGTGGGCATGATGTGGGAAGAAAGTGTGTTAGATCAGGTCTTTAGAGGGCATAAGTGCAAGGCAGTGTCAAGTAAGCCATTATTCACTCAACTTAGAGGATTGCAGTATGTGGTGACCCAAGTAGAAACATCTGGGGACCCACATTAGACTTCATGTACAGACCTAGTGCAAACTTATTCTGGAAATGTGAAGTGTGTGTTGGTTGGGGTGGGCATGATGTAGGCAGAAAGTGAGTTAGATCAGGTTTTGAGAGTCCATGAGTGTAAGGCAATGTCCAGTGATGACAAATTCTAGTATGTGGTGACCCAAGTAGTAACATGTGGTGACCCACATTAGACTTCTTGTACAAACCCAATGCACACTTATTCTGGAAATTCTTGAAATGTGAAGTGCGTGTTGGTTGGGGTGGGCATGATGTGGGTAGAAAGTGAGTTAGATCAAGTCTTTAGAGGGCATGAGTGCAAGGCAGTGTCAAGTGAGCAATAATTCAGTCAACTTAGAGGATTGCAGTATGTGGTGACCCAAGTAGGAACATCTGGTGACCCACATTACACTTCTTGCACAGACCTAGGGAAAATTTTCTTGGAAATGTCAAGTGAATGTTCGTCTTGGTTGGGGAGGGGCATGAGGTGGGGACAAACTGAATTAAATTAGGTGTTCTTGCACACACACATTTTCAGAATACATTGTCTCTTATTTGTTTATTTTCTTTTGGATGAATTGGTTGATATATTTTCTTTTGAACAGTTTTGAAAAGGCTTATCCTGGTTAGATGGGGAAGTATGACGGTGAAAAGTTTGATCATGAAGGAAGCAAAATGAAGGTTTGATTTAATATATTACTAGGTTGATAGTTGATAGTTAATTATGAAATTATGTAATTATATTCAATTTAAACATTTCCCCTGCACGTTTATTTTGTAGATTCGAGTAAGACACAGAGTGCAACCTGAACATATTGTCAACATCAATAGAAATTTAACTTCATTGCAGCGACAAAGATCAGAGGCAACCCCCTTTAAGTGGATGCTCCACTTAGAAGAAGAATTGGACATATCAAGTCCCCTTCTTTGCGAATTGATTAGTAGGTGGAGTGTTGATGATAATTGTTTTAGGATCAGACAACATTTAGTACCTTTTAAGGTTGTTGATGTGTGTTTCACATTGGGGTTGTGAATGGTGGGTGAAGAATTATGTTTGCAGGATGATGGTGGTGGGTTGGTGAATAAGGTCTTTGGAGGAGAGGACATAAAGATAGATTTTCTAGAACTTCTTCTTCATTTCCTTCATTTCCTTTTAAGGTTTTAGATAATTTAGATGCATTAGATGGATACAATTGGGGCGATGTAGTGTATGACTTAATAGTTTCTAGTTTAACACGGTCATCCGAGGTATATAACAATCAAACGAATGGTCGTGAAATTTATTTGGCTAGTTACGTTCCTGTTTTGCAGGTTAGTGATAATTATGAGAAATAATTATGTACTTTAACTTTATTACATTTATTTAGTTTTAAATTACTAACATTAATTTTTTGGGCAGCTTTGGGTTGTTCAACATGTTGGCCTTGGCATCTCTGTAGAAACCCATACAATATCTTTTCGAAGGTTTTTGCAGTGGTCGTGTGTAAAGATTCGATCAAGCAGTTTAAATGAAGTGTTCTCTGTTGCTGAGGTATTTAATTGTGTGTTTAAGACCTTCACTGACATTCGTGTATTTTTATATGTTGATCATAACAAGGAAGTTGTTATTGTAGATTGTATGGGATTGGGCAGTGACTGAAGTCGAGGAAGGACTGAACATTGTTAAAGAAGCCCTCAAAATTGGAGAGGAACATCATGAATATATTGCCTATTCTCCAAGTGAGTGGGAGATAGTTTGTAACGAGCATAATATGTGCGAATTTGTACTTCTTCAGAACAACAAGAGGATATGTGATGTTGAGGACCAATTACGAGTGGTAAAAGAACCACTGCACAAACAAAACCATTCGTCATGTTCCACACCTATACCTAAGGACAACACGAGGTCACGTCCTCGAAGGTCACCTCCTTCAGACTCAGGTGGTTGAAGCCCACATCCTATTGACATGTTGAAGATGTATACAACGTTGTGTTTGTTGGTCGAAATTCCTAGAAACCACTAAGTTAAAATACTGAATAACCATTAATTTTATTTTTTGTATGATGACGAATTTATGTTCTTGTTTTAGTGTTGTTAACATTGAAGGCAACATATTGACCAGTTCGAACCTGCAGTCTTTATCTCTGAAAGCCAGAGTTGACAACATGGTATAATTAGAAGTGATAGTTGTGTGTTGTATTATGTAATTGTTTGAAAACTTAATTCGTTGGAATTTGTTTTTAGGTGATGTTCTTTGCAACGGGGTTGTTCATGGTTGTCAACTTCAAAAGAATAGAAGGGTCCAACGTTTTTCCTTTAACCCTTTTTTTTGCTGTGAGTGGATTGTGGAATTTAAGTTTTTGTTTTGATATGTATAGTTTTTGTTAATAACACTACATTTTTTGTTGCATAAAGGATCGTGTTATTGAAGAAATGAAAACAACTTCGAAAAAGAAAGAGTGGGACACGAAGGATTACTGTTCGTTTGCAAAAGATTTGATTCCATTTGAATCA
>Ga0123341_1002445_pt1 | contig 15290 bp, 10 predicted proteins | sample Turbeapinknodule_FD_89959 | JGI IMG/M metagenome (GOLD analysis project Ga0123341, IMG submission 89959) | Root nodule microbial communities of legume samples collected from Mexico - Turtle bean Mexico pink nodule | ecosystem: Host-associated > Plants > Roots > Nodule | place: Mexico: Nepantla... | reverse complement strand
ATATAAAAGTGTGTGTGAGAAAGATCTTAATTATTTTATATATAAATAATAAAATTTTATTATAAAATTATTGTGTTGGTATGTTCTTTATGTTGGCTCCATTGGCAAAGTTTAAATTTACTAGCAAAACATGTTTTTTTTATTATGTTTTTATAAATGATTTTTTATTTTTATCTTTCAAAAGGTTGAAATGTTATTTTTGATCTGAAATATCGTATGAAAATCATTAACAAATGAGTGTCATATAAGATTTCACGACCCTCCCATATAAGATTCACTAATGTTTAATGTTAATTTAAAAAATATTTAGAAATCTCCAAAAGAAATATTATTTGTCTACCTTAAAGCGAATTTTAGATTAAAACTAGCAAATTGAGATTTTTTGAGAATTAGAACTAAAGAATAAAATAACATAATTTTTTTTTGACAAATAAAACATACATATTCAAACCCGTGACACACCTCCAAACCCACCTTCGTAACATACATTTTCACATCATTATATCTGTTTTTTATTATATATATTTTTATTAAAACTGGCACATAAAAAATTATATACAACTCTTTAAATTGTTAAATAATAATTTTTCAACTAGAGAATATCATAAAAAGAAACACAGTACATCACTTGAAAGAAACACCACAAACAAAAAGAAGCTTAAACTAGAATACATCACTTAGAAACAAACACCACAAACAAACAAAGATTAAAAGGAAGAAAGAAGATAGTAGGGGACGGTCTAGGATGGTCCAAATTGAATCCTTTGAATGAAAACAGATCAGTGGAACAAAGTTCAATCTTTACATTTCACTCTTATAGCTACTTTTTTTTTCTCTTACTCTATGCTTTATGATGTGTATCACAAAACTATGAGAACCAAATATTTCCAATTGGTACGGTTTACGTAGTTGACACAAACTTTGGGAACAATAAATAATCTTAATTTTTATTGAAGAAGCATGACAGCTAGTGACATAATTTGTGGTTTACAACACTTGGTTACGTTCATTTATTGCATAAATTATTGATGATGATCATTCGTGTGGTGCCCTTTCGTCTCAAATAAAGGTGAACACTCTCTCTTCTTGGTGTGCTTCGTGCAATTTGGAGAATAAGTTGACAAACAGTATCAAGCATTTTTCCAGAAAAAGATAAAACAAAATTGGTGGTCCTGAACAAACAAAAAATCAAACACTATGATCTCATCACGCACACTCTTAGACTCTTAGACTGTGAACTTCAAACAAGTCTCTTAGACCGTGTGTCTGTGTCAGATACACGTATTAAACATTGATATTTGTAGGACACTCATAAGATACGTATCGGTGAAGTGTTTAATTCAAAAAATATTTGTTGGATTTCTTACAATTCTAACATAACTTTTAAAAAAAATACATTAATTTTCTAAAAATCAAATTTATTGCATAAATTTTTATTATGATTACAAAAATAAAAAACAAATTCTTTTAAACTAACTGTGATAAACATCTTTCTGCTAAAAGAAAATGAAAGATAATTGTAGATATAAATCATTATTATCAATTAATATAATTTATAATTATATAATATATAGATCTACGTTCTCGATATTTTAGGTTTATGTGTCCGTATCAGTGTTAGTGTTCTTGTGGTTAGATAAGCTCTCAGATAAAGACTTCATCTCTGCAGACTCAGTTGATTCTAACGTAAAGTCCGTCCTCGTCTCTTGGTTTCAATTTCTTTTGTTTTCTCTGTAGAAAATGCCACCCAGTTGTACTTTATATACTTCATACCCAATCAAATACTCTATATCGTGAATAACTATTTAGTTTTTAGTTCTGCCATTACCTATGTTTATGCTACATATACATAGTATTTGGTTTGATATTTCCTAGGATTTCAGGTCTGTAGCTGAAACCTCCGAGTCCCACGAAAACCTTGTTAATCCAATTGAGGTATCATACACAATCTGACAACACCATGCTGGATTCCACCACTGCAGCTTCTGGCTTTGTACTTGAAGATGTTCCTCATCTATCTGATTACATCCCTCACCTCCCCGTAAGGCCCTTCTCCCTCTTCTCATCGCCTACTAAAAGAACTCAATTTTTGAGTGGGTGTGTTTATATTGAGACTTTAACTTCTGGGCACCGAAAGTAAACACTTTTATACTGTCAATCAATATCTGTTAGGTGTGGTTTTTAATAGTCATTATGAAAAAAGTTGTATCGTGAACCAGTTAGAGATAATACTAGATATGGTTTTTTAGATAATTATTATGAAATTCGACAAATTTGGTGACTTCTGATCATATGATTCCTTTTTTTAATCATGCAGACATATCCAGACCCGTTACAAGACAATCCTTCCTATTCAGTTGTTGCGTAAGCCAATCTGTAGTAAACATTTTATATATTCTTTCTAGTGCTGGTTTACTGTGTTGTGTAGTAATCACTGTTGGAATGTTCCAGAATCAATTGGTGACCAAGTTGGTTAATTTTTTATTCCACAGGCAATATTATGTGAATGTGGATGATACAGTTGCGCAACAGGTTATTGAATTTTCACCTTTTAGTAGATGGGGTTCTGTTTCTACCATTGTTGCAGGGTTTCAGAATTGGTTTCATTGTGCAGATAATTGTACATAAAAATAGTCCAAGAGGGGCCCATTTTCGGCGAGCTGGGCCAGCTCAGAAGGTTTACCTTTTTCTTATCAAAAGTAAAACCTTGATTTCACCAATGCAATTCATGGGAAAACAATGGTGATTTGAATGTTTGGCAGGTATATTTTGATTCTGAGGAAGTGTACGCTTGTGTTGTCACTTGCGGTGGACTTTGTCCTGGTCTAAATACAGTTATAAGAGAAATAGTATGCGGCTTATATCATATGTATGGGGTGCACAAAGTTCTGGGAATTGAGGTATGATTTATTGACCAAATATAACAATCACTGATGTATGTGTCTGTGCTTAAAACTGTAACAGATTAGGAGCTTTGTTTGCAATTTTGACAGGAATTGAGTAGTTTTTAGCGAGGATGTGTATGATTAAAGTGTAAATGTAGTGTTTGGTTACATGTAGGGAGGATATCCAGGTTTTTATTCTCGAAACACAGTTCCTTTAACACCAAAGGTTGTGAACGATATCCATAAACGTGGTGGAACAATCCTTGGGACATCTTATGGTGGCCATGACACCTCAAAGATTGTTGATAGCATTGAGGACAGGGGCATTAATCAGGTTTATATACTTGGAGGATATGGAACTCAGTATGAAGCAGCTATGATTTTTGAGGTGATTAATTGACAGACAAACTTGGGGATGGCATGTGCTTTAAGAGTTTTGCGGGTATAATAATTTTCACTTTAAATTTGTAGTCACAAGATTTAGTTATTCATGCAGGAAGTTAGAAGGCGTGGCTTGAAAGTTGCAGTAGTTGGAATTCCAAAAACTATTGACAACGATATCCCAGTAATGATACTTTAACTGTAAAGTTGTACATGTGGAAATTGCTATACTTTTAAGCCTTTTTAATCAAAATCAAAAAAGGATTTGAGTTTAAAGAAACACCTATTTAATGGTATTCTGTATTTGAATTAGGTTATTGATAAGTCAATTGGCTTTGACACTGCTGTCGAAGAGGCACAACGAGCTATCAGTTCTGCTCATGTGGAAGCAGAAAGCGCAGAGAATGGTCTTGGTGTTGTAAAGTTAATGGGGCGTTATAGTGGTAAGCTTTGTTCATTTCTTTGATAGTATACAACTTTAGCTTGATGGTATCATTGAAGTGTCGAAGATCATAGAATGGACTAGTATGCAACTATGATGCTTGATTGCACTCCACAAACCCTTGTCAAAATTCTTTTATTTTCCTCTTTGTGGCTACACTGGTATCATCTTGGGTCACTTTCATTCCAGCAAATGGCTAAGTGTCTCTTATCATTTGACAAACATTTGACATACTATAGGGTTATCTATTGATCTCCTCACTGTTTCTGAAATATTGGCCCTTTCTCATTTCTAGCAGGTCTTTTGGAATACAAGTAATTATGTTATGTTTGGTCCAGTGCCTTTAAGTATTATTACTACTACTAATCATCTATTAAATGCTGAACTTGGCACTTAGTTTCTTCTTTCATAACATCCTTCAAAAAGTTTCCTAAAGAGATCTATGATGTTGAATTATTGATTATTTACCATAAATCATGAAAGTTGTTGCTGAGCAAAACAGGAAGAAATATTGTTCTTGTCATTCTTTTAGCCCTATCTTGATTAGTTGTTACATTCACCAAATATTGACATTTCATGCAGGATTTATAGCCATGTATGCAACTCTTGCCAGCCGAGATGTGGACTGCTGCCTCATTCCAGAATCGCCCTTTTATATGGATGGTCCAGGAGGACTGTTGGAGTTTATTGAGAGAAGACTGAAAGAACAAGGTCACATGGTCATAGTAATTGCTGAAGGTGCAGGTCAGGAGTTTCTTTCTGGCAACCCATCCGTTGTTAATAAGCAGGAGACTTCTGCAGACAAATTACTCCCAGATGTTGGTCTGTGGTTATCCCAGAAAATTAAGGTAAAAACCATGCAAGTTTGGCTTCTTTGTTAGAAAAATTGTTTGATGTTAAGAATCACAGCAAAATCAGTAGTCTAAAACATTGGCTTTACTTAATTTTCCATTTTTGTTTTTACATTTAAGCATTCATTTTTTGTAGGATCACTTTGCAAAATGTCGGAAAATGCCTATTAATCTGAAGTACATTGGTGAGCTCTCTTCTTTTAACAGTATATTTACTAAGGAACAAAAATGTGACCAATAAAAAGTTTGTCTTGCAGATCCTACTTACATGATCCGTGCTATACCAAGTAATGCATCTGATAATGTATACTGCACCCTCCTTGCCCAAAGTGCAGTTCATGGTGCAATGGCAGGATACACAGGCTTCACCGTGGGTCCAGTTAATGGCAGAAATTGTTACATTCCATTTCATGTAAGTTCTTGCGACTCTAACCAAATCTATCTGCTATTGGGCCAATTGCTTGGTTCCTTTCACACGTGCCACAAGGAACAAACAACTACTTGGCAGTTAGGCTATTGGTCCTGCCTGAATTATCCTTTTATGTTGAATGAACCTGTAAATATTGGACACCTTTTTTCGGTTTTGTAAAGATGCTATTCTTGAACTATATGACTACCTTACCTAATAAGAATGCTGTTTTTGTTAAGTGCAGCTGATAAACGAGGGAGAGAAGAGGGTTGTGATCACTGATAGGATGTGGGCAAGGTTACTATCTTCAACCCATCAGCCTAGTTTCTTGAATCCAAAAGATATCACAGAAGTGAGAGAAGAAAGAACAGAACACCAAACCTCAGACGGACAGAACCATCCAGAAATAGCAGACTAAACAGGCCATATACAGAGCACAAATACAATAAGTTAAAATGACTTTAAATTGTGGTGGACATGTTAAATGATCAAATTGAATTAGCGTAAGTTCAAATTAGATAATTGGGGTCGGATAAAACCAAATCAGTACATCTTTTGCGGTATCTAAGCCACAATTGGTGCATCTGCATTTACAAACATTTGAATAACAGCTTAGATATCAAAAGAAAGTGAGATCTGCATAACACCACCGGCATCACTTAAATATTAACTCTATCTACTAAATACAGCGTTAATGACCTCTTTCAGATCCTTGCAACCTACAACTTTCATTTTTTCTAGACCTTCGGTTTCTAAAAGCTTTTCCGCTTGCTTTGGTACTACACACATTTTGTAACCCAACTTCGCCAATGTGTTAACCCTTTTATCAATTCTAGGAACCTGTATCATTAAATAAACAAATCACCAGGCTAAGACATCGAAAGAATAAACAAGCAATCCTTTGCACCATTTTCCTAACTATGTAGAAAACTGAAAATGCCACTTAATTCAAAACACATGAAATCTCGCAGGCAACTGATTTGAAAATTCACAAAAAAAGACTTCCATAGATTGAAATGCAAAGCAAATTTAACATCTGCAAACCCTTCAATATAATAATCAGCACATTGCTACGCTATTGAAAACTCCTAAATTGATTGCTGAATATCATAGTAGTGAGTAGCAGCCTTTAACATTAAATGTGCGTACTTACCATGCGAAGCTCTCCACTAAGGCCAACTTCACCAATGAAAGCAGTCCCCTCTGGAATAGGGAACTCCAAGAAACTGGAAACAAAAAAAGAGACAACAATGATAATAAATAAATTCTACCAAATTCTAGAATATTGCATTGAAAAAAAAACGCACTGGAAAAAGAAAGAAAAAACTCATGTCAATAGTGCCAGCTAACTTCGTGAACATTGGTATTATTAAAATCTTTTCTCCAAATAAGAAGCATAAAATGCTAACTTCTCAATCCCCACATTACATTGGGGCAAGTCAGACCAACAAGAATGAACATCATTTAAAATAAATTAGAACACAAACCTGCTGCAAATTGCAGCTGCCATTGCAAGATCTCCAGCAGTTTCTGTCACTGTGAATCCGCTAACAACATTCAAAAGCACGGCCTGTTGTATAAGTGGCAAGATGAGGAAATACATCATCACTAAAATGGTCATGTTTGTTGGCTGCCCCAAAGTTAACATTAGCAGCTCTGTTTATTCCCACATTTTTATTTTCATTATATTTGTTGAAAGAGAGAAACATAGATGCAAAAAATGCTGATACCGGTATGTATGGACTATACAACAGAGTACATTTTATATAAGTCAATGACAACGAGTACATGACTTAATATGCCTATAAATCATATTCTAATGAATATGATTCACATCAGATATTACTATTATCATAAAGATGCTAATTAAATACAGAACAAATCAAAATATGAGAGAAGAATAAATCCTAAGATACTCATTCTATGATATTATCTTTAGATATTTCTTATATTTCTAACACTACCTTTAAAGCTTGCTTGGTAATATATAAACTGGTTAAATCTTATTCTAATTACACATTCCTAATTTCCTACAATTATAAAGAACTTAATTAAATAAGAAAGCAAATTAAAATATAAAAGAATAAATCCTAAGAGAGGATATAATTGTAAATCAGCTTACATTATCTTGGAGATGAAGACCTGCTTGCTTTATAAGTACCTACAGTTCACGGAATAGTGCAATAATCAATGAACAATTTAACAAATTTCATTGCGGCAGGTTATATTTAAACAAGAGAACCAATATCCCCATCAAGCATCCTTTCATTCATTTTTTCATTAAAATAAAGGAGAAATAAATTACTACATGTGAAGATTTTGTTAAAGAATAATCAAGAGTGGCTTACACATTTAATAATATTAGCTTTGTTTGGCGGGATCCCATTGGATTGTGAACTCGAAACTGGGCAATGTGCAAGGCAAAGTGCCTGTAGAACAAAATTGAAAATCAATCCTATAGTTTCCTAAAAAGGAGGAAATTGGAGTATAAATAATAAAGATAAGCACAATGCACAATGATGAAAATTAAGGTGTATCAGACACATGATCACAATAATCTGACTCGCTTTGAGGATTTCACACTAACTTCAAAGGGCATTTCCATTACAGGAGTCACACTCAGAATCATAAGTTTAAGACCTGGGTTGGAGTATATTGCCAAAACATAAATTTAAGATCCTGAGTCATAAAAATAAAATAATATTTTTCTGTCTTGCAAACATATATTTCTGTCAACAAAATAAAACATTAATTAGAGTGACTCTTATAAGTCTCTTGTATAGGTAGGAACAAAAGTTGTAAAAAAATCTTAAAAGTGACGTGGCATAGTGAAACCCACAACAAGTAAATTAAGATCTCATAAAGTCACCCTTGGAATGGAGATGGCCTAACAGAAAATCTCCAGATGATAAGTAAGGATACTTAAGCTTCTTCACCGCCTATCTATTCACAATCCAAAATCTAGAAGCTACTACTATTGCATTTATCAGCTAATAACGAAGCCAAGCTCATTTTACACATCACTTAAACATATCCAAATTAACAACAAGACAATGGTGAAGTTTCTCAAGATATAGGATATAGAAGAAAAAACACAATGGACTTAGAGCTTTTGATTCAACGATAGTAAGAAAATTACCTGAATTTCAACTAAAAAAGTTCTTGTACCATCCATCAGTACAGCAATAGCAAGTCCAGCTAAAACATTTGAATCAGAGTGTTGTTGAGTGAGAAACATTTCACTAACATTTGAAACAACCTGGAGTCCCGACTGTGACATCTCAAGAACTGCAAGCTGATCATATAAATCAACACAGATAAAACATCAATTTTCTCATGTCGTTCTAATTATAGAAGGTAATAAAAGATAGATGACCAAATGTCATTATCAAATTGACACAAAACACAAAAAGAAGGAGCTTCTAAAGTTGGCTAGATTAAGCAATGATAAAATGCCAACACATTACGATAATATATAGTCACAGTCCTTCACCCAGAAGTTCATACGCATGCCTCAGTTCTACTTCAACAATTCAAACTTGCTGCCAGATATATCAGACAAGGTACACATCTAAAAAATTAAACATCACAGAAAAATACTAATGAAAGAAATAGAACATAAGAAAAAAGCAAGAAATAAATGACATGGTCCAAACGTAAAGTGCAAGAAACCAATGCTAGTATTGCACACTGTTTATGATATTCATATATTAAGTACTGCTGATAACATGGTTCTTCAAAAGTATTAGTAGAAACAAAATAGTTACAACCAAGGAAGACATCTTAGATGTGATAGGCAATAGCATACCTCATCGGTGGAACCAAAGCGATTTTTCACTGCTCGAAGCATTCGATAAGGAGAGTACTTCTCGCCCTGAGCATTAATATGAAGAATTAGCATAGAGTATATATTTTTTATTGCTAATAAAAAAAAGCATTGAGTAAAATGAAATGAAACCCGGTGACTCAACAAGTAACATGCAGAAAAAACTATACGAATAAAATTGCACATTTAGTTGAAATGTAATATTGTAAAAATAAATAGCAATTATTCAGGCAAAAGGGAATAAGAAGAAATGTGTGCAGCGACCATAACAAATTTCAGAAAGGAATAAAAAATTTATTATCAATGTAAATATTGTTCCACTATACATTATTCTCTTTTTTACTATTTATTACAAATAAATTTATTTCATTAAAAGAAACCAAATAACATAATTCCAGATTGTGAGGGATTGTGTTGAGATCCTATATTGACTAAAAATATGCCTAGTACATAGAATTATATGATAGTATTAAAGTCTATCCTAAATCCATTATTTGGCCACCAAAATCCATTATTGGGCCACCTATATTTCTCTACATTCTAGACAATTCCTAGGTGTGAGGGGAAGTTGTTATTGGGCCAGCCAACCACGCTCCAAATGTAACCAACCCTTTTAAGAAAATTGTTTTGGTTTAGCAGAATGCAAAACTCGAAATACATATCCCTAGGCAAAATGTTGCTATTTTGCGATGCCACGATATGATGCATTACAGACAAGACACTACAGTAATGTTCTAAAAAATAGTAAAAGAAGCCCAAAAAGGATTAAATGCCAAGCAGATGAAACTTGAAACCATAACGATGGGCACAAATCAGCTATACAAAGTAACGACTATCCAAAGAAAGAATGGTGTAATGAGGTACCAACTTCCATATACAAAACGACATCAACAATATGCTCCAAGACACGAGGTCCTGCTATCTCTCCAGATTTGGTCACATGTCCAATCTGAAACACAAATTCAATCACAAATGCCAACAATTAAAAGGCCACAATAAGAGACATGCCCACAGATAAATTACAAATGAAATCCACACAAGTAACGACAATAATTTTACCTGCCATTTCAGCACAATCGTGTGACTTGTACCTTTATGGGATCACAAACACTGTAAGAACATTTCCAGTTTCACTAAAGATTAAACTGTTGAGAAGTATCTCCTATTCATGGAAAATATCTTATATTTGAGGGGTGCATTAATATGATTTGTATTTGATGTTATTTTATTTTCTACTTAATTTCATCTATTAAGTAATTAATGTACTGTTTTTCTAAGTCATTGATATTGTAGGGAACAGTAGTGTTGGAAACTGCTCTCAGTAATTAATGTCTAAGAAAACTAAATAGACGGATTCATGTACAGTAGCCTATCATTATCTTACGAAGTTGCATTTTCTATTTATTGCCACTAAATTTACTCCAATGTAAATTATTATAAATAAGAGATGCCACTTAGTACATAAAACACTCAAAAAATTCACCAAATATGATGCAAAACATGATAGTTCATTAATAGATCAATTATCCATTTATATATAATTCACAAAATTGATAGGTGGGCTCACCAAAATAACTGAAATGTTAGTTGTTTTAGCAAATCGCATCAAAGCTGCAGTACATTCCTTCACCTGTCAGTCACACACCAAAAAGTCATGTCTGATGTACCACAGAACCAGGACCCCGTGCATACCAATGACAAAAGAACCAATTAAATAAATTAAACAGAATTAATCAATCATGGGTTTGACCTTTTAAAGAAAATCCTTTATTTGACAATGATTCAATACTAAGAAAATGAAGCTGGTATGAACAAAAGTTAATTAAATACCAAAAAAGCATTCCAAACAACACATGACATATCATTTTAATAGAATATAAAAGAGCCCTAGGAAGAAACTCTTTTGAAGACATACTCTCCTATTAGTTAGGAATTACTAGAAATCACAAAATTCTGGGTCCCACGTCTTATTTAATAACGCTCTCTCCTGATTCTGTAGTTGTCAATAATTTCTGACCAATAAGAAAAAGGGTGTGTTCCTAGCACTCCTCGAGAATATAAATGGATGTGCATAGTGCAACATTAGAGAACTCTATGAATCAGAGTTTGAAAGGAAAACTGATAATCTGAATTTTTTTGGTTAGCACCAAGGATATCCACCAATAGATAGTCTAACAGTAATTCTTTTGGAGGTATAGATCATCAAAGTGGATTGTGCCTCTCCCAATAAAATCAACTCCATAGACATGGTTAGGAGTCGAATCCTTGACATGTCTAAGGAACCCAACTATTTACCAACTTACCAAATTTGCTGGATTTTGTTGGTTGATAGTTTGAAATTTGATATTGAAGTTATGATTCTATAAAATAGAAATCAGTATTTATAGGGTGCAGTGAATGCGAAACAGATAAAATTGGCAGTAGATAACCCTGCTAAGCTGGAAACAGCTGACAGCTAATAAAACTACCACATACTGTACACACAAGAGAAATAAACAATAAACCTGAATGCACTCTGCCGCCTAGCATAGTTAAAACATACAAGAAAAATGTAAAGTCTCTTGAAGGTAATTAACTACGGTATATTCAATACCTGCGTAACCCCTCCAGCACTTCCTATAACTGTATTCAAGTAAACAGTTTGTATTGAATCAACCACCAGAGCACAAGGGGATAGAGCATGAGTTTTCTTCAATATGTCCTACCACCAAAGAGCAAAAGTAAAGCACAGTTATCAGTCATAGTCTCGTAGATAGCAATAGCAGTCAAACCCAAAAAACCTTTAGTGCTATAGTAGTACACAGTAGAATTACTCTTTTATGTGTAGCATAAACGAGAAAAAAACTAGTCAAAATTCACAACATATTCATAGTTAACAATCGGAGGTCACGGGTTTTAAGAAAAACATACAAGTGAATAACAATAAAAGTCATTTTAAGCATTCAATGAAAAGTGAGTGTTGCTCAGAGAAAATAGTAGAGGTTGGGTTCAAAGTTTAAAATAGAGGTGATTCAGAATAGTAGAGAAAATAATGGAGGGTAGGTGGCACCAGAAATGCTGCATGACAAGACTGCGTGTTGGTCCAAGCCAAACAGTGTTGGTATCACACAATATGTAAAATGAGTGGGAAAATACATACAATAAGGGATTTTTTTAATATTCTAAAAGGAGGGAGGATAACTTTGCCCATTTCCGCCCCCATTCCCCCAATTTGAGGGCAAAAAATAAGTTTCTGATCACTCTAGTATCACTGGAGCTACAGCCCCTACTAAACAAAATGAGCTGGTATTAAAACTTTGCAGCAGCCTATGGCTAATCTGCACAGAAAAAGTGCATTATCGATAACTATGAAGTAAAATAAAAGAGGACCAATATTGAGGCTTCATTACACACTGTACCACAATAGCCCATTAAGAATAACATTTTCCGTGAAACAGACTCCTTGGTAGAGTTGGGACATCAAAACTTATGTGTGAAGAAAACAATAGAACAAAAACTAATCAGCAAAATTCAAGACAATGTATGTACCTCAATATCAGTACTTGAATATAAATAAATATTGGACATAATCCCAAGGCGATCAGCTCTAGCACAAATTTGCTTAAGGCTCTGTCACATAACAGAGAACAAATGCTTGTTAAATTAAAAAAGTGTCAGAGACCCCAAAGAAAACTAAAAGCTGAACTATCCATCTTCAACAGCAGTGAAATCAAGGATCACCATCTAAAATTAATAAAAAAGGATTATAAGCCAGGAGGTAAATGTTAACAGTGTTAAAACAAGACATGGAAGTAATTTTCTGTAGATCAATTTAGTATCAATATCCAATAATCTAAATTTTCAACATCTCTATTTAGCATCTTCTTTTATAAGATATAAGTAAAAAACAATTTATAGAATTCTCCTTATGGCCTCATGCATTGGTCGTGTTCAGAACCCTCAATCTAAATAATCAATACAAAAAGATAATTAGAATAGTAATTATATTTTAAACTTATTCTATGTTATACAGGAGTTATCAGAGACATGTGCAAATGTTCTGACAGTATACAATAAATATAAACTGTGTTCTGTACATTTGGTATGAAACATGATTCGACAAATTATCTGTGCTCTGGTGCTGTGTGTGTAAAACTAAAACATGTTTATAAAAACTCCAAGTGAATTTAAAATACACATATCTTTATAAGCTTATTGATAAATATACAAATATTCTATGTTAGTCCCTATAAATATAGAAATGCTTGCCTTTAGTTCCTCAAAAAATAATTGCCTTGTTTTAGTCCCTCTTTTTTTCTTAATTGTATCAAGTGCGGACTTTTTCCCTCTCAAAAAAACCATCTACTAATGGTAATGGAAATAGAGCCTACACTCGATACATTTCCACAAATGAAAGACCAAAAGAAGACAATCCTTTTCTGATAGGCTATAAAAGAGCATATTTGCAAGGACTGTCATACGTAACACCTTAAAACTATTAAGAGGCTCAATAAAAGCAAACCTCTTCACCAGAGACATATACAACTGGAGGTGTTTCACCATCACTGCATTCATTTGCTATCATTGCTGAAATCTTCCAAATCAACATCACAAATAAACCAGGCATCAATGACAGTTGACCAGATTGTTATAGAAACTTTATCATGAAAATTTATATCCAATTTAATTTACCATCTAAATTTATCTATACCTGCAACAACAGAGTACTTTTCCCAATACCAGGATCACCACCGACTAAAGTTAAAGAACCTTCAAAGCCATTGGTAAAGATAAAGTTAGCTCTGGATAACCAAATTTACTTCTTGCAGGAGCATCAAGAAAACTTGAATTGAAAATGATATCATCATCAGATAATCAACTGGAAGCATTCTTTTGAAAATCCAATCGAGATCCAAGAGGAAAAAAGCAAAAAATAATGTTTCGATGATGATTCATTCATTGAGATCAATCACCAAAGGCCGTAACTCTTTTGAACTAATATAACCCACAAAACAAACAAGCATGATTAAGGAGAAAAATATCAATGTAAGCAATATTGGTATTAATTAATTCTCAAAGTCATAGAAGATGAATTGAAGTTGTGGAGTGACATGTGAATATAGTTTTAGCGGATAATGGATTATTACATTTTATTATTTAAACACACTCATATTAAGAAATGCACCAATATCTTTGAACAGGCAAATCCATCATATCCAAGTAAAACATTACAAGAAAAATTGGACAGAACCTGGTACAAGACCTCCACCAAGCACCGTAGAAATTTCATTTCCGAGGGAACCAGACCTGAAATTGATGCGAACTGCACAGTATAACATTTGAGAAAAGAACCACGGCACATCTTTTACAGAAGCCTAGAAGAGCAAATGCTCCCTCACACACACATCAAGGCATGGTAAAAAATTGTCCCACTAATTAACTCCTTTATGAAGATGAAAAACATTCATAGAAATAGCACATTGCTAAATACTCGCAAACCCTCACATTATTTTTTTCCTTTCTCCAAACATCCCCTCTCCCCACTTAAACCAACCCTCTGTTACTTGAGATGAAAGCCTCATCAGCAATTACCACATGATCCAAAACAAGCAGAATCCAAATACACAAACTTCAAAATTTAGAAGAAAAGAACTTACAAAGGAATTCTCCATTTGTCGTGATTGAATCCACGGTTCACCTCTTCCAACTTGACGGGGCGCAACTCTTCGAGTCGTCGTGGGAGCCACGAGCCCACTGCGTCCTCGGTAATGGCTAACCCCCCCCTGGGTTTGTCAGTTAATTTGCTCTCATGAAACTCTTGCATTGTGCCAGTTACTTCGCATTCCGGGCATGTCCCCCACCATTTCCCCGTCGTGTGCCCACAATCGGAGCACACCCACTGAGCTTTCACCTTCCCTTTTTTCTTCACCACTGTTACATCATTTCCCCTCAAACCGCTAGGGTTTTCATCTCCGTCGCTGTGATCGCTCTGCTGCACAACTGGGCGGGCGTAGATGTTTCCATATCTGCTCCAACTGGTGGTGGGGGTTTCGTTTGTTGGTTTGTCTGTGTGGTCGGCTTCGGAGGAATCCGCCGTTGCGGAGTAGTGGGAAAGTAGAGGTGGGAAAATGCATTTGGGGTAGCGAAGGTGGAGCTTGTGGGCAATGAGGATGGTTCTATGGAGGGTGGTCATGGAATTTGAGGGAGAAGAGAATGTTATTGTTGGCTTTGCTGCATAAACCCTTTTTTGTCTTGTGGGGTTTATGCGAGGCGGGAACAGTGGTGAAAGGTGGAACCTTTTTGTATTACAAGTGTAGCATTACCAGGAATTTACAACACCAACGTAGATCTTCACACATAATAAAACGTTTTCAGACATCCACTGCTACAATTCTCACATCAATGGATCACTTCAATTTACATTTACCTATAACTTCAAATAAACTTTTATTTCCTTCATAACAATCACTAACAAATTTTAACAAATTTAACAAATTTTAATAATTTTAATAAATTT
>Ga0123341_1002442_pt1 | contig 15295 bp, 12 predicted proteins | sample Turbeapinknodule_FD_89959 | JGI IMG/M metagenome (GOLD analysis project Ga0123341, IMG submission 89959) | Root nodule microbial communities of legume samples collected from Mexico - Turtle bean Mexico pink nodule | ecosystem: Host-associated > Plants > Roots > Nodule | place: Mexico: Nepantla... | reverse complement strand
AAATCTGATGAAGGAATACATATTGGCTATGTTATTAATGGACATGCTTACAGGGTGTATAACAAAAGATTGCTTACTGTGGAAGAATCTATGCATGTGGTGTTTGATGAATCTGATTGTTATGTGCCTAAATCTGTTCTGGATGAACCTGGTGTAGATTATTTAAGAACCATTCTTCAAAAGAATCAATCAAGTGTTGTCAAAGAATCTGTTGTGAATGCAGGATTTCCTAAAGAGTGGAAGACTCCGAAGGATCTTACACTTGACAATATGATTGGAAAAATTGAGAAAGGAGTCTCAACAAGGAATTCTCTTAACAATTTTTGCAACACAATGGCCTTTGTTTCACAAGTAGAGCCTAAAAATATGGAGGAAGCTCTACAAGACAGCAATTGGATAGCAACTATGCAAGAAGAGCTAAATCAGTTTGAGTACAATGAAGTATGGTCCTTAGTTCCAAGAACACATGAAATGAATATGATAAGAACCAAATGGGTGTACAGGAACAAGATGGATGAACATGGGGCTATCACCAGAAATAAAGTAAGGCTGGTTGCTAAAGGCTACAACCAAGAAGAGGGAATAGATTTTGGTGAAACCTATGCACCAGTAGCTTAACTAGAAGCTGTCAGACTACTCTTAGCATTTTCCAGCATAAAAGGATTCAGGTTATTTCAAATGGATGTTAAGAGTGCATTCTTAAATGGATATATTAATGAAGAAGCGTTTGTCTCTCAGCCTCCAGGATTTGAAAACTACAAAAATCCAGAGCATGTGTACAAGCTCAAGAAGGCACTATATGGATTAAAGCAGGCGCCTAAACAATGGTATGAAAGGCTAAGTGAATTTTTGCTTTCTCAAGGTTATGACTGTGGCACCTCTAATAAAACCTTATTCATAAAGAAGAAAAGAGAAGACATTATACTTGTTCAAGTCTATGTGGATGACATCATCTTTGGATCCACAAATGAAGAAATGTGTGAAGCTTTTGTAGAAGCAATGAAAAAATGTTAGGAGAAATGAATTTCTTCCTTGGACTGCAAGTTAAACAACTCAATGATGGAATTTTCATAAATCAAGCAAAGTACTGCAAGGAATTGCTTAGGAAGTTTGAGATGGACCAATGCAAAGCAATCAACACTCCAATCTCAACAAGCTGCCAACTAGACCAGAATTATGCAGGAAAATCAGTGGATCAATTAAAATACAGGGGTTTAATTGTTTCTTTACTATACTTAACTGCTAGCAGTTCTGACATTATGTTTGTTGTGTGCTTATGTGTTAGATATCAATCTGATCCAAAGGAATCACATTACAATGCATCTAAGAGAATTCTGAAATACTTGCAAGGGACTAAAGATGCTAGACTATGGTATCCAAACAATGTTTCCTTGAACTTAACTAGTTTTTCAGATTCTGATTTTGCAGGTTGCAAGGTTGATAGGAAAAGCACAAGTGGGACTTGACACATTCTTGGGTCAAGTCTAATCTCTTGACATTGCAAGAAACAAGCTTGTGTTGCTCTTTCTACAACAGAGGCAGAATATATAACAGCTGGAAGTTGTTGTGCTCAAACACTATGGCTAAGGCAACAACTAAGTGACTTTGGAATTCTTTTAAATAAGATACCTATCAACTGTGATAACACTAGTGCCATAAATCTGTCAAAGAATCCTATTATGCATTCAAGAACTAAACATATTGAAATTAGACATCATTTCCTAAGAGAGCATATAGCTAATGGAACTTGTGATATTAAATTCATTAGTACTGAATTTCAATTGGCTGATTTGTTTACTAAACCTCTTGCTAAAGATAGGTTTTACTTTCTATTAAACGAATTGGGTATTATTAGCTGAAATTGTCCACTGTAGTAAAAATTTAAATCTGTTATCTCATGCTTTAACTTGTTGTTTTCCTGTTTCAGAATCACAACTATGACTAGGAAAGAGAAATAATTATTTTTCTCTCTCTCCTTGACCATTGACTGCTTTTATAGTTATTGACCAGCAGGTTTATGACATTCATGTGTGGAAATACTAACTGATTTGATATATTCATTGTGCAACATATTTGATTTGTTAGCAGAAATATGTTTTCAATATATTCTTGCATCATTCAAATTTGCACCTATTGTACTACATATGAATCAAATTTGTACTGCATCTGTTTTCTTGATCTTGCTTTCAAAACCCGTGATCCTTGAAATATGATTTGGTATTCTATATAAACCTAGTCTAAATCAATTGTATCTCACACTTTCCCTTCTTTGCTACAAGCTGTCCAGATTCAAATCTGATGCTTTATTTGTTTTTTCTTTTATTATTTATCATATGAATTTTGCACTAACATTCCTTCTAGCTAGAACTGTCTCTTGGTGAATAGGTGCAGATAAAAACAGATTGAACAATGACATCCTCTTCACACAAAAAGAAGAAATCTAGAGAGCAACCTAACAACAGCCAAGGTATTTTGGAAAACTGGTTTGCTGGAGATTCTGAAGCTATGACAAGGTTCATACATGAGACAAGCATAAAGCAAATCAATGTACCTAAGGTGCTGGAATTTTCATGGCTGAGGGATAAAAATCTGACAGAAGCACAAACCCTACTCAAGCATCAAAAACTGAAAAGCTTTATGGAAATGACTGGAAATGTCTATCCAGACCTAGTGAAGGTGTTGTATAGCAATCTTGTACAAGATGGCAAGAATCTTGTCTCCTATGTGAAAGGAGAAAAGCTGAAAATCACAAGAGAAATCTGGAGCAATGTTGGTGGAATCAAATACTCAAGGCTGAAACTGAACAAAGGGAACACTGCTGGGATTCTAGGGTTCAACAAGATGCAGTTTTATAGAAGTTGTGTGAGGAATCCTACTGAACCAGTGGTTAGGTTTCATGTAGGTAATTTGACTTTAATTCCAAGACTCTTACCTCACATCATTGCTTCCAAACTCACTCCTAGAGGTAGCAATCATGTTCTTCTTCATGAGGAAGATTTGATACTGCTTTATTGCATAATGAATCAACTCAAGGTAAACTTGGTGAGTACTATGGTGGAACATATGCTTAAATCCACAAGGCTCCCTGATTATCGTTTTCCATATGCAATATTTGTTTTCAAATTAATTGACTATTTTGAAGTGGATAATACAAATGAAAGAAATGATACTATCAAAGCAGCAAGTGAGATAGACAATTCTACTCTCATGAAAATGGGATTTCATAAGGAAGAAGACAACTGGGTTTTCAAAAGAAATGTTGCTTATAAAGCTGAGCATGAAGCCTCTAACCATGGAGATGCAGAAGAAGAGAATGTTGGAATGCATACGGAAAATGAAACTGTGCAGGCTGCAGAAGCATCATTCCATAGGATGCATCATTCATCATCACACAGGGTGGAATCACCAACTCACCCATCTATGCAGCACATGCAGGAATCACCAGTTCATTCTTTCATGAATGAAGATGTTGCTGCCACAAACTACAATGCATTGGTTGCATACCAAGCATCTGAATATAGAGGTGAACCTCTATTAATGTTTGAAAGACAAGTTTTGGACAGACTACATACACTCACAAATGATCAAAAGACCTATTTTGAAATGACTCAAGTTAGGTTTCAACACTTAGACTATCAAATTGAAGGGGTCCAAGAGTAGCTAGCTGAGCTTTACTACAAGCACATGTGATTCTTTTCAAATCTTTCTCTTTTATGTCTTGTTGAACAATTTGTTTTCTAATTTTCTGCACTGGTTGTGTTTTAATTTCTGGACTGTAATAACACTTTATGGTGTTTCATTTTAAATTGTCATGTATGGCTATGGTGTGTTTCTTTTTATTCCATGCTCCCATTCTGTTTGATGAATCCAAAGGGGGAGAAGAATAGCTTGATACAGGTTATGATATTTGAAAAATAGCTCATATATATTGTTGATCTGGTTCAGGTATTAAACTGTAGGGAGGTATAACACTTCTCAACATTGTTATGTTCTGTTTTACATTTAAAAGGTTTCTGTGTATATTCTGGAATCAAGTTCAGTGCAGGTATTGACCATGACCTTCCTTCAAAGCTATGTAAAGCAATGGGGATTTGTCTCCATCAAAAAGAGGGAGATTGTTGAAGATGGATGAAGCTTCTTCTCTACCTTGTCTTACTGTGTGTTTGATGAAGAAAATAGCTAGTTTGCTTTGAAGATTGTAATGTGTTTTTTAAGTGATCTTGTATATAGGCTAGTGTGAGTTTAAGGTTTCCTTTTGCTTCATGACCTATCCTATTTGCCTAATCAAGGTGGTAAGATCAAACACAATAAATGATTCAATGGTTTTCAAAAAGCTCTTTAAAGTTTTCTAAAAAAATCATATTATTGCACAAAACTAAATTTGTTTGTTTGGAAAACAATAGGTTTATTTTTGTTTTGCTGAAAGGATTTTCGAAATTCTGTTAGGGCACCAAAAGTGCAGTTCAGTTAGTTATTTCAGTTAAGCTGAGCTGGCAGTTTTCCTGAAAAAAAATAATCTATTAGTTTTAAATTTAATCTGTTGTTTTTATAACAGTTTTTTAACTGTTTTTTGAAAAGTTGTTAGAAACTGATTTCTATATAATGAAAGGTTTTTCTCACATGAAAGGGTGTTGTGCAATCACAATTTTAACAGAGATTAAACATTTTCTACATGAGAAGAAGGATTGGAATGAGTTTTTGAAAGGTTTTTCAAAAAGATCTTCAAGTGTGCTTGTTCTAAGAGAGCCTTGATCTTGGTGATGGTGTTGGTGCAGTTCTGCTGCAATTGAGCTATTGTTTTGAGTTCTTGCATCTTCTTTCAGGTGTGATCCTTCCTTATTCATTCTTGTAAAAAGTGTTAGTGTAAGTCACTCTTTCATATGGTTTCTTGGAGTGCAAGATGTGCTGAAATAGGGTTCTTCAGCTTTGGTTGTATTGTTCTTGTAGGGTTCAAGAACTGTTGTGTGTTGTAATTGATTACAACTAGTTTTTAGTGAATTCCACCTTGGAGTAAGGTGAAACTGGATGTAGCTCATTATGAGTGAACCAGTATAAAATGTGCTTGCATTATTCTTCTCATCTTTGCACTCATTTATGATATTTTGAACAATCTGTCAAGAAAGAAATTTGTTCATTTAAAATTGAACCTATTATTTATGGGTTTACTCAAACTGTTCTTCTTGATCTGGAAAATTTCTTTAATCATAAACAAAGTCTTCTGAATCTGTGTAATTGACTGAGTTGAGGACAAACAGTTTCTTCATAAAATCTTTGTTAATGATTCACGTTCTTTAAGGAATTGTATTAAAAGAATTTGGATGATCTTTTGGAATAAATCTTGTTTTTAGAGCTGCTTGAAAATTAACTCATCTAGTTTTGTAAAATTCCTTTGTTTAATCTAAATCCTAATCTGAACAAGTTCTGGTTTTGTTAAAGTGTATTGAAAATTAAATCTATTCATTTCAAAATCAATTTGTTCTTTTTCTCCTGAAATATTGTAAACCAATTTGTGTTTGCGGAAATTTTATAACTTCAATTCACCACTTCCCTCTTGAACTTAGACACTAATATACCCAACATCTTCTTATCAGCATAATACTTCATGACAGATTGTGCTTCATGACAGATTGTGCTTTGAGCTATTTGGAACATAGCTTATCAAGTAACTTCTGCCACTATGTCAGATTTCCATTCACAGCCTCATTGCGACTAGGTCCTATGACATATTGGGGGTAGCGAAGATGGTGGTTGATTGTAAACAATCTCATAAGGGGTAATCCAAGTGGAGGAATGCTTGGCTGAGTTGTAGTGCCACTCTGCCCAGTGTAAATATTTTCCCCACAGATTTGGTTCAACATGGATGAAGGCTCTCAAATACTGCTCTAGCATTTTGTTAACTGCCTTTGTTTGCCCATCACTTTGCAGATGATAAGTTGAGGACATTCTCAATCTTGTTCCACTCATTCGGAAGAGTTCTTTCCAGAAATTACTCATAAAGATAGGGTCCCTATCAGATATTATACGTTTAGGCATGTCATGTAATTTGCACACCATGGAAGCAAATAATTCAGCAACCTTAACAACAGGAAAGTTTGTTGGAAGCATGCCAAAATGAGTTGCCTTTGAAAATCTGTCAACAACTACTAAAATCACTTAGTAATTTTGGTAAGAAGGGAGCCTTGTGACAAAGTCAAAAGAGATATCGTCCCAGACTGCAGTGGATGGAGAAATTGGTTGTAATAACCCATAGGGTAGTTGTATAGGTAACTTGATTTGTTGACATATGAAACAACCTTTAACCAACTCAACCACGACTTTTTTTCATTCCTTTCCAAAAGAAATTGTCACTCAATCTCCCATAAGTTCTATGTATTTCAGCATGACCAGGCATTAGTGTGGCATGAAATTCCTCAAAAAAGACTTGCTTAAGAGGGGATTGACAAGGAATATAAATCTTGTCATGATAAAGGATAATTCCTTTAACAAATTTAAATCCTGGATGTTCTTCTGGGCAACCAAACACTTTTTGGTACAATTGTTTGAGTTCTGGATCTGCATTATAAGTCTTTTGTATCTTTGATGCCAAATCACATTGTGGCACAGTCAACTACATCATTTGTGATGAACTGCCATATATCTTGCTTAAGGCATCAACTACTCTGTTAGTTGCTCCTAGTTTATACACAATTTCATAAGTGTATCCAACTAATTTGGACAAATAGTACTATTGTTCGGGCGTTTACACCACTTGCCTCATCAATTCCCGAAGACTTTGTTGATCTGTATGAATGATGAATTTTCTGCCAGGAAGATAAGTACGCCATTTTTGGACCGTTGCGGTGATTACATGCAACTCCCTGGCATACGTAGAAGCTGAAAGAAGCTTTGGGAATTTTTTTTTACTAAAATAACAAATTGGGTGGTTATTCAGCATCAAAATTGCCCACATCCCTTTCCCCGATGCGTCCGTTTCTATTATGAAATCCTCTTGGAAGTTAGGCAACATCAACACGGGAGTATTTATCATAGCATCCTTTAGCTACTCAAATGATCGTTGTTCTTCTTCATACCAAGTAAATGAGTCTCTCTTCAGCAAGTTGATGAGAGGGGCAACTATAGAAGCATAAGGTTGAACAAACTTTCAATAGAATCCCGTTAGCCCCAAAAATTCGCGCAATTGCTTAAGGGTGGTAGGTGTCGATCAAGCAATCATTGCACAAATTTTCTCAAGATTTGAGTCAATGCCATCCTTGGATATTATATGGTCTAAGTACTCTACTGATTCCTGGGCAAACAAGCACTTGTTCCTCTTGAGAAAAAATTGATTAGTCATAAGGCATTGAATAACAATATCCAAATGAGATATGTGGTTTTCTAATGACTTACTATACACTAGTATGTCATCAAAGAATACTATAACAAACTTACGCAAATAAGGTTGAAACAATATATTCATAGTTGACTGAAATGAAGCAGGCACGTTACACAATCCAAAGGACATCACTAAAAATTCATAGTGACCTTCATTTGTGCGAAAAGCAGTTTTTGGGGAGTGTCACCTATGATCAATCTTATTTGGTGGTACCTGGAGTGTAAATCTAACTTTGAAAACCATTGTGTGTCATGGAGTTCTTCAATCAACTCTTCAATTGATGGGATGGGAAATCGATCTTTTATAATAATCACTTTGAGAGCCTTATAATCAACACAAAACCGCCATGATCTATCTTTCTTTCATACTATCAACACTAAAGATGAGAAGGAATTGTTACTTTGATGTATAATTCCCTCAACCATCATTTCTTTGATCTGACGCTCAATCTCGTGTTTCTGAAAATGTGGATATCTGTAGGGTATGACATTCACTAGATTCAACCCTTCCAAGAGGGGAATGTGATGATCAGTCGCACGAATAAGAGGAAGGCCTCGTGATTCCTCAAATAATTGGGTGTATCTACTCAATATTCCCTCAGATTTCGGTCTCGGTGAAGGTTTAGGGAGCTCTTTTATGGAAGGAAGCAAATGTAACCTGAAATATTCTGCTATGCCATTGGTAGCGATCATCCTCTTCATTTGACGTATAGTGGCTTCTTGAGGTGTTGTTCGGTGTTGGCCCTTGAGTTCAACTAATTTTCCTTCTTTAATGAACTTCATTGTCAATTGTTCATAGTCAATCAACATTGGCCCCAATGTTGTTAACCATTGTACTCCCAATACGATCTCAGCCCCACTCAATGGCAACGTATATAGATCCACGAGAAATGTGTGAGGGCTCAAATGTGATGGTACCTACTTGCAAATAGATGAGCATGAGAGTTCCTCTCCATTACCTACCAAGACATGAAAATATTTAGTTGGGCCAACTTGAAGACCCAAGAATTTGGTTGTGCGATCTTGGATGAAATTATGGGTACTCCCACTGTCTACTAGTGTCGCAAGTGGGGAACCGTTGACATGGCCCAAAAATTTAAAGGTCTACGAAATTAATTGGCCCATCAATGTTGTTAACTGATTTGGGTCAGGTTTGTATTCGACAGGTCGATTGGACCAAGTTCATTAGGCATCGGGTCCTTTATATGGAGAAGGTTGTTCAAATCAATCTCTTTCGTTTCAGGGTCACTAGGTTCCGCTATCAACAACATGAACTCCCACTTGCATTTGTGACCAGGCCGATAGTGTTCATCACAATAATGGCACAAGATCTTTTCATGGAGGCTTTGGAGCTCGACTGGGGACAATCGTTTGATGGCAAGTGGATTAAGGTCTGATTTGGTTTTTTGTGAAGAATGGCTCGTTGTTTGTGTGTTGGGTGAAAAAGTATTAACAAACATCAGGGTTTTAGCAATGGAGTGAGAAGGACAAACGTAACAGTTTGACGTGGAAGCTTCTACAAATTTTTCTTCTTGTAATTTTGCTAAGCTTACGGCTTGGGATAACAAGATCAGTTGAAAGGCATGCACCTCTCTCTGAATTTCTGGTTTAAGACCTGAAATGAAGCAACTGAGTAAGAAGGGATGAGCCTGTCCCACGATACGATTTGCTAGCGATTCAAACTGATTTTGATATTTTCGCATGGTTGAGGTTTGACATAGTTTGAAGAGGGCTCCTTTTAGGTCTTCATAATGTGATGGTGCAAAATGAACCTTTAAGGCATGTAGGAAATTTTGCCAAGTTGAGATTAGGTTATTGTCATACATCCACTGGAACCAAGCGAGGGTTGCTCTTTCCATGGAAAAAGAAGCCAATTGAAGCCTTTGGTCCTCTGGAGTACGGTGGTTGTCAAAGAACTACTTGATTTTGAAAATCCATGCTAATGGTTCAGACCCATCAAAACGGGGCATATCCAGATTCAAGGAAGTTCGAGTAAAAGATTGAAGGGTGGAATCGTTCGTTGCGGTTTCTCAGGCTCCAATCTGAAGTGCCATTTGAGTTTCCAAATTTGTCATGCGAATATTCATTGCTTCCTGGAAGGTTTTCTAGCTCTCTAATGATTGCATAATAGAATCTATTTTTTCATCACTTTTTGACACTAACATGGTGTCTCTTTGTGTTTCTCTCTCAATGAAAGCACCAAATTACAATGCCTAAATTACAAGTTAGGCTTCTTCCAAAGAGATAATATAAGACTGGATAATTCTCTGCTCCTCATTTATTGTCAAAGTTTCTCATACATATAGCCAAAAACAACAAAATAGAGTAAACATTCCAAAGATATGTCTCAACAGAAAATCAAATCTATGAGATCCTAACAACTTGAGAAATTACTATTCTTCCCTCTGCTCTAATTGAGATTCTCAACCATTACTTCATTTTGCCTTTAAGAGTGCACTCATAATCATCAAAATAATTAGGTTTGGTGCTATGTCTTTTGGGCTTGCTCCTTGCTATTGGGCTGCTCATTTGTGTTTCATCATGATCTTCTATTGCCTCTTCTTAGGTCATGCTCCTTGCTATTGAGCTGCTCATTTGTGTTTCATCATAATCTTCTATTACCTCCATAACATTGCTGTGGTAAGATAGAATATCACCAACGATGGTGAAAAATAAGATGCACATGAGAAAAAGGAAATGCAAAGGCAAAGAGAAAAGGAGGTAACGAAAGAAAACTGAAAACAAGTATTCATTAATCTGTGTATTTTTACAAAAGAGAAAAGCTTCGCGCTTATATATATATAAAAGAAGGAGCGTAAAAATACAAAAAAAAAATAGAAAAAGAAATTTTGGGATTTCTGAGAAGAGATATTAAAAGAATGAAAGCTGGTAACAGAAAAATACCTTATATGCCGCATTAAGCAACTCCATCATTGCAGAAATTCCAGTGTTAAATCGTGTGCCCTCAATTTCCTGTGACATGAATACTGAAACTAAATTCTTAGCTCAATTGTGTGAAATCTGCAAATCAAATAAAACCAGAACAAGGAAACGATAAAGCTCTTATTAAAAATTTAGATGTTGATCCTGGCAATGCATTTGTGAAGACAACGAAGTTGTTCTATAGCAGGCTCCAAGTCAACTGATACAGTTTTATACTTAAATGTTCCATCAGACAAAGGTGAAACAACAATGAGCCTCCAAGTTCATATCAAGGAGTAAATTGACCTAAGGTTAAACTTCATATCTGAACAAGCCATATATTGAACCTGCCACTCAAGCAACTAGAAACTTGCAATAGTAATATGATTGTGGATACCCTGTCATTCTACAACAATCTAAAATGTAAACTTCAGTTTTAAAAAAATTCTTAGCCAATCTTCGGTGCTATTGTGGATGTTAAACACTTACAAAGGGACTGACAGAAGTTGCATCAACAATTTCTGTTGTATTCTGTATCCCTACAACTACTGTATAAGAGTGTGGAAGCGAACTGTTACGCTCTGCTATGTATATTATTTAGAAATCATGTTTCAAATCATATTTATTTATAAAAAAAAAACATGAAAAGCATCACCTTCTCTTATTTAATCCAAATTTAAAATCATCATTTTTAGTATAAGTTTAAAAAAATGGAAATAGCTGAAAGAATAACTATTCTTCTATTTCTTTCTTCATAATTTAACATGTATTTTGGTGGTAAAAGTTTATGTTGCTCATCTTCAATGGAGATGTGTATTTATTTACACAATGCGGAAGTTGGCGTTTTCTTTTTGTCCATGGTGAAAGCATTTTTCATCTATCAAATTTATTTTTTAAAGAATAGAACTCAAACTTTCCAAGAGGAGAAATTATTTAATAGATCGAATTTTGAACAACAATTACATTAAAGTTTGATGGAAAGGACTTTGTTGTTTGTGTTCTTATTTATAGGTTCTGAACTAAGGTTCTGAGATTGTTCCCGTTTCTCTTTTCTTCGTCTTCTTTGGACACAATGTTGTCAGCTATATAGTTTTCAATGAAACGCTTGTACCAACTTGCTGATAATTTTGGCGTTCTCTTCAGTGTGACATGATCAATGTGGTGAAGTCCAAATTTCGCTGAAAACCCATATTTCCACTCAAAGTTGTCGAGCAATGACCAAACAAAGTAACCTCTCACATCTGCTCCTTCCCTGATCACATGACCAAAACAGAAAGAAAAATTATACTTTGACAATTCTGAAAGTATATACAGTCTCTGATCTGACAGTTTTAAAACAAACATATTATAAAGGATAAATTGTAATTAAATAATGTGAAAAATTATTAAAATAATAGTATTGGGAGTTTTAAGGTGGAATTAGAAGAAAAATGGATTGTGAATGTATCATCCTTCAAACATAAATACTGAGTTATTTTACTTGTGTCCAAGGTCAACTGTAAAACTAACAAGAATGCCATGTTTTTTTTCCTCTTTTCCTATAAAAACATTTGTCAATTGTTATGCTTATATAAGTGGAAATAGTTGTAATGATTTATAGAGTTATACTTTATTGCTGCCATCAGATTATCCAAGTGACCGGACATGAACTCTATTCTCTTATAATCATTCAGATATTCTTCCTCGGTAACATCTGGATCATACAAAGTAGCATATCCTACAAAAGTTTGGGTAGTTAGAAACGCTCATAGACTTGAATAAAAGGTGTTAACGTGCTTTGCTTACCATTTTCCGTAATGAACATTGGAGTGTTATTATATCTGTCTTTTAGATAGATAAGAACATTTTTCATGCCTTGCGGGTAAACATTGAGCCAATCAAATGGAGTCTACATAACAATAGAAGTTTCAGAATGAGCAAGGTCACGATGAAGATCATTAAAAAGGGTTCAAGTACTTACAAGCTCTCCAATTGGGACACCATTTTTTAGTACAGTTTGCTCATATGAGCCCTCTGTTTTGGTGACTCCTTTCCCATATCCACACACCGATGATATGCAGTCTCGGACATAATAACTTGCGTAGTAGTTGATGCCAATAAAATCCAGTCCTCTCCTCAGTTTTGCTTTGTCATTACTGGAAAATTTAGGTAAGATGGTTCCTAGAATCATCTCCATCTCTTTTGGATACTTACCGAATAAGATTGGATCCAAGATCCTGCAATATTATAGTTGAATATTTATTTCTATATTCTAGAATCCAATGAATTAGTTGTGAACAATATTACTGTTATTGATTCAAATGTATTATAAAATCTACCTAGTTCCATATACAAGTGCCAGCAGTCCAAATAAGCTCTATCTATCTGTTCCAATCTATCATAGTGCCTTTAACATCTGTATTGTGCAGTAGACAACAAGGAAATTTTACCAGTTATTGCTGAATGATTGCGCCCTTTCGGTTGCCAACTTATCTGCTGTGGAATTGCTTAATGGCTCAAAGGAGTCACAGTGCAAGACTATTCCAATTTTTCCCCCTTGCTCATTCTGCCATCAGTAATACTACAACTAATAATACTACAATAGAGAAAGTTTGTAATGTTTTGAACGACTGTTCCGTGTTACTTTCCATTTTGATTTGCTGTATAACCAGCATTTTTCATAAGGATTACTGCGATGTTCTAATCAAATTACCTGATATTTGTTTCGATAAATATCAACTGCAGCTGCATGTGATAGGATCATATTATGGGCAACCACAAAGGGTTCTTTCTCTGAATCTCCCTCTCTGCAATCTCCAAATTTTCTAGAGCAGCGACATGGTGGAAATTGACCTACGCGGTAAGCAAGTGGGATTATATAATTTGGCTCATTGAAAGTCACCCAGTACTTGACTCTGTCACCGAAGGATTTGAAACAGATATCAGCAAGGAATTGAAAATCTTCCCTGCAAATATCAAAATATGTTTAGTATCATTTTCCACTTTTTTCAAGTCAAACAAAAATTGCTAATTTTGATGTTAGTTATCTAGTGCATGCAGAACAATGGCAATTACATTGACATCTAATCTAAGAAAATAAATTGGAGAAGTGGCTGCTTTGCTTACTGTGATTGGGGACTTAGCCAAGCTCCGTATCTGTCCTCAAGTTCTTGAGGGATGTCAAAGTGAAATAATGTTACAAAAGGTTGGATACCTGCGAGTTGGCACAGTTGAGAACATATAAGGTCAAAGGAATTGAAATTGTGTCTAGCAAGCGAATCGCATAGCAAAATTGAAATGAAACCTTTGAGTAGCAACGCATCTATAAGTCTGTTATAGTAGTTGATACCCGCCAAGTTAACTTCTCCAAATCTACCTTCTGTTCACAATCATTGCAAATTCTGCTTGTCAATTGACTACACTATATTTAGTGTCTTCTAAGCTAATATCAGTCAGATTTTGTTAAAGCACGAACCATACCTGGTAGAATTCTTGCCCATGATACTGAAAACCGGTAGCTGTTCACTTTCATAGCTTCCATTAGATCAATATCCTCCTGTTTTTATTACAAATTGAACTTGGGAACATCAATTACTTAAACTAATTTAATGCCAGTTTTATCCTTTTGTATCTAAAAGAACTAAATCTGATAAAACAGTATTAATAATTCAGAAGCTGTCTTTATAAGTAGTAAGATAATTCATGGTTATTTACTGGCTTATTTGGTCAATGCATACTGTTTGGTGACATAGTTTAGGATTCGAGATCAATCATTTAGGATTCAAGGTGAAATACAGTTTATATACACATTTTTTCTTTAACTTTCCGGATCTAAAGCGAGCGAACAATGTCTCAGATGTAGTGATTGAACCTAGTGATGTTATCTCAATAGACTTCTAATAGACTTGAGAGTGATTGATCTAACCACAAGCGATAAATCATCTCTTCTCCACCTTGGAACTCTCCGGTTTGTACAAAACTAAAAGTCATATTCTTATCAGCATTTATAACTTTTACCTAGTGATTACTTTTTTTTCTTCTAAATGATACACAATAGGTTATAAGTTCAAATCTCTCTTAATGTTTGGGGAATAGCAATTTTATAATTCTTTTTCTAAAATATGGAGAGCATCATTCACAAATATGTCACTGTAGATACAAACTTCCTATATAGAAATAATTAGTATTCATGAATATGATCTGCAGAACTGAACAGAAATAGAAATTTACCTGATACCGATGGTATTGATCAACGGCAACATCGCCATTACTTCCATCAGATATACTACCTGCAGAGACTTGCAAAAGTTGAAGCTTGAGCAATGTGTAAAACTTGAAGAAAATCACAATTAGAATATAAAAACTGGTTTTTGAGGCTGTGTCTAATCACCTATTCTGTGAGAGAAGACATCCCAGTTGTTCAACCCTTTGCCGTCACTAGAATAAGCTCCTTCATACTATGAAGAATATTAAATGACCATGTTTAGAATGCAAAGACTTGAATAATTCTTACAACAGGTACTGAGGAATTTGGTTAATGGGGTCATTAACATGGCAATAGTGATTGGTGGAAACAGAAGAAAGAGAGAGGAACTAAACATGAACCTGGTATGCAGAGGAAGCAGTGCCAAATAGAAAAGTTGGAGATGGATCAAATCCCAGTGAGATTGATGTGAGAGAGCACATAAGCAGGAAAAACATGATCTCCATAACTACTCCTCATGCATTTTCTTCTTACTATCCCAACTTTGTTCTCTAACCTCGGTAATGACAACAAATAATTTTTTTATATGCTCTGTATACATTTATAAAAACCTCTTGACAACTGGCCAAATTGACAACGATAGTGAAACTTACCAATCAAATGATAAAGAGAAAGAACAAACTTACCAGTCAGATGATAAAGAGAAACAATACTACAACCCACGTTTATCTTATCCTAACATTACAATTTTTAATATTATTATTTTAATATCTTTTATATCATTTAATTTCAAATTTATTTTTTATTATATATTTATTT
>Ga0123341_1002441_pt1 | contig 15295 bp, 16 predicted proteins | sample Turbeapinknodule_FD_89959 | JGI IMG/M metagenome (GOLD analysis project Ga0123341, IMG submission 89959) | Root nodule microbial communities of legume samples collected from Mexico - Turtle bean Mexico pink nodule | ecosystem: Host-associated > Plants > Roots > Nodule | place: Mexico: Nepantla... | reverse complement strand
GGCGTGAATGTGCTTAGCCATTGACCTTGTAATAGGTCCTAGACGGTCTAGGCCTCCTCCTAGACGCTCCATGTGTAGCCTCCCTTCATCATGTCCTAGACGCTCCCTTCTTGAGTCTAGACGTTCATCACGGTCTAGTCTTGGGTCTTGGCTTCCATGGTGATGTGTGCTTGGCCCTCCTCCATCAAATAGTTTGTGAAACCATATTTAGGATATGATAGCCGATTACATGTAGGGAAGGTCTTAAGACCTACAATGCTTATTCTAAGCCTGTACTTTAAAATAAATATACAAGATGAAAATGGTTTTCATGAATTTTTATTTTTTCCCAAAAAAAAACAAAAATGCATAAAAAAACCAAAGATAATATTCACAATTGAAAATTAGGAATTAGGTAGTTCTAAAAGATAAAATATATGTTGATTAAAAGTAAACCCTAAACCCGACAAGAATTGACCTTCTCCTACATATTTCTATTCACAATAGAAAACAAGGAATTATATAATACTAAGGGATAATTTTGTTTTGAAAAAGTGAACTATTGAACTTACTCCTATATATTTCCATTCACAATGGAAAATAATGAATTACATAGTTCTCACCAAAACTACTCGTTCTGTTAATAATTTTTAGTTTTGAAATTTTAATATTTTGTAGGATTTTAGGTTTTTTATAATTTATGCTGATTGTAGTATATGACGTTGAGAAAGATTATGCTTAATACTCTTTATGAATTATACAGTAAACAAATTAATAAACTATTCATCAATAATATTGATTGTTTACGTAAATTTTATTTGAAAAAAAAAACATATTTATTTTAGAAAAAATGTATTGGATAGGAGATGATGCGTAATTATTCATATACTTTTTTCAAAGATTCATAGTTAATTAAATGAGATGAGGTATGCAGTCATACAAGTATCTAAAATTTATTTGGGTGTATAAACTTAGTCCCAAAATTATATTTTTATTTATTTTTAATTTTACTTTTAATTTTACTTTTAATTTTAATTTTTTTTTGGTGACTCTATATGTAAGAAACACATGGCAAATAACAAAAACATTTTTTAAAAGAAAATAAAAACTGGTGGGTGTATAAATGAAAAGGGATGGCCAATAGAAAATATTATGGGCCGAATGAATGGGCCCTGAGCTTTTTTCTTTTAAAAAACAATATTGGTTTATATATAAAGATACGTGCTAGGCTAATGAATGGGACCAGAGCGTCTTTTTAAAATAGCAAAACTGGTGTATATATAAAAACGTGCGTTGGGCCTAAACAATGGTGGTGAGTAACAAAAAACAAAAAACAAAAAACAAAATGAACTAGACTGTTTCTTCATGCACCTCCATTTCTTCTTCTGGCACCTCCATACACAACATGAAAATACATTTTTATCCTTCTTGTGCCACCCCATAGAATAACTTCCAGATTATGTAATCCAGAAACGCATTTGAAAAAAGACTTCTGGATTACATAATCCCGAAGTTAAAAAAGACTTCCGAATTATATAATCTGGAAAGTAATCATGCATCTGAAAAAAAAATTCCGGATTGTATAATCCGGAAGCTAATTACAAATTTGAAAAATGACTTCCGGATTATGTAATCCAGAATATTACAGAAGGACATTTTTTAAAATACGAAAATCTATGGAGGTGAGAGAAGAAGGTATGGAGGTGTAGGAAGAATCAGCCAATGACCTAAAAATAAAAGCCCAAAATATTTGGAACAAATCCAATAATATCTTCCTGCACCCTTATGTTTTCCTCCTTCACCCTGTATTTTCAAAATTACTAAAATTATTGATTCCAAATTCTATTATCCACAATACAAATTTATATTTTAGACGGTATAATTATTACAAATCTTTATTTTAGATGGTACAATTTAGAATACAAATTTCGTGTAATTCGAAATATAATTTTTTATTTTAGATTTTACCATCCACAATATACTGTATTTTGAATTGGACAATTTATAATACAAATTTTATATTATTTTAGATTACACATTGAAATTTGTATTTTAGAATGCAAAAGTCATTAATGTTAACTTTCAAATTCTATAATTATCTTTGAAATTAATAAAAAACTAATTGATTATAGATCATATAATCTGAATACCATTCCCAAGTTTGATTTCATAATTTAGAAGTCAATAAACCCTAAACCCCATAACGAAGCCTATGTTGGAGATCATTGGAAGCGAAGCCCAATTCTTTGTAAAAAAAATAGTTACTATCACTCCCGCCAAGTTCCAAAAACACAAACCCTATTTTGGCGCCCAAAAGAATTGAGCTTGAGTTGAGGGTTCTGGTTTATATTTAGATTCATTCCCTTCTCTCACTTCCCTCAAACTAAACCTCATTCTTCTTCTTCTTCTTCTTCCTCCTCCTTTTCGCGCCAAAGCGAACCGTTTAGGAAGGCGCCATGAAGGTCCGGTCGGTGAAGTTAAGGGAGGCACACGGTGCCATTGGAGGGCGCGCGTCTTTCTGCTCCGTTCTGTGGGACCAGCAAGCCACTCATTTGGTTACCGCTTCCTCTTCCGACATCTCCATCTGTATCCACGACCCCCTTTCTCCCTCCATCTCTCCCAAAATCCTCCGCCACCACCGCGACGGCGTCACTGCCTTGGCTCTCAGCCCCAATTCCACTTGCCTCGCTTCCGGATCCATTGATCGTTCCGTCAAACTCTACAAGTTCCCCGGTACTCTATTCTTTTCTCTTTGAACCCCGTCAATGTGAACTGAACCAATTGGATTAAGCAACAACATTTCTTCAATTGAATATGGACTTCTACTATTTCAAATTGTGTATGGCATACAACATTCTTGTAATTTCTTCCAGGATGTTTTTATTTGGGTTTAATTACTCATTTCTATACAATCTTTTTGCATTTTAGGCGTTACACTTATAAATTAGTCATTTTAGTTCATCCACCCGCGTATAATCACTACCATTCAAAATTTTAGGGACTAAAACAGGTTAGAAATGTATGTGAAGGCATTACAATAGACTTCATTTTTTATAAATTTTACCCAAACGTTTCTTCTTGTGGTTAGTGAGTAACTGAATATTTTATTTCTTACCAGTAGTAGAACTGAACGAATTGGATCCAGCAAAAAAAAGATTGACCAATTGCATTTTGGACTGGTACAAGGCCCCTATATGTTAAGGGTACATTTAGCTACACAAGTTAATACGGATTTATTCAATAAGTTAAACGAAGTTCTTTAGCTATTTTGTAGACTTTTTCTAAATATGACTAATACAGCTTATAAACAGTTTTTTTCATAAGCTCTTCCCGATACACTTAACTCAATTTCATGCTCGTTTTGCCATTGTTTTAAAAACTTTAGACACTTGTTTTTATGTTTAGATTTTAATGGATTTTAGGGTTGATGCTTGGCAGGTGGAGAGTTTGAGAGAAATATTACAAGGTTTACACTTCCAATACGCTCCCTGGCATTTAACAAATCAGGGAGCATGGTGGCTGCTGCTGGTGATGATGAGGGTATCAAGCTTATTAATACATTTGATGGTACCATTACTAGGGTTCTTAAAGGACATAAAGGGTCTGTCACTGGCTTGGCTTTTGACCCTAACGGGGAATACTTAGCCTCTATGGATTCAACTGGAACTGTTATTTTGTGGGAGCTTCAGTCTGGGAAAATCATTCATAACCTCAAAGGCATAGCTCCTGACACTGGACTAGATATTTCAGCTATGAATGTTCTTTGCTGGAGTCCTGATGGTGAGACCTTAGCCGTTCCTGGTTTGAAAAATGATGTTGTAATGTATGACAGGGACACTGCTGAGAAGTTGTTTTCTTTGAGAGGAGACCACATACGGCCAATATGTTTCTTGTGTTGGTCTCCCAATGGCAAGTACATTGCTACCTCTGGTTTAGACAGGCAGGTTCTGATCTGGGATGTTAGTAGGAAGCAGGACATTGACAGACAGAGGTTTGATGAAATAGTGTGTTGCATGGCGTGGAAGCCAATTGGAAACGCTTTGGCTGTTGTGGATGTTATGGGGAAGTATGGTATTTGGGACAATGTTATTCCTTCGTCTATGAAGTCCCCAACTGAGGATATACCTGTGAAATACAAGAGCAATGGGGTTCTTTTGTTTGATGAGGAGGATCGTGAAAATAGTGCAAGTGGAAGCTTGAGTGATATTGGTGAAAATAGTAATGAGGAGTCTGAGCCAACCAGCAGGAAAAGATTGCGTAAACATTCTTTGAGTGAGGAAAATTTAGGTGAGAATGAATGTGAGGAAATTGCATTGTATCCGAAGGTTGGTTCTCACAATAAACGAAATCGATCAAGCAAGGAAAATTTGGATAGTAAGAATCTGGGAGTTAAAGGCACCATGGTAACATCTAAGGCAAAGATGCCGGAGGCATTTCAACCAGGATCTACTCCTTTGCAGCCAGGGAAAAGACGTTTCTTATGCTACAATATGCTTGGATGTATAACCTCTATTGAACACGATGGATACTCCCATATTGAGGTGATTCAATGCATAAAAAGTGTTGATAGTTCAAGCTTAGCTTTCATCTGGGTTACCATCATCCCTTTGTAAATTTCAGTTAATAAAATCAATTCTAGCATAGATTAATGAGTTGGCATGTCTTTGTCACAGATTGATTTTCATGATACTGGAAGCACTCCACGAGTTCCTTCAATGACTGATCATTTTGGATTCACAATGGCAGCATTGAGTGAGAATGGGGGCGTCTTTGCAAATCCTTGTAAGGGGGAGAAGAACATGAGCACCCTCATGTATCGCCCATTTAGTAGCTGGGCCAACAATAGCGAGGTTAGATTACTTGCTTAACCTAGTTGAAAAATTCACTGATTATTTTTATAGAAGAAAATGTATATAAAAGAAGATATTTAATTACATTACTTTTAGTTTTGCTTTGTTACTAGGACAGGCAACATTCCAGATCCTATGATTAATACTCTGCATGATGTGAAATCTTACCATATTCTCACTCTTTAAAATTTTTGCAGTGGTCTATGCGCTTTGAAGGAGAAGAAGTGAAGGTTGTTGCACTTGGCGCTGCTTGGGTTGCTGCAGTAACTAGTTTGAACTATCTTCGCATCTTTTCTGATGGTGGTTTGCAGGTTGCTTGCACATTCATCATATCTTATTTACATGTTTTTTATTTATTTTCAATAGCCGAACATAAAAGGTCTATAGGTTTAAAGGGTTGATAAGTGTGAACTTATTGAATTTTAAACTTTTTTTTGTGTGATCTTAACTTATGACGATCTGTACTCGTCCTGTGAAGTATGTGCGCACTTCTAAATCGTTTTTATTGCAGAAACATGTGTTTTCACTAGATGGACCAGTGTTGACTGCGTCCGGTTTCAATGAGAAGCTTGCAGTTGTCACTCATGCTTTTGATTACCTTTCCTCAAATGATCAGGTTGGTTCGGTATTTTGAGGTTTCATTTAGTATTTATTTTTGAACTTTTTGAAAGGCTATCTAACTCGGAGAACATAGTCAGTCATCTGGTTATAAAAACATTATAACTTCATGAATTATGATACTATCTGTTCGTGTCTATAGTGATATATTTATTCTTAAACATGCAGATGCTAGAGTTTATAGTATTTAATATCCTTCAAGGGATCCAACTCCTTCAAGGTCGCATGCCAATATCTCCTGGTTCATCCCTAAGTTGGTTTGGGTTTAGCGAGGAAGGCCAACTGTGTTCATACGATTCGAAGGTATTAATTGTGTTTGTAGTTACTGTTGATATTTGATATTTATTCCCTCTGCTTATGAGTTCTTCGTGTTTTTCTAGCTGATTTGGTAATTATAATATATAGGGTGTGCTAAGATCATATACGAGCCAATTTGGTGGCAGATGGGTCCCACTCTTCAGGTTCAATGATCGTTTAACCATATGAACTGGTTTGATGTGCCTATTATTCTTATGCCTGAGATTTGTTGATTTTGTTTATTAAACTTCCAATGTGCAGTGCTTTAAAAGAGAATTCAAAAGAAAACTACTGGGTAACGGGGTTGAATGCAAGCAAGGTATTTTGTGTGGTATGCAAAAAGCCTGATGACTTCCCTCAGGTACAAGACTACTAAACAGTTTGATGCATTCTGCTTTTCTCGTTTTTTCTTTAACTAATAATTAATTGTTATTCACTTTCATAATAGGTCATGCCTAAGCCAGTTCTCACTCCGTTGAGTCTTTCATTTCCCCTTGCTTCCTCTGACTTGGGATCTGAAGTCCATGAAAACGAGTTTATGATGAACAACTTGCATCTCTTTTTGGTTTGTTTCTCTCATACCCTTTTCAAATTTGACGATCATCACTCTCTTTTAGCGAGCCTTTCATCAGTCTTGATTCATTTCTACTTCACTTGTACCCTGAGTTTGAGTTGTCTTTATCAGTTTTATCTAATACCTGAATGTGTAAACATGTTACATCCAGGTTCAGAGAAGAATGGAAGAAATGGCATCTCTAGGTCTGGACACTACTTCACTTGATGACGATGCTTTCAATTTGGAAGCAGCGCAGGATAAATGTATACTGAGGCTAATAGCATCATGCTGCAACAGTGAGTTCATAAGCGTCTGTTTTTCATTCCACTCTGTATGGCTTCAATTGTGAAAGTGAAAAGTAATCATGCCTCGCCCTTATGGATATTTCAGGCAATAAGCTTGTGCGAGCTACTGAACTTGTGAAACTTTTGACTCTGGAAAAATCAGTGAGAGGTGCAATAAAACTTGTTACTGCTCTGAAACTTCCAAACTTGGCCGAAAGGTTCAGCAGCATATTGGAGGTAAGCCTCTTATGTCCTAACAAAAGTACAGTTTAAACAAAGGGTAGTACCAATTCACTGCCATCTTTACCTTGTAATTGCTGCATGTTCAAAACAGGAAAGGCTACTGGATGAAGCAGAAAAAGCTATGGGAACCAAGATCAAAGAAAACTGTGTTGCACCCATTAAAGCTGATGCTCTTCATAACGGAAGCAAGGCCCCAACTCGAACTGAAACATTAAATGCAGTTACTATGTCATCATCAGAATTATCTTCTCCATCATTCATAAAGAAACACAAAACTCAAGAGGTAGCTAAAGCTGGCATAATTAGAACTGCAATGGTAAATGAAACTATGAAGGGAAAGCAGACAGGGGAAGAAACAAGGGACAAGGTGGGAGACATGCGTCAGGTGGAACAGACTCCTCATCCATCATATGATCCCTCTACGAAGTCATCAAAGAAGAATGGACTTGACAAATCAGACACTAGTTTGGGACAACCCAGTCGTCCGTCCAATCCATTTTTGAAGTCTACTATCAAGTGAAAAAATTCATATACTCTAATGTGAAAAACACGGTGGAGGTTTCAGGTACTTCAAATGGAACACACTTGTATATTACTATAAAATATTATTGTAACTAATTTTTTTAATTCAATATAAATTCTTAGGACTCCGATTAGCATGCCTGGTCTCTTTTCTTAAACCATGCTCTCCCTTTATATTTCACGGGGTGGTTCACGGGGTGTCAACCAATACTTTTATTCAAATTAATTTTTAAAAATTGGACCAATCATTATATTGATAATACTAAGTTGTAGTTTTATTGGTTTGATGAATATAAATTATCATCTATCATTATCTATTACTATTCTTGGTCTTTAAGAATCGTTAACTTTCCAAATTTACAATCATTATTACCCACGCATCAAACATAAGTACAAAAACTAATAATAAACCAACAAACACACGTGCCAACAACATTTTTGTCTGCTATTTTTCCTTGTCTTAAATAACATCTTCACTACAAAACCTTCAACATCATTCCTCTCTCTCTATTGCTTGAGTTAAAAGCATGGAAGGGAATGAGGCTAAGAGACTCGGTGGACCACCGAATTTTTCTACCTTAACACAGCATAGTAGCTTTATTTCTCCAACCCAGAATTCCACTCTGAACAATGAAACAACTGAAGGCCATATGAGATACCGTGACTGCATTTTCACTCATGTGGATTCATCCCAAGTATTACACCATATTCCATTATACTGCTCCAGATTGCACCTTTCCAACAACACCAACAGTCCAAACACGTCATCGAACAGCAACAACAACAACAATGCTGACGAAGCAATTGCTCTCCTTGAGGACCGCAAGAAGAGGATGTTCTCAAACCGTGAATCAGCTCGCAGGTCCCGAATGCAGAAAAAGCAACAGATTGAGTTCCTTCAGTGTCACCTTGACCATCTACAAACACTGAATCGCCAACTCTCTGAAAAGATCATTTACTTGCTGGAATGTAACCAACAAATCCTCCAACACAATGCGCAACTCAAAGACAAGGTTTCTTACCTTCAAGTTGCGGTCTCTGAATTGTTGGGTCCTCTGGGACATGTCGATCAGAGTAACCACTTCCCCCACTGAGCCTTCTTCTGCTTCGACGTTCCACCAATCGGTTGCTAGTTCAGTGGTTGAGTAGCTGGTAAATTGTGAAGTGGAGGTACACACTGAGTTTTCTAACGTAACGTAACGCATCTATACTCTATGAAGAAATCAAGATTCAAGAAATCATAGCTGTGAGAAATGTATTGAACTTGAAATATAGAGAAATGTATTGAACTTCAAGTACTGCATGTTTTCATATGAAGAGTATAATTAATTTTTGCACTTGTTTTTGTTCATTGCTTTTTACACCTGGATCCAAGAACTGGTGATTTAACGAAGTGGAGAACTTGAAATGTATTGATTTGAAGAAATGTATTGATTTGGTTTTGAAACTTTTTCAAAAGATTTTTCTTTACTTCAAGTTCTTTTAAAATTGATTTAATTTGAAAAACTAAATGCAATTACCGTGGGAATCATGATTGGTTGACAACAATATGAAGAAGATAAAGGAAGATAAAAATAACACAATAAATTTATACTCGTTCAGTGATCCTATATCCAGTTTCAGTTATTCAATCCCTAGAATAACTATATTCCACTATCTTTCAAAAGTTTGTACAAGACACTCATACATGTAACTTACAAAATCAAGACAACAAGTAAAAACTAAATAAACTCTTGAACAAACTCAAGAAAATATGTTCAACTCTTGAAATACTCCAAGAGGATACAAACCATATCAACTCTTGATTACACAAGAGGATATATACTAGAACATTTCAAGCAATAAGGAAAAGGAAAGAATGTACCAAAAATTTAGAATGGAAGCAATGCACAAGGTTTTGGCACCATACAACACAGCCTTTGATTCACAAAAAATGAAAAAGGTTTTGGCAAATGAAAATAGCTTAAATAATCTCAAAAGAAATTGTATTTATAAGTAGTATTAATTGGATAAAATAGTGAGACAAAACTTTACTTAAAGAATTCAGAATATGTTGATTTAAGCATTTACTCAATTATTCTTATTCTTGTTGAAATTTGAAAAACATTTACAACGCTTTCTATATCAATCGATTATTAATCGATTATGACACGTGTTAATCAATTATTTTCACTTTGTATTTAATTTAGAAAAAAAATCAATCAATTATACAAAATTTTAATTGGTTAATTTATGAAAACATTTAAAAATTGAGCTGAATTGATAATCAATTGTCCTGTTTTGAAGCCTTCCTAGTTTAATGATCAACAAAGCCATAAAACCTTTTTTTTTTATATTTTTAACTTTGCAAAAACAATTTTCGCTTAACTGATTTTAATATAGGTTGTCTACTGATTTAAAAACCGTGTGAATAACTTGTGAAAGACTGAACAACATATAATGAAAGCTAAAATGAAAATATTTTCCACATATTAATCTTCATCTTCCAACATCATGATCAAAACAATTTCATTGGAGGCTTGAGTCTTCAAGTCCAACATGACCTTCATTTGAAGCCTTGATCCTAAGCTCTTCAAATTCAGCTTCAAGGTCTAATAGTTTCATATCAGTCTAAGAAAAAATATCAAACTTAACATTTCTAGTTTCCTTCGTAATCAAGGTACAAAAAGTTATACACTTTATAAGCCTTAGATCTATCAAAGTATCCTAAAAATATTCCTCCTATCAACCTTGGATCTTAGTATTAAGAATATAACAATTACAGCTAAAAACATTAACATAACCCACAATTCATGAGGGGTCTTTTCCAACAAAGATCTTTTGAGTACTTTGTTTTGTACATAGAAATAGTGTTTACTGCCTCTACCCAAAATTGCTTTTGGTAAAGAGTTCATAGAGAGCATAATTCTAACCATCTTTGTGGAGAGTTTTGTCATTTCTACAACCCCACTTTATTGAGGTATTCTCGATAAAGAGAAATTGTGGTGTAGCCCATTAATATCATAGAATATTTTAAACTCCCCATTCTCAAACTCAGTCCCATGGTTAATTCTGATACTAGAGATACATAAATCCTTTTTAGTTTGTACTCTTTTACAAAATACTTCAAACACCCTAAAAGACTCATTCTTGTGGATTAATAAGAATACCCATGTAAATCTTGAACAGCCACCTACAATGGTCAAACCATATTTCTTTTCATCCAAACTTAGCGTCTCGTGGGTCCGAAAAGATCCATATGCAAGAGTTGTAGAGATCTAGCACTAACATATTTTGTCAATTTAAAAGAGCTTTTTAACTATTTTCCTCTCTAACATGCTTCACAAAGAAGATGAGTTTTCCATAAAGATTAGGAAATTCTCTTATGATATTTTTATAAGAATTCTTTTAAATATATTTTAGATTTAAATGCCCAATATTTTTATTCCAAAGCCATCTTTCATCTTCTTTGGAAAGCGGATAGGTTACTTTCTACTTGCTAAGATCTATCAGATATACTTGTAAAGATTGTTAAGTCGTCTGGCTAAGAGAGAGTCTGTTCACCAAATGTTGAGACTATGCATGTATATTTTTTTGAAGGAAACCATGCAACCAGTCACATAATTGACTTATGCTCATTAGGTTATACTTGAATTCCTCAACATAAAGCACACTTTTAATAGAGACAAAGGGAGAAATACGTACCGTGCCAATACCTTTATCTTGCCCTTGTCGATGCCTCTGAAGGCTATTTTGCCTCTTTCATGTTGCTTTAGGTTTAGGAATGTAAAAGTTTCTCCCGTCATGTGACGCGAACGCGAGCATCCGTAGTCCAAGAACCAGCTTAGTCCCTGAGTTCTTCCCATACATCATATCCACAACAGGAATTATAATATCCTTGAATTGGAGATGTTCTAAGAATAGTGTGAAAACAAGACTTGAAAGGAAACTAAATCTTCAAATATAAATGAGAATGATATCTCTTGAAGCATGATTACTTCCTTCCTCTGAATTATTTATTTTCTCTCATTATAAATACAAAATGTACTAATCTGATTGAAATGAAACTACGCATTTGCATTTGAAATTCTTCTTTTGCCTTTCCATGGTGACCTCTTTAACATACATTTCACAATATATTACACAGTGTGCTATACAATTGTATTTGCAGTGAAAAAAATATTCACCCAGTTTACAATGAAGGTAGTGGTTTACAAGTCATAGACAAGGGACGAATCCTACATGCCTCATCTTTCCTGTCAGTAATGATGCAAAGAATTGGATTGAACATATACACCTGTATAATACGGAAGATATACAGAAGCAGTTCTTCACAACTCCATTGATGCTTAATGGAGTTCTTCACTCAATAAAAACAATATATTAAAGACTAATATAGTCCCCCAACTACCAGTAATCTCCACAAGTACAAAATCCGTTTTTGAAATGATGAAACCGCTTGTTGTCCCTTACAACAATATCCCTTTCAACAACTTTTGATACTAACTTGATTGCATTGTGACAGTCTACACATATGCGTAAATTTTTGCAAACCCTCAATGTTGTACCTTTAGCCGTATTTAACAGACCAAAAGAAATTGCAAGCTTCTCGCTATGTCTCTTCAGTATCTTAATCTTTTCCTCTTCTTCCAATTCATGAAGCACACAACTTGTGTCGGGTTTATATCCAACTTTGCTTATTTTTTTCTCCAATTTATTCCAAGTTTGCTGAATCTTTTTTGATTCCAAAAGTGATCCATCACTGACAAGAAATCTATAAATCTTTCCTCCTATTTCAATCCAACTGCAGCCTGCGTCTTTATGAAGACCAATCTCCTTCATTCTCTGCCGTACCTTTCTCACCTCATCCCATTTTCCTAATCCAGCATATAAGTTTGATAGCAATACATAATTCTCAACTTTATCTGGTTCCAATTCTAATAACTTTTTGGAAACTTCCTCTCCAATATCCAAATCCCCATAATTCCTACAGGAACTGAGTAAAGAACTCCATATACCTGAATCTGGTTCATCTGGCATCTCATTTACCAACTTTAAAGCTTCTTTCAGCTGCCCTGCTCGACCAAGCATATCAATCACGCATGCATAATGTTCTAACTTTGGCTTTACACCATACAAGCTCTGCATCTGACCAAGATATTTTAATCCTTCTGTCACTATGCCAGCATGGTTGCAGGCCATTAACACTCCCATAAACGTAAAAGAATCTGGCCTGCAGCCATTATTTTGCATTAATTCAAACAGCTCAACAGCCTTCAGTCCATTCCCATGAATTCCATATCCTGCAATCATAGCATTCCATACTGCTTCATCCTTGTTATTTACCCTATCAAAAATGCTCTGAGAATGTTCCATACATCCACATTTAGCATACATGTCTATCAATGCACAAATAACAAAGTTATTGTCAGATAAATGAGCTTTCAGTGCAAAGGAGTGAACTTCTTTTCCAAGCCGCAATGATGAAACCTGCGAACAAGCGCTCAGAACACACATTACAGCAATCTCTTGTGGCTCAATTCCACTTGAGAGCATTTGTTGAAATGTATCAAGAGCCTCACAAGGAAGTTCATTCTGCGAAAAGCCAGAAATCATGGCATTCCAGGATACTAAACTCTTGTTTTCCATCTTATCAAAAATTAACTTTGCTCGTAATATACTACCACATTGAATATAAAGTGACAACAACGATATCCCAAGAAATTTATCCAGTTCTAAACCATTACGCATCATAAAACCATGAATCTCTTTGCCAAGACGAAGGAATTTCAAGTGCGCACAAGCTAAAAGAAGGCTACCAATAGTAAACCGATCAGGATTCAACCCAGAATCCCTCATCACAAGATACAAATCTAAAGCCTTTCTGGGAAAGCCATTTTGCGCGAGGGCACCAATCAGTGCATTCCAAGAGCTCACCGTTTTCTCTTCCATACCACAGAAGACATGCTCAGCGCAATCCATCAAACTGCACCTCGCATAGGCAGCAACAAAAGCATTGGCTACCAATTCATCAATCTGAAATCCTCGCCTAAGAGCATAACCATGAAGTTCTTTCAAGGTCAGCAGCTCATCCGAACAAGCTGGCAGAACGTTTAACACCGTCACCTCATTCACCTTCACCTTCTCTTCTTTCAGCATCTCTCGTAGCAGCACAAACACTCCACGAAAATCTCCTACCTTAGAATATCCACCAATCATGGTATTCCAAGAAACAACATTCCTCCCACCATTCATATCAAACAAAACTCTCGCCTCCCCCATGTAACCGCATTTCGAATACATGTCAACAAGGCAATTATTCACCGTCACTTCCTCACTAATGCCAAGTTTAAAAGCCAAACCATGAAGAACTATTCCCATTCCCACTTCACCTAGAGTAGCGCACGCAGGAATCACCGTCACCATCGTAGCAACATCAGGTACCAAACCTTCTTCCTCACTTAACAGTCCCTTAAAAACACCGCAACACTCCTCAAAACCCCCATTCTCAGAACACGCGTACATCATCGAGTTCCATGTCACCAAGTTTCTCTTTGGCATAGTTTCAAACACCTTGACGGCACTCTCTACGAGCCCGCATTTCCCGTACATGGCAATAAGCGCGTTCCCCACAAAAACGTCAGAGAAAAGACCCAACTTCAAAGCCAGCGCGTGAACCTCTTCGCCGAGTCCCGCGTCCGCGACGCCGGCGCAGGCCTTAACCACGCAGGGGAGCGTGAAGTTGTCGGGCACGAGCTCCGTCGCGTAGAGCAAGTCGAGGAACAGCGAAATCGCGTCGCGGAAAAGCGCGTTACGCGCGTAGCTGCTGAGAAGCGCGTTGTAGAGGAACAGGTCCTTTTCCTTCGCGGCGTCGAAGGCGGAGCGAGAGTCCGAGGGGGACCCACACGCGGCGTACATGGAAACAATGCGGGTGTTCAGAACGACGTCGTTGTGGAACCGATGCGACGCCGAGACCATAGCGTGGAGCTTTCGCCCGATCTCAACATCCTTGTGGTGCGCACAGGCTCGTAGTAAGAGTCCAATGGCTTCTTTTATAATGTCTGAAGAGGAACCGACGCCGTTTTGGGACTGCGAGTGGAGCAAGTTGAGGGCTTCGTTGAGGTTCCCGGAGTCGCAGAGATTGTGTAGGCGTTGCAGAAAGGGTTGGTGTGCGTTGTTTGTTTGGGTGGGAGAAAGATGGTGAAGTTTGCGTGTTGTTGGAGAAGAAAGAGAAGATTTTGGAAGCATAAATGAAGGAAAAGAGTTGCTTTTGTTGTGGTTCCATGTCCAACTGCTTCTGTGATGAATGGGGAGTCTGTGATGCCATGAGAGAGTTGGTGGTGACACAGAAGCCATTATCAGACTTCAGTTTTACTGTACTCAATTTGAATGGTAGTTACAAATTCGTTAGCCATAAAGGTGATAAACACCAACCAAACGCTCTTAAGTCTATCATGGCATCCAAAAATGCTACATTTTTTTAATTTATTAATTTATGTCTGATATAAATATCACAGCACACAGTCAAAAGTAATAAATTTATCAATAAATTGTATTGTTCCAAATTATTTTATCATTTAAATTTTAAATAGTTGAGTAAAATTTTAATATAGAACATAGAACTCATTTGTTTTGAATAATTTTTAGTTTTGTTTATGATGTTCTTTATTATAAAATAACTTATAAAAATATTTGTTTGATTTTATTGAATTTATTAAAACAAACAAAATATGTAAAAAATTTGAGGATTGAATTGTGTATTTAAAATTTTCATAAAGTTTTGTTTAATAAAAATTAACAAAGTTTATATTTGACATATACATTGTCAAACCAAGTTCTTTTTAATAGCTATGTTTCATGAAGAAGCATGCAACACAATTTTAAGTTGACAAATATACTTTTTAAAATGTTTTATGTAAATATATTTTATATATTTACATAATAAACTAAATTATAATCAGTTATTG
>Ga0123341_1002440_pt1 | contig 15297 bp, 10 predicted proteins | sample Turbeapinknodule_FD_89959 | JGI IMG/M metagenome (GOLD analysis project Ga0123341, IMG submission 89959) | Root nodule microbial communities of legume samples collected from Mexico - Turtle bean Mexico pink nodule | ecosystem: Host-associated > Plants > Roots > Nodule | place: Mexico: Nepantla... | reverse complement strand
TTAAAAAAGATTTATAGGAATCAAAATTATATTGAACAGCAAAATTTTATAACTAAATTGAAAAATGAGATGTGATATAGTATGATGGCAACTTTTTGAAAAAGTAAAAATAAAAAACACAACTTCTTTTTTACTTTGATTGTCATGGGTCATCCAGGTCTAAAATATTGGCATAACTAGATTGACTAACTTCATTTTTTATGTTCAAGATTTATATCATTATCACCATCACCAAATTGAAGATTATCATTCATTGAAAGGAATAGTATTAATTACACACATAGAAGAGAGAGTTGAAGAATTTGTACACTCTTTCATTCTCTCTTTAATGTTAAAGCTAACAGAGAGGAAGCAAGACGAAGTAAATGTATTTGCATGTCTCAAAACAATTGAATTCCATGCATCTGTCTAATCACTACTGCGACTTGCTCAAACATTGCCGCGACACAAAGAAGGTTCATTGCAACATAATCAAGGCCTTTCGAAATCCCGAAACCTTTATGCTAAACAACTTAGTCAATGCCTATGCTAAGCTTGGAAGCATTATTTATGCCCGCCGGGTGTTCGATCAAATGCCCCAGCGGAATCTATACTCTTGGAACACTCTTCTCTCATCGTATTCAAAATTGGGTCGTCTTCCTGAGATGAAACGCGTGTTTGATGCAATGCCAACCCGAGATATGGTCTCGTGGAATTCCCTTATTTCGGGCTATGCTAGTCGTGGTTTTCTTGTTCAATCGGTGAAGGCTTATAATATGATGTTATATGATGGGTTATTTAATTTGACACGGATTTCGTTATCCACCATGCTTATACTTGCCTCCAATCAGAATTATGTTTGTTTGGGTAGGCAGATTCATGGGCATGTGGTGAAATTTGGTTTCCAGTCGTATGTTTTTGTTGGGAGTCCTCTGGTGGATATGTACTCTAAAACGGGGCTTATATTTTGTGCAAGACAGGTTTTTGATGAGATGCCCCAGAAGAATGTGGTTATGTATAATACACTGATTGCAGGGCTTATGCGATGCGGACGAATTGAGGATTCGCGGCAGTTGTTTTGTGAAATGCAGGAAAAGGATTCCATTTCCTGGACAGCAATGATTGCGGGATTTACTCAGAATGGTTTTGACTTAGAAGCTATTGATTTATTGAGAGATATGAGATTAGAAAATCTTGATATGGATCAGTACACTTTTGGAAGCGTGTTAACTGCTTGCGGTGGTGTTGCGGCTTTGCAAGAAGGCAAGCAAGTTCATGCTTATATAATTAGGACGGATTACCAGAATAACATATTTGTTGGTAGCGCTCTTGTTGACATGTATTGTAAGTGTAAGAGTATAAAATCAGCTGAATCAGTTTTTAGGAAGATGACTTGCAAGAATGTTGTATCTTGGACTGCGATGTTGGTGGGTTATGGACAGAATGGTTACTGTGAAGAAGCTGTTAAAATATTTTGTGATATGCAAAAATATGGGATTGAACCAGATGATTTCACCCTTGGGAGTGTAATTAGCTCGTGTGCAAACCTTGCTAGCCTAGAAGAGGGCGCTCAGTTTCATGGCAGAGCTCTGGTTTCTGGCTTAATTTCTTTTATCACTGTTTCCAATGCTCTAGTTACATTATATGGTAAATGTGGAAGCATTGAAGACTCTCATAGACTTTTTAGTGAAATGATCTTCGTGGATGAAGTCTCATGGACTGCACTTGTTTCTGGTTATGCACAATTTGGTAAAGCCAATGAAACTTTAACGTTGTTTGAAAGGATGTTAGCCCATGGTTTCAAACCCGACAAAGTTACTTTTATTGGGGTTCTTTCAGCTTGCAGCAGAGCAGGACTGGTTGAGAAAGGAAATCAGATATTTGAGTCAATGATTAAGGAACATAGGATTATACCTATTCACGATCATTACACATGCATGATTGACCTCTTCAGCCGAGCTGGGAGGTTAGAAGAGGCAAGGAATTTTATAAATATGATGCCTTTCAGCCCTGACGCAATTGGTTGGGCATCCTTATTAAGTTCATGTAGATTCTATAGAAACATGGAAATTGGCAAGTGGGCAGCTGAATCTCTAATAAAATTAGAACCACATAACACTGCAAGTTACATCTTACTTTCGAGCATCTATGCTTCTAAAGGAAGATGGGAAGAAGTTTCCATTTTAAGAAAAGGGATGAGAGATAAGGGTCTGAGAAAAGAACCAGGATGTAGCTGGATCAAATATAAGAACCAAGTGCACATTTTTTCTGCTGATGATCGGTCTAACCCATTTTCTGATCAGATATATTCTGAGCTTGAAAAATTGAACTATAAAATGGTACAAGAGGGATATGTGCCTGATATGAATTCTGTTTTGCATGATGTTGAGGATTCAGAGAAAATAAAGATGCTTAATCACCATAGTGAAAAGCTTGCAATTGCATTTGGATTAATATTTATTCCTCCTGGTTTGCCCATACGAGTTGTTAAAAATTTAAGGGTCTGTGGGGATTGCCACAATGCAACTAAGTATATATCTAAGATCACCCAGAGGGAGATTCTTGTTAGAGATGCTGCCCGATTCCACTTGTTTAAAGATGGAACGTGTTCATGCGGAGACTTTTGGTGACAGGTCCAGTTGTTATATTCTCTGAAATATAAAGCAATGTCAATAGTGACTACCATTTACAGGGTTCTTCAGTATGAAGATACCTATGATACCTCTTTCTTCAAAAGGTGAGTATCATTACCATATGTGGAATGCAGTTGTGTGTTGACTATCCTGCCATTTTATATGGACTTGAACAAAATCACAGAATATGGTGACCATTCCTGCTGATTTACCATCATCATTTGTTTTAATTTGAGAGGGGAAACATTCTTACAGGCTGATTAATGTTTGACCACGTATTGAAGTATTTTGACATAGACAATGTTCCATCATAGCTGTTGAAAGTTTTCACTATCCCCTGTGAATCAGTGTTATGTGGGCAGTATTTGTGGGACAGTTTTGTCAATTTAAACAGGATTTTTGTCTGTACACCCTAGTAGGCAGCTCTTTTTATTTGGTTATAATGATGACAACAAGGTTAGAAGCTATGTGTAACAAATACAACCAGTGGAGGAGCGGTTAATACCGAATAAAGAGATTTCTTCATACGCTGAATCTGATTTTTTTCATCCACTCCATTCATTCTTTTGGGCAGCTGTCATATCATTTCCTATCCTTTTCATATCAAGTTTCTGCTGAATTTTTTGCTTCTTAAAGGAGTGGATACTTTTTTTCTTACCTCTATACATTATACTGCTTCTCCTACCTAGCTGTAATTTGTGTATAATTTAAAGGAATAATCAGATTTGGTTTTGTCTATTAGTCGAACAGTATGACCTCGCTTCATGTCCAACTGAGCAGAAACATCCACGGTGCTCAAATTAAGCAGCTCTGGCATTTTGACATACAGGCATATTGTTTGGAAGCACCTGCTTCATAACTCCCAATTCCCATGGAATTGATGTACTGAAAATGAAGCCATTTTTCCAAACTTGGATTAGTTGTTATGAATGAGTGATATTGTTAAATGTGTCATACAAATGTGCTTTTATATGCGCTGATAATCATATTGCTTTGGCCAAAACATCAAATATATTATCAGTCCTTGATGTATGTATATGGCCATTTACAAAGGGCAAGATGGAGAGTAAAGATGGGAGTAAGGACAGTGGCTCAATAACTACCATTTAGTTTTAGTAAAATAAAAATTCAAAAGAGGTTTAAATTTGAAAGGGACTTGTGAAAACTAAAGCTGTCAAATGTACTGTTTAATCTAGTCTATCCCAAAGGCCTAGTAGCACATTGAACCAAACTTATTTAACAACCCTGCGTGAAAGAAGGAAAATTTGCCTAGCACCAAACAAACATGTTTAAAATATGTTCTATAAAAAATTAAATTATGAAAATAGTATTTTTTTAACATATATTTTAATATACGTAAATTGATATTTTTTGAGTCACATATTAAGGTGTGAAATATTTATCGATTTCTGTCAATTGCATATAATAAATTTATCATATTTATTAAATTTAATATCATAATTTACCGATTTCTATCATAAGTTTTTAATTGCAAACATATTAATTCAAGATTAACAAGTCGTGTTTGAGCATCGTGTAGTTCTTTTTCTAAAAAATTCACTTTTGATTCAAGATAACTATTTGCACTTTTTAACTTGTTACCTATAACATCAAACCTATTATCCTCCTCATGTGTTTCATGAAATGCAATCAACAGTTTATCATAATTCTCAGAATTAGTATAATAGATACTTATTGAGTCACTGCTTGATCCTTCATTACTGGCCATGAAACAAAGATTGACCTCTTCACTCTCTGCAAATGTATCATTGGATGAAGACATGCCATTCTCTTCCCATGATATATAAGCTCTCTTGCCTCTGCTCTTGTCTGTTTTTCTGCTCAATGATTTCTCCTTGTTTTGGTTGCTTGGACAATCTACTTTTATGTGTCCTGGCTTGCCACAATCGAAACAAGTATAGTTAGCAGAACTAGATTCATTCTGTTTAGAAGAATACCTTTGTTTATGCTGAAACCTCTCATGGTTTTTTTTCTTTGGAAATTTGTTAAACTTCTTTGTGAGCATACTTAAGGTTTCATCCTGATCTCAGTCATCTTCATCCTCACTCAACTTCCTCTTTTGTGCACTAGCCTTAAGAGTTATGCTCTTCACTTTCTTTTCAGAAGATTCCTGCTCTTTTAGTTTGTTCAGCTACAACTCATGTTCTCTTAATTTTCCAAACATAACTACCGTAGATAGTCTTGACAAATTCTTGGATTCTGAGATTGTTGTTACTTTAGGTTGCCAACTTCTATCCAAGCATTTCAGCACTTTGATATTCAACTCTTCCTTATCAAAGACTTTGCCCAAACCTGTCAAGTGATTCACTATGTGTGTGAACCTTTTATGTACATCAGTTATGGTTTCTTTTTGTTTCATCCTAAACAGTTCATACTCATGGATGAGAGCATACTTCCTTTCTCTTTTTACATCATCAGTTCCTTCATGAGTGACCTCCAAGATGTCACATATCTCCTTGGCAAAATTGCAGTGTGAAACCTTGAAAAAGTAATCTATGTGCAAAGCAAATGAAACAATATTTTTGCCACAAAATCGTATTGAGTTGTCTTCTTTTTGGTTTCAGACCATTGAAATCATGCTTTCTTAACATTTTCTTCTTTAACCACATGCATAGGAATAAAATGATCATTCAAAACAACATCCCATATACCCATATCAATAGACTGCATAAAGATCTTCATACTAACTTTCTAGAAAGCATAATTGACACCACCAAACACAGGGGTCTATTAATAGACGCATCTTCAGCGAACAACAACTTAAACTCTGCTATATTTCAAAAAACTTGATTAACTTTCAAGCCCTAACTCTGATACCAATTGTTGAATTAATGGGGGGCTAAGTTCAAGAGGGGGTGAATTGTACTTAGTTAGATTTTCACAATAAGTGGTTTATAACAATCTTGACAGAATGTTAACTGATTCTCTTTCAAAACAGCATATTGATATTTAGAAAAGTATACTTATTAAGAAAAATGAACATATTTTTTTATAAAAAACAATTGATTAAATTTCTTAACACACAATTCTTAAAGTACAATTCTGTAAATCAAAATCTCAACTAGAAAAAATTTAAAACTGTTTTAAGAAATACATTTCAGAATTAAATTCAATAGATTATGTTAGAAAACAACTGATTATTGCAACACTTCAAGAAAAGGCAAAATACAAAAAATTCAATTAATGTTTTAAAGAAACTCTTGATTCAAATTAACTTGTATAAATTGTAATGAATATGAATGGATACAATCAAAATCAATTCACAATGTACCACACAGTATTGCTTAATATACAACTTTGGTTAATACAAACAATCAAACAGATCTACAGGGAACAAAAACAACCAATTGATTTTAGAAACAATCGATTGATTAAACCAGTATAGAAAATTATGTAGAAAAATTAAAATCCAGTGATAAAGAAAACTTAAAGGACACCAAAATTTTATATTGGTTCACTCACAACATAGCTACATCCAGTCCCACCTCACACCAAGATGGAATTTACTAGATCAACAAAATTCTTTTACAAAAAGAACAAAACCAGTTCTTGAACACTGCAAGAACCAATCACTCACTGCAACACCCTGTCACAACTTTGATTCCCACCAAGATACCCTGTCTTGGCCCTTACAAACAAAAAATTACTAAACAATAATAAGATGGAACGAAATCACCTTGAATGTGAACCAAGAAATGCAATAGGATCTCCCCATTCACAACAACACTTTGAAGAACCTTTGATCTCTAGCTCAATGATGAAAATTAGGCACCAAGAACTCTCAAAGATCAACAAAGACTAATTCTTTCAAACACAACTCATACTAGGATTCTCACAAATTGTAAAAGTGTATTTTGTGTAACCACTATATAGACCTTTTTTCAGAAAACAAAATCACCCTTTTATAGAAGATAAAACAAAAACAGTTTTAGACAAAAAAAAGTATTGTTAGTAAGATCAACCAGTTAAAATTTAAAACAATCTGTTGATTTACTTAAAACCAGTAGTTTATTTGAAAACTAATTTTTCTCAAATGGAATGTACTTAAATTGAAAACATTTATCCTCTTACATATTCAAATATGATTTTCAGTATATAAAACATATTACAGAAAAAATCTAAAAACATTTCAGTATTTTCAATCAATTGATTTAAAAGATAACATATTGAAAAACTGTAACTTTCTAGAAAACAAAATTAAAACCAGATGAAAACTTTTTTAACCAGTTGAAAACCTTTTTAATCAATTTAAAAATAGTTTAATCAGTTGAAAACCATTTTGTTATTGCACTCTTCATCATTCCTAAAGGTAAAAGATAAATCAAGACAACTAAAAATAAAATCTAAGTTACCTAGACAAATAAGGCATCACATCTTCACTCATGACTTCATCAAACACTGTAGTTGGGATCTATGAGATGTCCAATAGATAGAACCATGTTCAAAGCCATTTGAATGATGATAATGTTGATGTAAAAATGGATAGATTTTTAAGTGGCCTTTATAGGCACACATAAAAGAAGTATTAGAGTACATGAATATATTTTTTAAAAAGCTTGGTTCACCAAGCACTTAAAGTTGAATCACAATTAAAAAAGAAAATCCAATTTTAAGAAAGGTATTCATAGTAATAAAAACTACAACTCATCTTAGAAGGACCAAATCAAAATCAAACATCATCAAAGTCTTTATATGTCTTATAAATCAACCTCCTGTGGTTCCTCACAAAAGTCTTCTACTCCTAATACTTATTCTTCTTCTCAAAAGACAAGTTTTATTAGATGCTTTAAATGCTTAGGATAAGAACATATAGCTTCCAATTGTCCTACCAAGAGAACTATGATATTGAGAAAAGGAGGATTAGTTGATAGTGAGAATTCTTCTTCTTCTTCACCTTCTTTTAGTGATTATGGGTGTCTTTCTTCACCTTATAGTATGAATTCTATATTACTTATGTCAATTGTTAAAAAGGATGTATTTAAGAGATCATTTATTCATAACATAGAATGGTCATCTAAATTCGTTAGGGTCATCTAACACTTCTTGAAGACTCCTCTAATCCTTTGTAGTATTCATTTGACATGAGCTCATTTTTTCTTGCTTCTTGTCTTCAATTTGACTTGTGCTTTTATTAAAAAACTTGTTTCGTGGTCAGAATCAAATATATTTTTGACTTTTTTTCTAACACTTTTTACACACTAAGTAGATTTTATTAGATAAATCAAAATTTGTTTGTTTGTTATAATTAATAAAACCTAGGTGTGAAATGAAGAACAAAGAGATTAATATTTTGTCTTATTAGAACTTGTGTCAAATGAAGACCATATTTGACATATATTCTTAGAAAAGTTTCGTCTGATTTGATTTTGGATTTGATTTTTGGTTCATTAATTGAGATTTGGTCTTCTACGATGATAAATGTTTAAATTCAATGTGTTCTTGACATGTAATTGGATTGATTTGACTAAACGCTTCTACTAGTTAAATCTTGAATTGAATTTAGATTTATGCAATTATTTCTCTTAAATTTAATCCATAACTCTAGTTTGAATTGTATTCAGGTGGATCAATTACAATTAAATCATCTAGAAACTCAAATATATTTTATTTTCTAGTTGCAAACAGAACTATAAATAAGTAACTAACATGAATTAAGTAAAAAGAAACAAAATAATTAATTATTATTTTTTATATAAATTTAATTATAGACATTAGAACTTCAAAACCTTAATAAAACCCCAAACATAATTATAAAATTCAGGGATAAAATCAAAATGAGAATAATATTAATACTTGTGAATACAAACTAGATTAACCTTAAAAACTACTTAGTTTTTCCTGCTATAATTTCGTTTGATGTGCTTATCACAAAACATTCATCAGTTAATTAACCCACCTTATATACTTTTATTTATTAATTGAAAAACTAATTATTTTAGTTTTTTTCTATTTACGTTGATAGCAAAAAAGGTTATAGGAAGATAATAGTGAGTAGAATGAAAGTGTTTTTGGCTTTATCGTGTTCCTTGCTGGCATTTTTATACATCAGATTTCATATAGTTTTGGATTGTGATATGAGTGAGAGAGAGAAAAAGAAAAAGATAGAGAAGATTGAACAGCAACAGCTAGCAGTAACAGAATGAGCCACGCCAACTCCGTTGGTATAGGAAGAAAGGAAGTTGTTGAAGAGGAGGAATCAGCGTCGGCGCTGCCACTGCTTGGAAGCGGAGAAAGAGATGGTGACGGCTCCGAATCGAAGTCAAAGGCATCGGTTAGTGGTTCTGTCTTCAATTTATCTACGACGATCATCGGTGCCGGGATCATGGCCTTACCTGCGGCCATCAAAATCGTTGGTGTGTGTGTGGGCGTTGCTGCCGTCATCTTCCTTGCCTTCCTCACGCACACCTCTCTGGAGATTCTGCTCCGATTCAGCAGAGTCGCCAAGGCCTCCACCTACGCGCACCTCATGGGGGATGCTTTTGGCAGTTCCGGAACCCTGCTCTTTCACGTATCGGTGCTTATCAACAACTTTGGGATACTTGTTGTCTACGTCATCATAATTGGTGATGTCTTGTCCGGAACATCTTCCAGTGGTGTCCATCATTTTGGTGTGCTTGAAGGCTGGTTTGGTCAGGGCTTCTGGACTACCCGTGCTTTTGTTCTGCTTCTCACAACTCTCTTCGTGTTTGCTCCATTGGCCTTCTTTAAGAGGATTGGTAACTAACTACAATACACACTGCACAACATTACACTACCATCTCTCTACTTAGACACATTAGAAAAAATAAAATAAACGAATTTATTAAAATATTTAATCATGGTTTATTTTGGAGATTTCATATAGAAAATTTCAATATAGAGGATATAAATCCTGGTTTTATCGGTTTAGTTAGACTTAAACTAAGTTGTTAATGGTTTATTTGCAAGTGAGTGTGATTCTATACAATTCAATGTGTAGTTGTGGCATTAATGATTAAATATGCTTCGCAAGTGGTTTATAGTGTGTCGTGAGGGAGAGGAGTGGGTGGATATTTTCCGTGGCACATTGATGAATTTCCTTTGGTATGTGGACAATTTTTGTGCCTGCAGATTCATTGAGACATACTTCTGCCTTAGCAGTGGCTCTGGCCATTGTGTTTCTACTCATAACTGCGGGAATCACGTTCTTCAAATTGTTTAATGGCAGTTTAGCCAGTCCCAGGATGCTTCCTAATATTACTGATGTCTCATCCATATGGAATCTCTTTACAGCAGTTCCAGTTCTTGTGACAGCATTTGTTTGTCACTACAATGGTAAGCTAGCATATTGTATTGTACAATTTTAAAATTTCACTTTCTAATGTTTGTGATGATATTTTTATTAAGTGTCCCCACTTCCATAAAAGCAGAGAGATTAACTAATAACTCAGATACTGTTACGCTGTGTTTGTAATACTTTCTGTTAAAATAAAAGTACATATTTTTATGTCAAATCGGTAAAATAAAATTCTTCCATCAATCCGTGAGTCCTGGGAACTTATCTGAAACAGATTCACTCAAAAATGTTAATGGCATTGACAATGACAATTCCTTTCACTCACTGCTTTGTATTGTTACAAACACAAATCTTCCTTTTCAAAGGGGTGTTTATTTATTCTGCACGATCGCTCATGCTTGTTGGGAATAATCACATTTCTTTAAAATTGGAATAAGGTGACAGTTTGTCAATATTTATCATTCAAATATAAATGCTCTGTTCTATAGATCCTATACCAACTTTTGGCACTATGTCTGATTTTAGGGCTGAACAGAGCCTTAATCAATTTGGGATCCAAGCTTAAAGAAACTCACGATCTGTAGTGTTTATAGAATAAGGAAGAATTGGCCAGTGGGAGAGAGGGAGTCAGTTACAATTCTGCCCTGCCAGTTTATCAAATTAAGAGTTTATAGCTAGGGACGGAGCGATGTTAGGGTCAAGGTGGTGAGTAATAAAATTTTTAGACAGGGAAATCATTCAGAAGGAGCTGGTGGCTCTAGTATGAGTCTTCCATTTCTGGTGTTCTATCAGCTTTCACGATTTTTTATTTTTGCTTACTGTTATGTTCAGATATTTGATACAACAAACAACCAGTGTTAAACAGCAAAGTTCTGTCCTGTGCATGCAGTGCATACAATCGAAAATGAATTAGGAGACCCTTCCTTGATGCAACCGGTTATACGTGCATCACTGGTTCTGTGTTCTAGTATTTATATACTTACAGCATTATTTGGATTTCTCCTATTTGGTGAGTCAACACTTGATGATGTGCTGGCCAACTTTGATACTGATCTGGGTATCCCTTATAGCAGTCTACTCAATGACATTGTTCGTATCAGCTACGCCCTCCACCTCATGCTTGTTTTCCCAGTTATCTTCTTCTCACTGCGCTTCAATTTGGACGATCTTATCTTTCCTTCTTCTAGGTCCTTGGATTTAGATAATCGTAGGTTTGTCTTGATCACCATTGGACTCGTCACTTTAATCTATGTGGCTGCAATTTTTTTGCCTAGCATCTGGAATGTATTTCAATTCACTGGAGCTACTGCCACCGTTTGCCTTGGGTTTATTTTCCCTTCTGCAATTTCTATTAGGTGGGTTTTCTTACTTTATCTTAATGTAGTGATCACATCAAATTTTGTTATTGTTAATTTAATCGTGTTCATTTTATTGAAGTGTTTGTTGTGTGAATCTTTGTGACTTATCAATGTTGTTTAGGGACTTTAAGTTCATGCAGCTTTTAGTATGAAGCCGACTGGCATTCCATAGAAATATAATAGGCTCATGTTGGATCTATTATATTCTATCAAAATAAATCATACTCTTTCTTCAGCTGAGAGCTGAAGTATTTAGGCCTCTGGACTTCTATAATGTTTAACTTTTACTCGGATATAGGATGACATTAAATTGTAGAGATTGTCTTGTTTTAATACAAGGCTGAATAATAGAGTGGCTATTTCCTGTAATTTTGTTCATCCTTGGATTGCTAGAGTTTGCTTCATGAATGTAATTTTTCATTGACAAAAAACTATTAATATTTAAATTGGTTTGAACTTCAAAGCTACAGAGATCCATTTTCCCTACTGATCTATATTTCTTTTATTTCAGGGATCCCCATGGCATTGCAACAAAGAAGGACAAGATTTTATCCATTGTCATGATTTTTCTTGCTGTGTTCTCAAACGCTGTGGCTATATACAGTAACGCTGATGCTTTGTTCAGAAAACAAGTGGATCCTCACCAATGAGTTATGTGTTGCCTATTTTATCGGTAACACAATTCTTCAAGTTGAACTACACATTCTTAGCCAAGGAAAATGCATCAATCCTTGAAAATGTGGGTATTATTTTGGAGTTGGTTTGAAAATCCACTAAACTTTTTCAAGGTTCAGATTTGAAAAGGTTTTGGAAATACAAGTGGATTTGGAAGATTTTATCAAATTGCAAGCAGAAGTGGAAGACTATCTGGAATAAAGATATTTATTAGTACTTTTAATATTTTCTATATTCCTCAAAGCACATTCTCTAAACCAATCAACTTTGGTTTCTTTTCCGACTGTTTTTCAAGTTATTTCTTGAATAATAAATTTTAATAATAGTATACCTAGTTACCTACGTTGAAAGTATGCTTATTTAAGATGAATAGTTATATACTCTCTTTTTTTATCAGCAAAAGAATAGTTACATAAGTAAATTTTAATAATAGTATACCTAGTTACCTACGATGAAAGTGTGCTTAGTTAAGATGAATAGTTACATATGTAATTTTTTCAGAAATCATATTTTTAAACCTTCCATTATTGAATCAACACTGTTTTTAAATTTGTAAAGCCATGTGTGGAGGCCCCTTTCTTTCATGAGAAGCCTAAGTCAGATCACTCCCATTCCCTTCTTGTATCCTCTATAAATAGTGGATTTGGAAGACAACTGGAGTTCCAAAAATAGGAGATCTCTTGAATGTATAAAATAAAACTGACAAATAAAGAAGTGCAAAATTTCTTCAAGGCACTAATTTGGCAACTCAATTCTTGCTCGCACACTTCTCTCCTCTGCATGACTACCGTAGTTGAGGCTTTAGCAAATCCTATGCAAGTAGTAATATATACCAATTTCAATCCATGCCTAGCTTTCAGTAATGGCTTTGCACGGGATCATAGGAGATGATAGAACTAGACAGTTAGGATCTTAGAGATGGGTATGGGTCCCAATGGGCAATTTTTACCTTAACCCCAAATCCAGTATGTAATGCGTTCATCGTTAGAACCAAAAAAGATGAATTGAAGATTTGAAAACTCGAAGCTGAATTGAGTAACTTCTGTGGGGATGTGAAAACTGGACCGGAATTTTGCTTGATTGGATATTAAAACAAACATTGCGTATTAGAAATAATGAGAGGATCTATTAAGTGCTAATGTAGTAGGAAGTTAGGGAAAATTTAAGTTAATGCTCCAATTCGATTTATTTATTAGGGATTTGGATAAAAAAAATATATTACATATATAATAAGTTGTGTGTATGGGAGACTACTTTATTTCATTGAAATCATTTCAATATGTACATTTAATCGAAGAAGAAGTTGTTAGAGATAAAGACAATTTGATATCAAATAATTATTAAGTTGCGGTAAACCTTCACAACTCAACTTTGTTTAGTTATCAAAAATTAATTTATGAAGTTATTTGAAATAGTAGATTTGTGGACGACTAGTAAAGAAGTTTGGCATGTCCTTCACAATTTTAGATAATTTGAAAAATTCATTTAAAGAAATCTTGGAATTTGTGAACTACAAATTGGTCATTAAAAAAAATTAAGAAAAGTCATTCACGACAAGAGTTCTTTTAACCTAAATTTCTCAAATTATCTAGAATGGAATCATACAGGACATGCACGACTTCTTCATAGCTGGAATCATCCACCAAATCCACGGCTTCCATCAATTTTCGTAAATTAAGTTTTGATAACTAAAGAAAGTAGTGAAAGTTTGCCACGACTTCACAATTATTATTAAAATCTTCATCTCTAACCACCAATGTTATTAAAATCGCAGACCATACAATCTTGTGACTTTTTAGAAGAAAACGTTGCAGAATCGCACAATGGATCATAAACGGAGGATTGTTAATAAAAATAAAGTTTGGAGGAAGATGATTATTCTATGATTAATATAAATAATTTTTTTTTTTATAATTTATTTGTATTAAGCATTTGGTTGATTTATTTTATTCATAACCATTTTATGAATTATAAATTTATTTTTAATTATATTATGTGTAATACTAACTCGAATAATAACTCATTCGAATTGAGTTACGAGTTTTCATTACTTTTTTTAATTTTTTTTAGTTACGAGTTTCTTAACATTTGCTAATTAAATCGTGGAAACTTAAAAAGATTTTATAGTTAGATAAATAAATTCCCACACGACTAACTTATATAACCAAATCAAATAAATAAATTATATTAACGTAATTTTGACAGGAAGTGAGAAGATGTGCCATGATATTCTGTAATCAGTACCTGTGCATAGAGACTGCCAACATTAAAAACATGAGACACATGTAACTTATAATATTATTTATTAGTCTTAGAAAAGATGCCGACCAAAACTATGTTCCCCTCTCCAGAATTCTCCATTAAATTGTGATGATACAATTTTTTTGGATAAATGGTATCATGTAGCTTTCCTAACTAATTGTGAAGATAATTTTACATAACTATAGGTGTACCATTATGCAAGGTTTATAACCAACAAATCTGCCCTAATGGTAACAAATATTCTTCAATATTCTACACGATAATACAAAATTATTCATTTAGATGTCTTTACATGACAATCATATAAGAACTTTAGTTGAAGATGGCACATTGGCTTTTTTAATAAATCCAAATTTTCTCGGATAACATTTATAAAGGAATCATGATAATTAATAACCAGATTGTTGGTATGTGTGATGATAGTTTAAAATGAATTGTCATTGATAATATGAAATGAGGACGATTATTTAAAATAATGGTCTTCTTATATATTTTAATGGGTAAAAAATGCATCATTTCGCTTTGTGTTTTCTACAATTACTCTTTGTTTTTTCTTCTTCTACTACACTTTGTGTCGTTGCTCCCTTGTCTTATGTGTTATAAAGTTGTAGGGTAGTCTACAATTTCTTAGCTGGCCAATTCCTACATATATAGGAACCGCCATGAGTAAAATATATAGAAAAAACTATTGCAACTCATTGTATGCTTCTTACCTCTATAATCTTGTGGAATTTGATTTTGAGTTTCCTTTTCTGTAATCGGGTGATAAAACACCTAGATCTTCTCTCTTCTTCCCTATGCTCAAACCCTAATAGCTTGTACCTAACAATTTGTATCAGTCTAGGTTGATTCAATTCATAATTTCATGGTTGAATGTGCAACATTGTGGTTATATGAAAGAATTGGAGAAATGTCTGCACGTTTGGATGTTTGTGTAGTCAAATTAGTGAGTTTCATTCAAAGGACTCTCATATTGTGTTTGTGTTTGTTTATGATACGTGCAATGAAGAAAAAAATGAGTATTTTGTGTGTGTTTGTTTAACTGATTTTGAGAGTGAGAAAGTGGACAGGAAAGAAGATGAGAGCTTTTTTTTTTTTTTCACACAAAATGATT
>Ga0123341_1002438_pt1 | contig 15299 bp, 9 predicted proteins | sample Turbeapinknodule_FD_89959 | JGI IMG/M metagenome (GOLD analysis project Ga0123341, IMG submission 89959) | Root nodule microbial communities of legume samples collected from Mexico - Turtle bean Mexico pink nodule | ecosystem: Host-associated > Plants > Roots > Nodule | place: Mexico: Nepantla... | reverse complement strand
CTTCTCTCATAATAATAAAAGGGAGTTGTTTTTGCTGTGCTCGGAGATTAGGCTAAACAGGCCGAACTCCGTTAACAATTTTCGGGTGTGTTTTTCCTCTTTATCTCTTTTATTATTCCGCTTATTTATTCAATATTATTTGTCGGGTAGCTCTGTTAGGGTTTTGTTTTAGTGGGAAAATTACCCGTTTTTCCCAACACTATTCAATGTCTATGTTTCTTAGAAGGAAGCAAAAGATATTTGGGATTCCCTTATCCTCAAATATATTGTCAAAGACGTCGTCAGACAAGGGTTCGTGATCGGAAACTACTACCGATGGGAGATGACCGAAGACAAAGACATCAAAATTCAGATAAACGAATACCACAAGCTGCTTGAAGATATCAAAGTTGAAAACATAGCCTTGCCGGATGAATTCGTGTGTCCAAACTCTTAATCGAAAAGCTTCCGCAATCTTGGACGAATTACAAACAAAAATTGAAGCATAGGCACAAATAGATGTCACTATCAGATCTGATCACCTACATCATCATCGAAGACACAAACAGGAAGGAGTGTGTTGCTGCAAAGGCCAAAGTTTTGTCTAGCCAAAGCAAACGTGATAGAAGACAAACCAGCTCCAAAAAGGTACGAGAAAAAATCTGATCACAAAAAGAAATATAATAATAAATTCTCTCGTCCCAATGGAAATAACCTCACTTTCAAGAAAAAGGGTAATTGCTTTGTCTGTGGAAAGTCAGGTCATCATGCACCTCCGTGCAGACATAGGGCCAAAACGACTATCCTCCTAAGGCAAATCTAGCCGAAGGAGAAGATACAATTGTGGCAATCGTTTTACAAGTAAATCTTATGACAAATGTGAGCAAATGGGTGGTAGATTCTAGGGCTACCAGACACGTCTATGCAAACAAAAATGTGTTTACCTGCTACACAAGTGTGAGGAATGGAGAAGAACAAGTTTATCTCGGTGACTCCATGACAACTCATGTCTTAGGAAAATGAAAGTTTCTTCTGAAGCTCACATCTGGTAAAACTCTGGCTTTAAGTGATGTGCTACATGTGCCATCAATTAGTGTTAATTTGATCTTTGTGGCATTGCTAAGCAAAGTTGGGGTTAAAGTGTCATTTGAATCTAACAAGATTGTTATGACAAAAAACAATGTTTTTGTGGGGAATGGATATTGTGATCAATGTGTTTTTGTATTGAACATTTCTAAAGTTATTAATGAATTTGAATCTTCTGCTTTTATTGTTGATTCGTATGATATATGGCATGCTAGATTAGGACATGTGAATTCTTTGTATGTTATGAAATTGCAACAACTAGGATTAATCAATATGCATGTCAAACAAAATAGTAAATGTGATATATGAGTAGAATCTAAAATAACGAAGAAAACATGTCATTCTATTGAACGTCAAACTGAACTTCTTGGTTTAATTCATTTTGATCTTGCAGATTTAAAACAAACCATATCTAGAGGTGGTAAAAAAATATTTTGTAACATTTATAGATGATTTTTCTAGATACACCAAAGTGTATTTAATTAAACACAAGGATGAAGCTTTTGACATGTTCTTAACTTATAAAGCGAAAGTAGAAAATCAATTGAATAAGAAAATTAAAAGAATTAGATCAGATAAAGGTGGTGAATATGTTTTATTTAATGATTATTGTGTAAAAGAAGGTATTATTCATGAAGTAACCCCACCGTATTCACTTGAGTCTAATGGAGTAGCTGAAAGGAAAAATAGGACTCTTAAAGAAATGATGAATGTCATGCTTATTAGTTATAATGCTCCTGATACTTTATAGGGTGAATCTCTGCTTAGCGCGTGTTTTTTGCAAAATAGGATACCACATAGAAAAACTGGTAAAACACCCTATGAGTTGTGAAAAAGTTATCAACCTAATCTAAAATACCTAAGAGTGTGGGGGTGTTTAGCTAAAGTGATATTACCTGATCCTAAGAAAAGGAAAATAGGCTCTAAATCATTTGATTGCATGTTCTTAGGATATGCGGAACATAGTGCTGCCTATAGATTTCTAGTTCTTAATAGTGATATAATTGAACGTAACAGTGTAGCAGAGACGAAAAATGCTGAGTTATTTGAACATATCTTTCCTCTAAAGAGTAGTGGTACATCTGAACAACTTATAGATAGTGTTAGTGATGCCATGAGTGGGGGTGTTAGGAGAAGTAAAAGTCATAGCAATGAAACTTTGTTTGGAGATGACTTTTACACTTATCTAGTTGAAAATGATCTAATAAGTTTTTTAAAAGCTACTAATGCTCCTGATGCTAAACATTGGGATAAGATCATTAAAATTGAGCTTGATTCAATTAAGAAAAATAATATGTGGACCTTAGTAGATCTGCCTAAAGGAGCAAAACTCATTGGTTGTAAGTGGATCTTTAAGAATAAGTATCATCATGATGGATCCATAGAGAAATATAAGGCAAGATTAGACACTAAAGGTTTTACTCAAAAACATAACATAGATTACTTTGATACTTTTGTCCCTGTTACTAGGATTTTCTCTTTTCGTGTGTTGCTAGCCTTAGCATCTATCCATAAGTTAGTAATTCACCAAATGGATGTTAAAACAACCTTTTTGAATGATGAACTAGAAGAGGAAATTTATATGACTCAACCTGAAGGATGTGTAGTTCCAGGTCAAAAGGAAAAGGTATGCAAACTTTTAAAATCTTTGTAAGGTTTGAAACAAGCACCAAAACAATGACATGAAAAACTTGATAATGTTTTAATTTGTGAAGGTTTTTCTACCAATGATGTTGATAAATGTATGTATTCTAGAATCTGAAAATGGTGAATGTGTCATTATATGTTTGTATGTGGATGACGTGTTAATTTTTGGTACATGCAATGATATTGTTTTTAAAACAAAATTGTTTCTTGGATCTAAGTTTGAGATGAAAGACATGGGTGAAGCAAGTGTTATTCTAGGAGTTAAAATTATAAGGAAGGGTGGTAGTATATTATTATCCCAAGAAAAATACACCGAGAAACTTCTTAAGAAGTTTGGTTACTATGACTTTAAGTCAGTGAGTACCCCTTAAGAAAAAAATTTCTGCATCCTCATATTTTCTTCATGCAGTCTCATATTTCACATTCCAAAATTTTTAATAACATCTTACTACGCATGTCTCGTGAAAATAATATTATGAGATCATTTACCTAATGCATCTAAATAAAAAAAATTCAAAATTTTTTATTTAAAAAAGAAAATATTTCTTATGCGGGCTGGCCCGCAGACCAACTCTTATGAAGGGTGGACTAGAAAAATCAACTTGCAAATTCTATGCAACGCGGACCAACCCGCATTGATACCCCTAGTAATAGATCATTGATAAGCATACATGTTTACGACTTCTATTTAAATTTGTAAATTTATTTTACTTCCATCAATACTCTTGTACTTGAAAAGTTTAATAACTTTCATGTCTTAGCCTTTATTTATAATTTATAATTTATTTATAATTTATACATTTATATCTAAAAGGTGGTGACATAATTTAATGTTTCTCTTGAGAAAACACATTTTTATTCTTCATTTCCATATTCAATGTCTTTTGTGTTATGTAATTCATTTTACTTTGTACATTATTTATTATTATTATTGTGAAGTTAATATTTGAAGTTATTTTCAAAGTTCACTTATTACAACATGGGTTCGTCGAGCTGAAGAGATGATTTTTTTTTCATTATTGGTGTAGATAGAAGTTAGGATAAGTATGTAATTCAGAATTTTGTATTATTCATTAGTTATTATTATTCATTAATTATCATTTTTATTATTTATTATTTATTATTTATTTAATTAAATTGAATATTGGTCTCTATAATTTAGATTTCCGTAGTATAACTTATAATTATAGTCTTTTAATTATTGTAATTTTTTTTATATAATACCGTGTGCAGGGCTAGTTCAGTATCATTTGTGCAAAACTGAGTTATTTTAGAATCTTGTTGATGATATACATCCACCTGGAAGCCTCACCTGCATTTCATCACAGAGAAGATACATAGCAAGGCTTCTCTTAAAACCCAAAAAATACACACTCATTAAGAAGTTGTGCAATCTCCCTTTTCTGTTTTTTTCTTACTCCTATCAGAGGTTTCTTTTATGATAAATAAGAATGTTTTGGATCTTTATGAATGATTTACTTCGTAACATTCCATCCTCATCTAAAATCATACTTTGTTGGAATGACTATCTAGTATGCAGTGTCATCATAACTATTGCTAACTAATTATGGTATCATAGGTTGTTTTGTAAAAACATTTGTGACTGCAGATGAAGTTGAATTGATGTTTATGAACAGGTGATCGCATTGGACCATTATATATAAGAACTTAAAATTTGTAACATAGGCGCGCATTTTATCTTTCTTTTTGTCTAACTTGGATATACAATGTTCTTTCCTTCCAGGTAGGAGGAACCATGAGGATTTGCATCTGTTTCCTATAATACTGAGCCAAGAAATTAGAAGATTATCAGCCCAGATAATTATGCAATTACTGAATGAATAATACTTTTTTACTGAGAGAATCTGCTATAGATGAACTTATAGTTTTGTGAATCATATTATTGCTGATTATGCAGCAGAGTTTTATGTTCATAAGGAAGAATTCAATATTTGGAAGTTCTGATGTAATTCTTATTTACATCAACATCAATCTTATGGATTCTTGGTTCATTTTGTTGCATGGAAAATTATGAAATTATTATAGTAATAACAGTTTTTTAGTTGAATTACTGTATGACCTGACAGGTTATAAGAGTGAAATGGTCACTCCATGCTTGGGAGGAGATTGTTGTTGAACTTCTTCAACAACTGAGAGGAAATGCAGCAAGAGCGTTACTGGAAAGAGTAATGAAGATGAAATGTAAAAAAATAAAAGTTCCAGGGTCGATTTGACTTGAGAAATGATTTATCTCATGAAATATTTTTAGATGAAGATGATTACATAAATGAATCTATAATAAACCTTTTTGTTGTTTAATATTCATGACTTTTTGCCCTCTGAAGTCTTACAGAATTATGAGCTACCTTAGTTAGCAATAAAGACTTTAGTAGAATATTATTATACTTTTTTCGTTAGCATAAGAAAGTTCATATGAAATAAAAGCAACTATTTTCAAATAAGGTAATGGAAACAATACGAAACAAATAAAGATATAATCGAAAGTTTCCTTAAAAAATGTTTTTCTAATAATTTCTATTTAAAGGATGCATAGGTATCTGCATTCTCATTTCCACTATCAAATTTTTAAAAAAATATTTTTGTTTTTCAGGTTTCCACTCACCAAAGAGTTGACAAGAGAGTTAAATACACATAGAATTTTCGCATAATTGAAGAAACTTCCAAAGTTTCAAAAATGGATATTCATGTGCATAATTTTAATTTTTCCTATTTTGTTGTTTTAGTATACTTTAAACATAGAAAAAAGTTTCTCTCTTTTTGTCTTTTTTTTTGCTGCAAGTGTATTGAACACTCACTTTTTCCTTCACAAACAAATGCATGAGCTTGAATTGACAGAAGGCGAATGCATTATGAGTCTCAGCCACAGCATAAGTGTACCCCCCATTCTTCTCAAAGTTTTGACTAGTAGTTGAAAGAAGCTGTGAGAATGATACTAGCTTGCAATCATTATTCCTCCCCACTCCTGAACTGCAATCTGAATGCACCATGCAGAAGCCCCTCTTGAACTCTTGCTCCAGAGAAGAAGAAACAGACTCACCACCCAAGGAACTATCTGTCCATGGTCTTGATCTTGCCTCATCACTATTCCAATCTAGTACGTCTCATACTACCAATGAAGCTAAGAGTTCTTTTAACCTCAGACCCAACTTGGCCTGCATGAAAGGAAGGTTTATCCAGCGTTCTCGTTCTGCACCATCTTTATTATTTGCTGACACGGCGGTAGATTTTGAAGAGCCCTCTGAACCGGACAAGTCATCAACTTTAATAGTTAGACTATCTTTTATTGGTGTTTTCTTGTATGTGGCAACTGGGGTAGCAGTGTACATGATTACTGGGAGTTTCAGGGGCACTACCACTTTCAGGCCTTTGGATGCTGTGTACTTTACAGTGGTAACTCTCTGCACTATTGGATATGGAGATATCGTTCCTGACTCCACTTTTACCAAAGCCTTTACATGTGGTTTCATTTTAGTGGGTTTTGGATTTATTGGTTTTCTGCTGAATGTGTTGGTTGCACACATTTGCGATACACAAGAGGCATTCTTATTGAACATGATGGATGAGAATCGATATAAGAAAATTCTCAGGATGTATATAGTTGATGAAGAGAAAGGAAGAATGAGGATAAGAACCAAAGTTTGTCTGGCTTTGGCTGTTGTCATTAGCTGCATTGCTATAGGAACAGTCACAATGCACTTTGTTGAGGACCTGAATTGGGATGACAGTATTTATCTCTCCATTACCTCTGTTACAACGGTTGGTTATGGGGATATTTCTATCAGAACAGTAGCCGGAAGATGCTTTGCGATTATATGGCTTTTGGTAAGCACATTGGCTGTTGCCAGGGCCTTTTTATACCTCACAGAATATAGTATTCACAAAAGAAATCGTAACATGGCAAAATGGGTTCTTCAGAAGAAGATAACCTTGTCAGATTTGGCGGCTGCAGACCTTGATAACGATGGATCAATCAGGTATGTCAGGATGTTTATAGTACACCTCCATATAATATCTTTCCATATTATTTTCACTTGTATAAATGGATTACAGCAGAATCAGTTCGTTGTTTACAACAATATTTATAATAAGTCGAAGCCTATTTAAAAAAGCAAGAATGAATAGAATACTAGAAGAAGTCCTTAGCTAAATCCTGTTTTAGCCACTTGGTAAATAGTAATAAATTAGGAGTAATGATAAACTAGCAAACGGGAGCCCTGAGTAAATCAGTTTACTTGAACATTTCTAATTGTTTTAGCTTTACAAATTACAGCTAAAAAAGCATGATGGGCACAGAAATTAAAGGATCCTCGTAATCTCATACCAGGATTCATTAATATTTAAAGACTGGACATGTGCATATATAGTTTACCACCGTTTCAAAGGACTATTTTATTTTAAATAAAAAAAAAAAAAAATATCATGCAGTACAACAGGATAAATAATCTTTTTCACCCTTGTCCCAACACTCCACTGTAAATTTGCATCTTCTTAGTTAAAAGTCCTTTCACATCTCTCTTATGGCCATATGATTTCACCCTCTTCAGTCTGAAGTAACCAAAACAGCATAATGACCTTAGGAACTATCTGTAGCTGAATGATTGAAAAAGGAAAATGAACTCAGTTCAAATGCCAAGTGTTTGGTTCTCACGATTAATAGTGACATAATTCCACTATGGTTGGTTGACAATGGCTTCGAACTGTATGTTGCAATATAGAAACTGATGTCCTAAAGGCATCAAAACGACTTCTCGGGTTGAGCCAATAGGTCTCTACCACATGCAAAGATTATACAATAATTTAGTTCAATAGAGAATACTGACTACTGAGTTATCACTTTTATTCATTTTTGTTAAACATTTTGTTTTTATTAGTGCAGCAAGTCCGAATTTGTCATATACAAGCTCAAGCAAATGGGGAAGATTACAGAGTTAGACATTCAGCAAATAAGTAAACAATTTGATTCCTTGGAACATGGCATGTACGGCAAGATTACTCTTGCTGGTCTCATGGAAACTGTCTAATTCAAACATCTCTTCTAAAAGGCCGCAGCAGTATACGAGACTACCACTAATGTAGAGTGTATCATGTTTGCAATCTTATCCTGTGAATGGAGCGACTGTTTTTGCTACTGAAACCTGAGACCATCATCAGGCCACAAAGATGTTAGCTCATCACTTATTATGTTTTGGTCAAACACTAAAAGTGTGATGCACATCATTACCAACCATTTGCTATCAGTTGTCCATACGCATGAAATACGGATACTCAGTGAATAGAAGCATTTCCTTTACTTGCACCAACACTTGTGAAAATTGAAAAGCATAATATCACGGGTGCCCACTATTATTCTTACTTTGTATGTCATACCTCAATGTAAAAAGAATACACAATTTGGAATTTTGTGGTACTCTATTCTGAATAATATTTGACAAGTTTCTTGCGTAAATGGGACTGCCCATCTGAATGGCTCCCTCTATGATGAGTACCGTTAAACATCTTGGATTTGGCAGGTTTGTGAGCAAGTGAATTTGTGATAGTAGTTAAACATACCATACTTCAAACTAATACGTTTTAAAAATCACGCAAGGGACCTTTCAGATGCAAGAAAACTGCTGAAGGTGTTAGCATAATTATTACATTAGTTCACAGAAATTTTTGCAGTCTAGTTATGAATACATTTTTTGTTCTGAACATTCAACAAATCATTTTCTGCAATTGAAAAGTTTTAAACTTGTAGTGGCAACACAGCCTTTATGTAACAATTAGGGTATGCAAAATGGTAGCATTCATCACGATAATAGACTTAGAAAATCAGCAGCTAAAACAATAACAGTAATATCAAAACAAATGAATCGGTCAGTAGTGATTAATAAATGAGTTAATTTGTCATCTATTCATACCAGTTGATGAGTGATTAAAAGCATAATTTACTAAAACACACACACACACACACATTTATAGAACTGTCTCATTAGACTCCTAAATGACATCACCAGGTCGTCAACTTCGTATCAATTAAAGTTGTACTTGATAATAAAAACCAAGAATGTTAAAGGTGAAAAAATTCAAAGGCTAATATCTGTCAAAATTGTGATCAAGGACTAAAAAAAATCTGACAAAGTTTAGAGCAAAAAGATAGTATAGTAAACCTTATAAAATATGCGAATCATGGAAGTAATATTTAAAACCAAAAAAAGCCAACCTTTTAGCCTGCCTGGAACAAAGTAGATGCATGATTAAATATCTAATTCCTCCCGAGTCATGACAACAACAAGAAACTTTTAGGGGTAACCTGCAAGGTAAAGTGATGCTGCATTACCATACACAAAAAGGACATCTCATGGAATCCTCGAAAAATACTTCATCATTACTACGTTCATTTAGGAGACAGATTAAGGTCAGAAAAGTTTGAAATGCAAGTTAAGACAATGGACAAGCAACTTCACTGGGCAACTCTTAGTCCTTACTTCTAAGGCCAATTTCTCAATCTGCTGTCCTCTATGATCAATCATATGATCACAATTTGTAAAGAATAATGCTAAATTAAGATATCAACATCTCTTTCATCTCGGATGTACCTTTTTCTGTTTCCACATTAAGCGATTAAGGGATACAAGAAAAATTTTGCAGACCTTTTTATGACGAATAAAGTTAGTTCTCACCTGGATGTAGAAGATGAGTAAAGCAAAACAAAATTTATCAGATCCTCAGTTTTTCCTCCTTGGTACTTCTAATTCTGTGAGATTGAGAATTGAAAAGGTGTTATATTACTTTTCTTCTTCGTAATATGAATATTCATAATAATTCAAAATCACCAGAGAGAACCTACTCTAAATTGATTTTCATAGTTAAATCTTCAAAGGAAACAATAAGAATTATGCATTGATCTATCAAAGAGTTGTACCTCTGCCTAATCCCATGAATGCTCTCAAGGAGTTCAATTGTTTGTTGCAACCTGGAATTCTTTGGTCTCTCTTCATTATCAACTACCAAGGCTGAGACGTTCAAAACAGTAACTAGCTCAGCTTCAATTTCACTCAGTTTTTTATCTATCCGTTCCATGAAATCCTCATAAGAGGATATTTCTGACAACTTTCTGGCTAAATTGTCTTCATTTGAACTTCCTATACTAAGGGATTCCTGAAGATTCTGAATCTCCTTATCATCCAGTGGATTTCCCTCACTTTCAATAGAAAGTTGCACGTCTTGAATATTGTCGAAGTCCATCGTTTCAGGATCTGAGTCATCCTTAGTGAAATCATTTTGAACTTCCTCCTTTGGAGCAATAATTCGAACTGGACTTGAAGCATCTTCTGTTATGTCTTCAATGTTCACAGTATTTCCAATTAGCTGACTTTCTTTGAAAGATATTGCCTGAAACCACAATAGATTTCTTTCATTGTACAGTTAATAAAAAATGCACATTTTAAGTAATAGCAACATTCACATACAGATCAAGAGAAAGAATAAACATTATAAATAGACGCAAACCAAAAATATAATTTTGAAATACATGAGATATTCAGCACTAACAGTGTGGGTTGACAGGTATAGTTATGCCCATCAGTCAGTAGAACATACAGAAATATAGATTTAAGAAAGAAAATTGAGACCATCACTAAAGGTAATCATTACTTATTTATTTTTTAATTTCTCTAGCATAAAGGTTATACGTGACCTACATATTAACAGCTTATAGTTTTGGAACTACCAAGTTACATGGTCTAAAAAGCTTAATTACCAAATGAGAATATATGAAATCCAGTTACATGATTTAACATCTTATGAGTTTTGTAGCAATGTAAGATGTATATACTTTTATGTATTTTGAACTTGCAAATAAATGCAACTGTACAAACTATAAAACTCTATACAAATATTATGTTGGGGTTTGCTATGGAACTCTCCATGTTCAGACTAAGCAAAACCACAGAAAAATGATGCCTTCAAATAATTTCGCGACAGATAAATTCAAAAGCAGTTTGGTCTTTTGCAATATTGAAGTCAATGCCACCCCATCCATCCACTGTCTTCCTGGACACTGATAATTTTCACATGGTGCATACTATAAATGACAAGCTAGTAGCAAATGAGGTGAGGGACATTCACTGAACTGATAGAAGGAACCCGCTTTTCATCATCACCTTCTACAAAAGATGTTGGTTGTAATACTTTGACTGCAGATAGTTCTATACACGGATACAATCAATTCTAATAGAAAAATTCAAAGGGGGTACAGAAGGATATTTCCAAAGTGCATTTTTAACATGAAAACATGAAAGTTATTTTGGTGGTTTCATTGAAAAATTTGCAATTTACTTATTTTCCATAGCTAGTACAATTTTTAATTAGAAAGGAACAGTTTACAGAGAAATAACTTATACAAACAGATGAAAATTGGGAATCCTTCTCAAATGACCATAGAGAAGGGAGTGATATATGCAGACAGAAGAAAACAATAGCCTGAGAGGCATATATACGAAGCAGCAACTTCGACGACACCGGGAAATGACTAATGTTCAATATATAGGACACTACACCACCTTTGATGTATACAGATAACCAATGTGACAAAAATCTCAATTGAGAATTAAGATTTATAGAATTTACACTATAAAAACAATTTTGTTACGGTTTCCCAGTAATAACATCCTTCACAATAGAATTCTAAATAAGAAACATGTATCTACAGTTAAAATAACTAGTTAAGTATTATGGAAAACAAGCCTAAAAAAAGAGTCATGAATTACTAATAATATAAGTTGTTCCTTTTCAATTTCTTTTTTAGTTTTTTATTATAGTAGCGTTTAGCCAAGAATAGGTGTTGACTCATTTTCTTTACTCATACTCAAGCCACGTCCGATAAGTATCATGCCCAAAAATTGTAGGATATGGCAACAGAGTATTCTGCATAGGTATCGGTGCTTCCTAGTAGGTCCACAGTTCCTTCTGCAGATGCTCATGCCTTTATCTGTAAACAATTAACAACTTTTCCGAAAACACTTGAAATAAATCCCTTCCTCAAACATATTGGCAATGCATTAGATTAAGAATCTAACACTCTAATGATAGGAACAATTCATAACTTACTTAACAAAGGTGTTCTCCCTCAAATGTATTGATATTTATGATAATGATGGCATCATTGTCAAAATGACAAAAGAAACTAAGATTGTAAAACAAATGAATTCACTTTACCTCACTTAGCTTTGCTGAAAGCTCATCAAGCAATTCAATGCGTCTTTTAGACTTGTCTAAAGCCTGCAACACCTTCTTCCTCTGAAAAAGCATTTCCCTTGCGTAATTTTCCTCCCTCTTTTGAATACTTATAGCTGCCTGTTTTTGAAGCTTCTCTGCAGCTTCTGATAACCGCATAAGCCTCAATCTAGCATTAGTTGCTGTTAACAACCACATATCAGTTTTGTATTAGAAAAATACCAATCACTCATTCAACTTCCCCCCCTTTTTCTTCTTGTTTCTCTTCCTTTTTCATCATATCACTATCTATCACTTTTTCTTCCTATTTCTCTCTCTCTTTTCCATCCCCAATAACCCCATTTCGAGGTGTGCTTTTATAAAATAAATAAACCACCAATCTCAACCTCAAATAATTGGCCCCTCGCCTAAATAGTTCCTAAAGTAATAAAATTGTTTAAGCAGACTGTGAAGTATTGAATATCCATCATTGTATTGTCTAAGTTTGTGTATTTCAGTACAGTTCAGAAACTAATTTGAACAAATTTTCGATATTTAAGGACTACATAACACGATTTTAAATACCTCTTAACCTACTTAAGCAATTTTTCTTACAAAACTAATACTTTCAAGGTCCAATTGGTGAATTACTCCTTTATATCATTTCAATATAAGCCTCAATCCTCAATCTTTACTTCACGAACCCTTTGTACAGCTGTTCCGTTATATTTCTTCCAGTAAGAATTGTAATGAAAAAGTGAAAAACTAAAACCTTAATCATACTCATGGGCCTGACTATAAAGGGTGTTTTTCGGAAAACATTAATTCAAATAGAGAAACAAAGTCAGAATGAAAGAAGGTAGCAATGGCTTGAAGAAGAACAATTTGAAATGGGTAGGGTAGGGTTACCCTTGGCTCTGGTGGCGTCAGCCTCAGCATGAAGGTGATCAAGTTGAGAACGCAGTTGCTCTGTGTTGATGACAACTGGAGAAGAAGAAGAAGAAGAAGAAGAAAAGCAGCACGTGGGCCTCCATGAAGGAACAGCCATAGCCATAGCTGTCACTCTAACACAATTCATTATCATCCCTTTCTCCCTTCCACTCTGCAACCTTACACTTTCGAACAACTTCTCATAACCAGTTAAATGGATGTGTTCAATCTAAGGTAGATTCATACGGAAAATGTCAAATTCAATATTTAGTGAAAACAATCTTCACTAAACCTTAAAACACATGTTAAGATTGGAGCCAAATCAGTTTATGTTAATAACATTTTTACTTCTTGTCAGGGTCAGGAATCTAGAATGTTACAGAATTAATATATAAAGTTTTTTTTATTGTAAAATAAAAGTTAATAAAGTGTACAAAAATCATGATACGAAGATATCTCAAAAAAAAATTAAAATTTAAAAAAAAAAATATATTACTTTTTATCCTTTTTCTCTTTCTTTTTCTTATTATGATCTTAATTTAATAATCATAAATTCAAGATAAAGCGTTTCAATCTTTAACCCTCTTTTTGGTACAGTCAATTTATTTCTTGGTACATAATATACAACCCTTACTTTTAAAACAAATTTTCCCTTAAAAGGAAATAAAAAGTACAAGATTCTAAGCAAGAAATATACAAATATTTAAAACAAAAACAAAGGAGCAAAACAAAATAATCTTTATGTACAGATTTGGCTAAGAGTAAATATTTTTTTCAAAATTTCAAATTTAATTTCAAAGACTCACCTTTTTACTAATTTCATTTTAATATCAAGTAATAATAAAATGTCTAATACCCTTTTGTTGAGAATGAAATATTGCAATAATAATCTAAGATTCAAATGTAGATAGAGAGGGAAGAGAATGATATCCAACAAAGATTTTTGCTTTTTATAATGAATTGAAAGAAAGATTTAAGATGATACATAAAATGATATAAATGAAGATTGTGGCAATGGATGAATGTGAGGAAGTGAGATTGAAGTTAGGAAGTCTAATCCAACCAAAAGCACTCAAACATGTCAACAATTTCATGCTGCTGTAAAGAGTTTTCACTTGTCAAACAAAGAAGGGTAATCATGAACCCAGCAAATCCTGCTTCCCATCCATTTTCTGGTCAACACAACAACCATATTTAGCAATTATTTAAATAATTCATAAATTATTTCATCACAAGGGAGAAAAATATTCACTTTAATTAAACTTTTAATTTTTCTAACACAAGTGAGAGGATGTAATTTATTAATAATTTTAAAAAAAATTATAAAATTTAATGTAGTATTTTTTTAAATGAGGTTAATTAAGTAAAGTAGTTTAACTAAAAATTGCAGCTTGTAAATAAATGCGATCCATGGTCAGTCAAGTCAAGGGAATGACCATGATTCTAAACTTTAGTTTTCAACAAAAAAATTATTTCTTTTTATCTTTATATCTAATAAAAGTGTATGTTTTATATTTGACTAAAAATATATATATATATATATATATATATTTGTTTGTCAATTTTATATTTATTTATTATAACTTCTGATAATAAAAAGAGGTTGGTTAGTGTTATGAGTGTTGAATGGGCGGTGGTGATTGTTGAGTTTGCACCAACCCACCCATCAAAAAGTCTTTGCTTTACCAACCATCTAAATGTAAAAATAATATTAATTTTAATATCATTAAGATTTTTTATATTTATACAAATAGCCATTCTATTTATTAAGACTGGCCTAATTATTAAAGGAGAAAAATCATTGGTGCTATTAAAAATAATAATAAAGTTAAATATTATTAAAAAATGAATTGAACAATCTTTAAAATTTTAATATAGTTTCTTTGTTTTTATATATAGATTTATGGTTTTTGTTAAAAATTAATTTAATCCCATTAACAATGTATATTCCGCTACCCTATTATCTAATCTCAAATTGTCATGAAGAGTAAATTAATTGAATGCTGCAATATTTTACTTAAAATATTACAGTTAATATGTTTAAACTCTCTTTTTATTTATCATATTTTAATATTTGAAGAAAAATAGTTATAAAATAACCATTGAATGGTTAAAATTTAAGGTAACATATGCCTGAGATTTGTTATGTCCATATTCAATCCCAACACAATTAACAAAGATTTATTATTTTAAAAAAAGATAAATTTAAATATCAATTATGTTCAAAGAAAAATGCATGCCATCTATTTGTAAGAATGATAACATGATAAAGTTCAATTTTAGCATTTCTACTATTAATAAAAAAAAAACCCGCTAAGAATGAATTGATATGGAACTAAAATTTAGAATATTTTTTCGCAAAAGAAAAAAAAAAGCTTATCTGGTATTAAAATGACATTGTACTTAATCAGATAAACTAACTTATACTTAAATATATATAT
>Ga0123341_1002437_pt1 | contig 15302 bp, 13 predicted proteins | sample Turbeapinknodule_FD_89959 | JGI IMG/M metagenome (GOLD analysis project Ga0123341, IMG submission 89959) | Root nodule microbial communities of legume samples collected from Mexico - Turtle bean Mexico pink nodule | ecosystem: Host-associated > Plants > Roots > Nodule | place: Mexico: Nepantla... | reverse complement strand
TTTATAATTCTACAGGTAGTATTATACTTCGTAAAGATTATAAGACAGACGTATCAGTTTCCTGATGTTGGAATTTGTGCTACATGACTACTCTCACACTTCAATTTCAGGACTCAAATGAGAAATTTTCACGGGTGCATGTGTTCCTTCAGGATGTGCCAATCACACAATGCCACGTCACTAGCACGAGAATTTGACACAAACATCCAACCTACAAACAAGCTCCACGTGGCAGAATCAGACACTACCTGATCAGTTATCTCTGCACTCTCTGCAGAGTATTCATGCCTTCGAGCAACTCAGCACAGTTCAGATTCTCCAAAGATGGAAACATCACAGGTACACACGTGTAGGGCAGATATAACATGATGAATTGGGCAACCCTACATATTCCCGCACTATATCTCTGATCCACCCTCTCACATTCTCTAAACCTCATTATTCCTAAATCCCAAAAAACACTTCGTTTCGAAGTGAAACGAAGCGTTATAGCTATCAACGGAGAAGCACCAGCACCGTAAGATAAGTCTATGGAGGTTCTGTTTCCGTTTTCAAAACCTCTTCCATAAACCCTAGCGATAGCAGATTCAATCCGTTTTCTCATTTTAGGTTTTTTATTTTTGCTGATTTTATTTTATTTTGCATATATTAGTTGGATCAACATAGTAGATTTCGATTTGATGAGTTGATCCTCTTTTTGATTTTTGTGATGCAGTTGATCGAGTTCACAGGGTTTTATGGTGCGTCGCTGTATTGGACGTGGTGATTTGCATTACTCACTGAGTGGTGACACCGTGAATTGTTGAGTCGGATTATACTTTTTTTGAAACATCAAGGAGAGAAATGGTAGGTTCAAGATTCTGATAGACTGTTTGCATGTAAAAACGGGGTCTGATTATGTGTTTTTGCGGTTGTCTGGTTTTGCATGATTGTTTGTATACACTCTTGCTGTGTTTTCTTTAAATTATGTAAAGATACTTGAAATTTATGTATTCCTTTTGGAATTTTATGCACTTGATTTATTGGTTTACTCAAATTGTTATCGGGGTTGATTTAGTAGCGGGGATCTTATAAGATACTCCTATGAAACTGAGTTTTAATGACTCATACAATTGTTAACATGGCGTTGTTATCAGAATAAAGAACTTAGCCTCAGTATTATAGCTTATCTGGTGAGTTGAGGGAAGTCAATTTCAATTTCATGGTGAAAGCAAAACAATTGTTGCTGCTGAAACCAGATATTTTGAATGTATCTATACACACTAATAGTCAGTTACTATATTAACTCATCATTTAAGTTTTACACTGCGGCATAAATGTAAAATGTCAACATTTTGTGCAATCTGTTTGATGAATTCCAGATGTCATTTTGATAATGTTTCTATCTAGTGTTTTATAGTGCAAGGTGTCATTATAAGGGGTGACCATGGTTCTGAATTAACCCATGAACCCAATCAAACCAAACCAATAGCAAGAAATTGGTTTGGTTTGCTTCTTGGGTCGAAGAATTTAATTTTTTTAAATAACCAATCCAAACCAAACGTGATATACTATCATAAATCCACTGTCAATTCCCTTCTCTACTGTCACAGCATCTGCTTACCACCAGCTTAAAATCTCTATCCAATCCCTGTTCCCTTAACACAAAGTCCTAAACACCTAAAAGGGTAAAACCAAATCTGACCTCTCTCTCTTGAATGCCATTGATACCAACTCCTGAATCCTTTTACTCTTTTATTACGTCACATACTGCCTTCTTTCATTGAGGATTCTTATTTTTTATTATTTGACCCGGAACCTCAATTTCAACAAATGCAAACACGGAGATTTGGTTAGGGTTCTTAACAACTTTGGTAAGAACCTAACCAACCCAAACCGAATGAATTACTTAAAATATTTTAATCTTAATTAAATTTGATAACACTGACAAATTTGCAATTAACCATAAAAGGTCATAGATTTTACGCAGAACATCCAAGTAAATAACAATAAATGTCAAGGAAACAAACAATTCAAATGACATTCATATTTCAAATACATGACGTCTTTAATATTAAATAAAAATGAAAATGGGTGTTGCTCAGAAAAAAATAATAGAAAGGTTGAGGGTTCGAAGATAAAGGTACAGAAAACTACATCCAATTAGGGATTTTTTAAATTTTAAAAAGGGTGAGGAAATTTCAGCTTTGCCTCCAAAATTGACCTTGCTTATAAGGCAAAAATGGATCTTTGGAGAGCCTCACTATACCACTGGTACAACCACTATTTTGGCTGTAATTGTGGGCTCTTTGGGCTGCTATATGAAAATGCACCACACCTCTCTTCAAACTTTGTTAGTGAATTTGGGTAGTGGAAAGTTTCAACACATGCCAAAAATTAATTATTAGAACAATGAGATATACAAGTAAACATACCAGAAAATGTAAGATTAGGAACAAGTGTTTTCAGGGGATAATTGTAATAGCACCTATTGAAAGATGATTGAAATTTGTTTGTGGTGATTTGTTCATGAGAGAATGGGCTCTAACAAGAAAGTGAATATGTTGGTACATATGAGTTATTTATTGTTCTTGTTGCTGGGCGGCTTTGCTGCATGTTTTAGCCACTTTGTGTTTTTTGACTTTTATTTTTCAGTTTAGAGGGATACCTTATCCCACCTGGTGGCTATTTCACTGCTATCTCTCAAATTTGTTTTTCTGAAAGAAAAATTGCTATGCTTCTCTGCTATCTTTATGAGCATTTCAAATGAAAAAACCTGTAAATATAACAATGAATATATAAAGTATATTGACATGAAATGCATCTAACAAGTAAACTGATTGATTTAATCAAGAGAAATCGAAACTAAAATACAAACAAATTTACTGATGCAACCATATATTACTGATATGATGAACTTCATTCCATGTATGACCACAAATACCAGAAGAGTGGTCAGTCATTTATTAACCAAGAGATCTAATCATACAACTCAAATCACATTTCAATGTCACTTAAAATAACTAAGTTAATTATCCTAAACATGCTTCAATTGATCAATATTTCCCAAAGTTTCTTATTTATAAACAGAATAGCCATCCACAAAATATTTTTGCATTTAATAATTGAAATGCCCAAGCTTCAGTCTTTCCATTTAATTCATTGTCACAAAATTAAGCCAAATTCAGTTTATACATAACTTTGGGAAATATTGATCAATTGAAGCATGTTTAGGATAATTAACTTAGTTATGTTACATGACATGAAAATGTGGTTTGATTTGTATGATTAGATCTCTTGGTTAATAAATTACTGATCTCATACATGGAATGAGGTTCATCATATTAGTAATAAATGGTTGCTTCAGTAAAATTGTCTGTATTTTTAGTTTCTATTATTGGCTTCTCTTATTTATATCAACCGGTTTACTTGTTAGATGTGTTTCTTGCCAATATACTTTACATATTCATTGTTATATTTTCAGGTTTTTTCATTTGAAATGCTTATAATGATAACAGAGAAGCATATTTCAGTAAAAATAGGTGGCTATATTAAGTTTTTATTTTGTTGTCTTTAAAGCGGACACTTCAATATGATTCACGTAAAGATTTGCCCTGACCAGTATTCTGTACGGATTATATTTTTAATATTGTGGAGTGAGCCTGCCCCAGCTTGCTGCATATCTCACCCGTCCTTTTTTCCAGTGCTTCTGCATGAGACTCCTCATGGCATCATGATGGTCAGACAACCAGATGATAAAATATAAATTGGAGCAAAACTCAGGGATTGTCAATATCATCACAGAAAAATGAATATATGCAATTACATAGGGACTGAGAACCACAGGGTCTGTCCTCGTGAGGACTGTTGCTTCTTGCTGAGAGACCCCAAGCCTCATCTATAATCCTCAACTTTACAAAACCAAATGTCTCCATTGGCCACTCTCCACTAAATTGTATATGTGTATGCTGCTGCTGCCTCCCCATAACAAATTCTCTTTCCTCTAACTGTCTTGGATTATACAGAATTTGTTTCTCCCTTGTACTCTTGTACCTCCCACTCCATTGGGCCAGACACATTCCCATTTAGTGGTGGATCTTACATCTTCTCTATCAATACATTTTTCATTAATGAATAAACAAAGAAAAAGTAGCAGCTCATGTCCATAAGGTGCAATGCTCAAAATTGTGTTGAAAGGATATGAATGACTGTTTGTAGAGGTCCTGAACAGCAAAGCATTTTCTGCATCCATGATCCGATAATAAGGTTTCTCAGCTGGAAGATCAGTGATATTTAGGCTTTTAGGTTGTAGCGTGTTTGATTTTTTTTATATTTTCTTAGTGTTTAGAAAATTCCTATAGTGAAAATGTATTATGTTTGTGATAATCAATCTGGTGTTCTGTTTGAATGATCTTGATGATGAATTTGTTTTAGGGATACCATAGATGCTATATTAAAAGTTAAATAGAAATTTCTGCCCTGATCTTTGCCTTGTGTTTCTTCAACACTCTGTATTTTTTTCAATACTGCAATTTCTTTCAAATAAGATAAGCATTCTAAGCTGTGGAATTCTGCAGTCCTACCAACATAAAAGCTTTTGGATGCCACGGGATGCTGGCTGCATGGCTGAAGAAAATGTGGGATATGAAAATTCTTCCAGAATTGAACCCAAGCGTAGTCATCAGTGGTTTATGGATACAGGTGAACCTGAAATAGTCAGCAACAAGAAACAAGCAGTTGAAGATGTTAGTGGTAGGCCAATTTCGGGAGTTTCACATGTGAATGTTTCCCAATGGGACACCAGTTCAGGATTTCATTCTGTCATGGGTCAATTTTCTGACCGACTTTTTGGATCTGATCTTGCTAGGACTGTGAATTTGGTTGATAAGAATGTGCCATCTATTGTTAGTGGAAATATGAACATGGGAAGGAAGGATTTTGAGCACCAATATGGTAATGATCCTTCGGTGGGATTGTCAATATCTCATTCCATTGCAGACCCGTCATCATGTCTCAATTTTGGTGGCATCAGAAAAGTTAAAGTTAATCAAGTTAGAGATTCTGACAATTGCATGCCTTCTGCAGCCATGGGCCACACCTATAGCAGGGAAGATAATAGTACAATTTCAGTAGGTGCTGGCTACAACAAGAATGATGGCAATATTTCGTTGGGTCCTACTTATAACCATAGAAATGAAAACACCATTAGTATGGGGTCTAGAATAAGTAGTAAGACTGATGACAATCTTCTTTCAGTGGCTCACAACTTCAATAAAGGAGATGGGGGATTTATGTTGATGGGCCACAATTATGGCAAGGGAGATGAAAGTATCTTATCAATGGGTCAGCCCTTTGACAAGGGAGATGGGAATTTCATATCAATGGGTCAATCATATGAGAAAGAAGATGGGAATTTAATATCTCTGGGCACCTCATATTCCAAGGGGCATGAGAGCTTTATATCAATTGGCCCAACCTTTGGTAAATCAGGAGAGAATTTCATTACTGTTGCTCCTTATGACAAGGGTACCGATCATTTAATATCAATGGGTCCAACATATGATAAGGTGGATTCAAATATTGCATCAACAGTTCCATCATATGACAGAGGAGATTCTAGTTCTTTACCTGTGGGTCAAAATCACCATAAGGGTCAGAGCAGTACCATATCTTTTGGAGGTTTTCATGATGACCCTGAAGCAAATCCCTCTGGTGGAATCATTAGTGGCTATGATCTGTTGATAGGAAACCAGAACTCAGCTCAAGGTTTGGATAGTCAGAATGATTTGAGTGAAACAAACACTGAATCACTTGTAAATAGCATTCCAAAGCTCAATACTAAAAATGATACTGTTGTTAAGAACAAAGAGCCTAAGACAACAACCAAGAAGGCTCCTACGAACAACTTCCCTTCAAATGTCAAAAGTTTACTGTCAACCGGTATTTTTGATGGTGTTCAGGTGAAATATGTTTCATGGTCACGGGAGGTAAAGTCTATTTTAATTTTATCTAACTTCATTTCAGTTTTTGTACTTTATATTACTTATATAACATTTTCAAGAAAATGCGTGGCAGAAAAGTCTTAAAGGAATCATAAAAGGAACAGGGTATTTGTGTTCATGTGACGACTGCAAGCAGTCAAAGGTTCGCATTTCAAATCACTTACGTTCTGATAATCTGCATAACCGAAGTGATTGTGCTCATATGTTAAATTTTATCATGAAGGCTCTTAATGCATATGAGTTTGAGCGTCATGCTGGTGCCAAGACAAAACACCCCAATAATCACATATACTTTGAGAATGGAAAAACTATATATGCTGTTGTTCAAGAGCTGAAAAACACTCCTCAGGAGATGCTTTTTGATGCAATTCAAAATGTGACTGGCTCTACCATCAACCAAAAGAACTTTCGAATATGGAAAGGTAACAAGAGTTTTCAGTTTGCCTAGTTATTGTTAAGAACACCTGGATGACCATGACTGTGCTTCAATTATCCATATGCTCAGATATATGCAACACAAATTCCTCAATCTTTCTACTTCTAATCTGTTTCCCCCCTTATCAGCATCATACCAAGCTGCTACTCGGGAGCTTCAACGTATTTACGGAAAGGATGAAGTGATAATTCCGTCTTGAGTTCAATTTTCTTCTTGAAAGTTCAGAACTGTGGTAGATATGTAATCTGTTCATAGTGAGTGATTGGCAGCTTTATAGTTTAGAAGACTTTTTAAAATTGGCAAGTTTTAGCTGATGCTTCTTGTAGGAACTTGATTGTTTTGTTTATGAATGAAGATGTCTTTTCGTGGTTCAGTGTCATTCTTTCCATCACAATTTGCTGATGTCTTGTCACCTTTGTTAAATTCCTTGCAAACCATCTTCCTTAGTGAATCTTTTAAGAGATTCCATCCAGTATTAGGGTTGTCATGTCAATTTTGTGGGTGGTAACCATCCCATCTATACTATGTATGAAGTTGAACAGAGGTTATTACATGGGAGAGAGGAGAGTGTATATTCCTGTTACGTGTGCAAATTTGACAATCAGTTGTATGTATGTTTATGTCTGGCATTGTGAGCTTTCACAATTTCTTGCAGTATTCTATAATTTTCGCTTTTGTATATGCATCTAGCGTACATCATTTTAGTTCACGAAAATATAAAATGTTGATACATTAGTTTCTAAAACGGAGATGTTTTTTTTTAGATATTTGAGAAGGGGATGCAATCATCAACTTATAAGTCTAAAATTAAAAACAAGTCATTTAAGTGATAAAATCAACTTATGTTTAGTGTTATGCACTTTCGAGTACTGAGATGACACTCCTTAATCTTCACTTGTGTAGCACACAATCATGGTCTCCAACCTCAGTTCTGGTTTTACTAGTCCAGTTTTGGACTACCAGTGATTTACACCTTTTTACTTGATGAAAGTAACATCTATTTTAATAATTGTCAACATTATGAACGACGGCTCAAACCACATGTCATCACAGTATCAACCTTCATTTCCAAAAATGGCCTGAAATTTTTTCTATCGTTTATCATGTTATATTGCAGGTCATGTAAAAAAATGAATAAAGTCATTCAAATTGTATATTTGTTTCTCGATACATGTTAGATAAGCTTTATTTAATGTCTTGTCAGAGAGATAAGATTTATATAGCATTACATGAAAGATTTTACTATATTATTTGGTCATTTTGCCACGATTTTCCATCCCTTATATTTTCTGAATTATAGTTTTTTTTTTAATTGAAGAACCTCAACAACGCTTGGTAGATGCACCTTAGAGTAGGGAAGCTGCAATATCACAATTCCAATTCCAAAATGATACATAAAGGAGCTACTTAGCTGCCCGTGTTTGACCAGAAAAAATAAAAATAAAACAATCTTTTGGTAAGAGAGCAAAAGTCAAACTTGGTTGTAGCATATAAACCTTCTAAGATTGTTCTAATAAATTGTTGCAGATCCCCCAATGGTTGAATTGGAAACCAACGTTATCCAACTTACTAGCAAAATACAATAAACACAAAACTTTGATCAAGAGTAGATTATCACACAAAGAGACATAGAAGGTGAACTCAAATTGATTCAAGGATCACATCAAAGTTGATTTTGAATTTAAGTTATAAAGAGAAGGGGAAAACTTATTTGAAGAAGTGTTAATCAAAATCCCGAGGCTATACTGCTAAGGCATGCATGCCTCTGGAAAATGAAATTACATTGTCAAAAAATTATTGAAGATCAGTTTCCAAATTACAGTATAACAAAAGGTATAAATATCAAAGCCTCAATACAACCACCAAGGCAAAACCACCTTTGCGTCAATAAAATAAAAATCTTTCGGCATGCTTATGTTGAAATTTAGCTTACTGACATTTTGTAAGGAACCAAAAAACATAAAAGGTCAAAAAGACTCAAGCAAATGTATGAAGTCACCTTCCTTCCACCTTATAGCTCCTTATGTGGGATAAAGTAAACCACATGCATTATTATCACTTGATAAAAGATGGATGCATCATCATGTGCAAAGATTTTTTCAGTAAGGGAAATCTATTGATTCCTGTTGAAGGGATTTCTGAGCAATCTCAGTCTGCTCCTTCTGGTGAACCTTGAGGAAACCGGTGGCCGTGGCGGCAGATGGAGCACGGCCGACATATTTCACATCATCATAACCTCCTCTGTTCACAGCTTTCATTGAAGATACAAGTCGGGGCAAAATGTAAGAGTATCCACCCATGTTCATTGGCTCTTCTTGACACCAAACAACCTCAGCATCTATATAAGAATCAAAAATAGAATATAAGATTTATTCACAGATAACATAAATCTAACAATAAAATCTTTTTAAAAAGGTGGAAAAACAGATATATTCACTATTGCAAGATTAGGCCTACTGAACAGCAAAATGTAAAATTATCTATCTACCTGTGAGTGAAACTATTTAGTAAAGAGTAAAGATTCTACTGTCAATAAAGTTTGGAAATTTAAACAGTGACTAGAAGAAGGACAAGCAACAAAATTAGGTCCCAGACAAAATACAAAAGTATACCCCCATTCAGGCCTTCAATATGAGAAAAAAAAACAGAATTTGAAGGAACATTTTCTACTTCTTCAATTACATACTTGGATATCGTTTAAGCTCTCGTTGGACAAGGTCGTAAGGGAAAGGACAAAGTTGTTCCACCCTACATATTGCAACATCCTTTGTGTCACCCTTAGTTCGGTGTTCATCAAGTTCATAGTAAACCTGCAAGAGATAGTTCACTTTATAATTTCAAACAGCATATTTAAAAAACAACGGATATCCCAGACCCTTTTGAATGTAATTGAAGTACAACTTAAATATGGTTTTAATAAAATCCATCAGATGAAAGAGCATAAAAACCATTTAAGTTCATAATAAAAACGGTTTTCGGACGAGTACCACATACCTTTCCAGAGCAAAGAACTAATCTCCTAACACCCTCCTCAACATCTGAGAGGAAGTTTTGGTCTTTTATGAGACGTTTAAATCTTGTTCCCTGTTTGTCAAAACCTGGGTGGCCTTGGACGTCATCAAACTCAGATAAATTTGATCTACAAACCTTACTACGAAGCAGGTTCTTGGGGGACATTACAATGAGAGGTTTACGGAATTCTCTATGTACCTGCAACAACAAAAGCAGCAGATTATGAGAAAACAAGGAACATAACTTTCAGTGATGATGAGACCATTAAATCAAATAATTGTTACAAAATAAGAGGACAACAAAGCTCTCCCTATCATGAAAAATCATGAGCTCTCAACACAGGAAGCAGATCAGATGGCTTGAGCATGAAGGTCAAAGTCAATGATCACCTCTGTCCCAATGGTGTGGTTGGAGGGACCAATGGAAGACGCCAAAGGACACTCAAGAAAGACTTATTCATATGAAGTTTTAGGTGATGAAAGAGATCATGATGACCGGATGGAAGTTCAAAAGAATAGGAGACAGATGAGGAGCAGGCTGAGCAGTCAAATCTAAGGCACATTAAAGAGTACTAAGTACATGCCTAAACTAGCAATAAGTCAGGTGTCATTTCATTTACTCATAAATAACCATATTATCGAGTTAGATGATGATTTGGATATTACTGGCTTGGCAGTAGTTGTTGGGAGTCTAATATGAATATCAATCACTCCCCACAGCACAACCAATGCAACCTTACATTTTTGAGCTTTAGTCCTATTCATTACCAAAAAAAAAGCAATTTATTGTACCAACCTGCCTCCTTAGAACATGGAAAAAATTAGCAGGAGTTGTGACATTCACAATCTGCAAATTACACTCTTGAATCTGTTTCCGAAGAGTTGGATCCATCTCAGGGATAACATGAGGGTTGTCATCAGCCATCTGCCATGAAATTAGTGAACATTGTTATTTCAATGACAAGATAAAATAGGAAGATGGAGCACATACAACAAGTCTAAAAAGCAGTTCAGAAATAGGCAAACCAAGATAGCATTGTTTATGTTAATTGCTTGTTTACAGAACAATCTAAATTTCACAAAAATATATCTCCTTTTTTAGTTTTCCCTTCGTTATTACAGCCCAGAAGGCTGGTTTTAGTTTGAGTGTTAATAGAAAGGCAAAATGAGGAGAGTTTTCTCATCAATCTGTTTGGTTTATAGGAGGTTCCTAAGAAAGTAGGGAGTTCCAAGTTTCTATTTCCATACTCACCTTTCTCCACTTTTTGTTTCCTATTAACATTATTTGTATAAAATATATTTTCAATGCATAATTTCTTTTTTCTTTTTTTTTTGCAACCAAACAAATGAGAGAAATTTACCTTTTTTTCTCCACTTTCTTTCATATTTCGCACAGAATAAATAATATACATATTTTCTCCGCTTTCTTTCATATTTTTTCCATTTTCTTTCTCAAACCAAAGTATCCCTCCCATACTACTGTAACTATGCACAATCAGTATTTATAGTGTCAACATGAAACAATAAGAAGATGCATACTGATAAGAACCTTGGGAGAACCACACCACAAAAATTGGTCATTATAGTTGGAAAGCCCAAGGACTTGTCAACAAAACTAGAATCCCATACCTTCAATATGAAACTTAAGTCTCATACCTTGCAATTGAATCTTAAACACACAAAAATGTTTATATCACAGTGCCACTTACTTCAAGTTGACATTATCAATCTCAAAGCACACCATATAAATAATAGGTTGCACTAGAACCACCATTATGTGTGTCATCAATCTCATCAACCAAAATATCCAACACATTTGCGTGCAGGGTAAACAATAGCCAAAGTTGGCAAGCAGATTCACATTCAAGAAGATGGGACAAAAGCTCAAAAGTATTCTCATAATAAAATGAATTAGAACATAGATTCACAAAAAGAACCTGAAGAAAGCGTTCCAATCTTGCACTTGAATGCTCTGGGCCCTGGCCGTCATAACCATGAGGAAGTAACACAACAAGGCCAGTCTGACGGAGCCACTTAGCCTCACCAGAAGCCAAGAAATTATCAAATATCACATGGGCACCATTAGCAAAGTCACCAAATTGAGCCTCCCAAATTATCAATGAATTGGGATTTTCCATCGAGTAACCCAATTCAAACCCAAGAACACCAAACTCAGAAAGTGAGCTGCATATTATTTAAAAAAAAATTCTTAGATAATAACCAAAAACTGAAAATTATAAATCATGGGTTAAATATAAATAACAAGCATTTTTTTCTCTGTTTGTAACTCTTAACAAGGTTTTACTGTATCAAGTGGATTACACTGCCATTTTTATAATATTTTAAGATGCAATCTTTAAACATAGAAGAAGGCATAAGAAGTGTTTAACAATTGAAAAACAAAGTCATGAATATAAAGCACATCAGAGGCTACAAAACTAAGTATATTAGCAACGAAACAAAGTCCAACAAAAAATTGCTGATGGTTTACAAAAAGTTCCATATCAAATGTAACCTTTAAGGAATTTTATACGTGAACTGATCTGGCCTTTTCAATTATTTATAATTAACAAGATAGCAAATGTCATTTGTAAATCATTATTGTGTGATCCATACGACATTCCTAAATGATTGATCGCCTTATTATTCCAATTTAGTGAATACAACATATGAAATGCAACCACATTTTCTACATCACCTTTTTATTAATGAGTTCAAACTACAATTCAGTGACTAGGATCAATCAATGAAACACATTTGGAGGCGGGTCAATAAGGCACAACAAAGATAGATTTCAAAGTCTAAAACAGCCATAACATACGTTCATTACCAAATTAACAGTAACGTATAAATCCAAAATTGAGAAGCTTAAGCTTCATGAATGACTAAGGTAGAAGTAAAAAGCATAAAGAGGCAAGATAATTATATGTAAATAGAAGAAATGTTACCTATTGCTAACAGTGAACATCTCTTCATCTTGGTTCATTGTAACATGGTCAAGGGGGCAATATTTATCCCCTGTTGTCTGATCGTGAACCACAGCATGCCTATGACTAAAAGTTCCTCTTTCAACATCCTGACCACTTAATCGAACATGGTTGCCTTCAATAAGCAAGGTGGCAAAAGCAAGTGCCTCTGCACATCCCCAGTCAATATCTTCCCCAGTTTCAATCATTTGAGCTCGTTGTTCATAAATCCTCTTCACAGCTTTATGAGGTGTGAAATTTTCAGGGATGGTCGTGATTGCTTTTCCAACATTTTTCAAGATCTCTGGTTTCACACTGCATGGGACAGGCCACAGACTTCAGCATTTTTGTTAAAAAATAAAAAATATTAGAACATAAAGAATATAAATTTGGTGTACCCAGTGTTTCGGATACGTGAAAGCTGTTCAGGGGACTTGAAACCAAGCCAATATGCTGAAAGCCAATCTCTTCTTTTTGGAATGTATTCTTTGCTAGACAAAAATTCTTCATTTAGAATTGATGTGACCTTCTTGTGTATCTTATCAATTTCTTCTTGTGACAGCTCCCCTGATTCGAGAAGTTTCTTCTCATAGATCTCAAGAGTTGATGGATGGTTTCGGATTACCTATCAACCCCAAAAAGTTCAAAATTGATTAGATTGTCTAAAAGCAATATGCACACAAAAAGAAGAAAAACAAAACAAAAGGGCGAACCTTGTACATTTTAGGCTGAGTGAATGATGGTTCATCAATCTCATTGTGGCCAAATCGACGATAACACACCAAGTCGACAACCACATCAGAGTGGAAAGTCTGGCGCCACTCAGCAGCAAGTTCACAGGCATGAACAACTGCTTCCACATCATCACCATTCACATGAAAGATGGGAGCATCCAAAGCCTTGGCAACATCAGTGCAATACTGTGAAGACCTGCCAGATGTTGGATCAGTTGTAAATGCAACCTGGTTGTTAAACACAATGTGAATAGTCCCACCAGTGGTGTAATTTGGAAGAGCACTTAAATGCAAAGTTTCATAGACCACACCCTGTCCAGCAAAACTTCCATCTCCATGAATCAACACACCCATGTTCTTGGTTCTGTCCACATCATTTGAGTAATACTGTTTGGCACGAGTTTTCCCAACAACAACTGGATTGACAGCTTCCAAGTGACTAGGATTTGCCACCAAAGACAAATGAATCCTCTTTCCACCCCGAGTAGGCCGATCGTATGACGTTCCCAAGTGATACTTAACATCACCAGTTCCAGTGTAGAGTCCAAGTTCATCCTCAGGCTGAAGCCCACTGCTAAACTCGCAGAAAATCTGTCTCAGCGGCTTCCTAACCACATTTCCCAAAACATTCAGCCTCCCCCTATGTGCCATACCTATAACTATGTTCTCAACACCAAGATCAGATGCTCTATCAAACATTTCCTTCATTCCAGGAATAAGAGTCTCTCCACCCTCAAGTCCAAACCTCTTTGCAGAGGTCCACTTGGTGGCCAAGAAGTTCTCAAACAAAGAACTCCAAGCAAGCCTATCAAAGATAGCCTCGCGCCTCTCCCTATTATACTGTGTAATGGTGGGGGTTTCAATCTTGTCCCTAAGCCAATTACACTTATGACGATCTGCAATGTGCATATACTCATATCCAATGTTTCCACAATAGGCTTGCTCAAGCCTTGTCAAAATGGATCTAAGGGTTTGCACGGGGCGGTTCTCGGACAAGAAACCAGCCATCCTCCAGACCCCCAAGAAGAATTCCCTATCAAGATCAGCCTCAGAGAAGCCATAGAGTGCAGGGTCCAAATCCTCAGGGATTTCCCTTGCTTCCAGATTCAAGGGGTCCAAGTTGGCCTTCATGTGGCCATTAACCTGGTATGCCCTCACCAGCAACAACAACCTCATACTCTCTTGAATTGTCTGACCCGAAATCCCGGGCGAGGTTGAGGACTGCCCCACAAAGTTCCTGAAGAAATTATCCCAGGACTCATCAACACTGCTGGGGTCAGCCTCCCAAGCCCTCTGAAGCTCTTCCAAATACACACTGCTTGTGCCATCCAAGAAACTATCAGTCAACTTGGAAAGAGGAACCGCTCGTGGAATAGGTGCAGCTTGTGCCCTTGATTTGAAAACCGTACTGTGGAAGCTTCTGCCATGTGATGATGTTGACGATGATGGAAAGACCCTTGCCCTTGATACAAGATATGTGGATCCACCCTTCGAAAGGGTTCTTCTGATCGCTTGTTTTGCTATGCTTGTTCCAGCTCTAAACCATGCCATGCTTGATGATGATGCCTTTCACTATCACCAATACGATCCTATCCTCAACACATCTGTGACAACCATATACACATACATACATACATACCCAGAAAAGAGTTAAACAAAAAAAATGATTTTTTTAACAAAATTAGAAGGAAATAAAAATACCCAGAAACAAAAATGCGGTTTGCAGGAGAATTTACATGGGATCCAGTGGAGGGCGAGAAAGGATTCAATTGTGATATGAATGATTGGAGTGAAGAAAATGGAGAAATATTAGGGAAATTGAAAGAGAAGAAGCCCTAGTAGCGTTGATGCAAAGCCAGTGAGAGAGAGAGAGAGAGAGATTTTGCTACTTTGTTGGAAGATTGGAAAATTCAACGCTTTGAATAGATTTAGGTTTCTTCGGTAACAATGGCTGCGTGTTGTATTAGGAGTGAATGTGTCTTCTTTCCCTTTCTTTCTTTTCTCTTATTTCCCTTTTCCAATTTTTATGCTACTTCTTACACTATTCTATTTATCAAATATTTCTTATATTGTTATTATTACTTATTGCAAAACTAATTTTAAAATAATTAATTTTGTGTTGATATTAAAAGTAAGTTTTATATAAATGGTATGTCCAATTTTAGTTTTAATAC
>Ga0123341_1002435_pt1 | contig 15308 bp, 9 predicted proteins | sample Turbeapinknodule_FD_89959 | JGI IMG/M metagenome (GOLD analysis project Ga0123341, IMG submission 89959) | Root nodule microbial communities of legume samples collected from Mexico - Turtle bean Mexico pink nodule | ecosystem: Host-associated > Plants > Roots > Nodule | place: Mexico: Nepantla... | reverse complement strand
TCTTGGGCTTGGGCCCTCTGGATTGTTAGTGGTTCGCGACGTGTTTTGTGGTTCTGGGGTCGTGTTAGATGGTTTCCTGGGATCTAGGGGATGTTCCCGAAAATCCAGGGAGTGCTTACGTGTGTTTGTTGCTCAGTGGAAATTGTAACCGTTAGTCCCATGTGTAACCACGTTAATTACTTAGATAATTTTAATTCGAATCATGCGGTCGTCCGGTGCCGACCGGTACAGAATCTAAATGCATGAGAATATACAATCAAATCAAAGCTGTCAGTTCAGAGCATAAATACTATGACAGGACCATCACTATCAATGGTTCAGCAAGATAAAATGAAGCCAGAATGTTAGCGAATTTCTCAATTCAATTCAAAAACGTCAAGCAAGAAAAGAAAAAGAAAATCCAAGAGTTTGAGAAATTCTGACTTATCATTGAATTGAACTTCTTTGATATTATTTTGATTATTGAACGCCAATGAATGAATAATTATCCAAAAGAAAGAAGAAAAAGTCAACAAAGAACAGTAAATCTTTTGAAGCAAACATCTTAAAGTTTAAAGAGAGACAAGAATAACAACTATGGACCATTACATGCCATAAAAACGACTTACAGAAACCAGAAGAAGATGGTTATATCCTTCAAAGGTACAGAAATATTCGCACGATCGTGTCCTACTTCCTTTTAATTGATGTCCACACATTGGACATTTGATTTTGTATATTGTTATGTTTGTCATGTTCAACTTTATAGTATTATATAACTGCTACAAGTCAATCACTTATGCAAAGTCATATATACTCTATAAACTACACTTTAGAATATATTAAATGTCATATAATACATTTTAATAATACATGTTAAATGCTTTGTTTTAATAAAATCTTACATCATATCTTTAAAAAAGTATCCACCACTATTCTTTAAAAGTGCCATATACATTTATAAATATTCACAAACAAGACTTAAACACAGCAATTATCTATATAGGTCTTTCTTTGAAATAAGACTTGTTAAAAAGTATCATTATTTTTCTAAACTGTTTTAGCTTTATCTTCGTATTCTTCTACTTAAAAAGTTACATAATTTTATTGTTGATGGTCATATTCGGAAGACACATGTTTCAGATTTGCATATTCGAAACGGTCTTATTTGTGTTGTAAATATAGATATATGGAAGATTAAGGGTAAAATATACATTTTTTTATAAAGTGTTAGTGCAATCACAATTGGTCTGGTGCAGGGAGAATTAATCTAAAAAGTGTTTAGTGGTTAGCGTGATGATTAAAAAATACTTATTATTGACGGTAAAAATATTCATTGTTAAAAACTGTTTAAAAAAATTTCCTTGAAAATATAAATCAATTCCCTTGTAGTTTTTTCCTAATAATTGGCATGGGAGTAGCATTTTAGGAGTTAAACATTGAGGAGGATAAAGAAGAAGAGAAGAAGATTAAGAAGGGGTGAGGAATATGAAAATGGTAATTTCACCATCCCCAAGGAGGTGCAGGATGAAATCGGGGGTGGAGGAAGAAATCGCCCTTTCATCCCTAATTATCAATGGCCCATGAGTAAAAAAAAAGAGAAAAAAAGAAAGCGCTAAATGCTCACTCACGTTGCGCACGTGATGTCGAAGACGTCGTCGACAACGTATAGAGGTTTTCAATTTTCAACGAAACGTTTCGGAGCGAGATCGGATGAATTGAATCCCGGCTAAGTTACATACCGCGGTTTCTCTTCGCCGAATTCCGTTAGTCGATAATTTCACAGGCAATTGATTAATTTATTAGACGCTTTAGCACTCTACCATCTTATCGCGTGATTGTTTGTTCTCATCGCATTCTTTTTCCGTGTCTCTATCCTTTTGGCGATTCTTCAAGGTCCTGCAACTTTCACAAATTGAACTGTGCCGAGGTTTGGTTCCAAAGTACCGTGGCCGTTTCTCTGATTAACACAGAGCACGGTTAATTAGTTTCTGGCTTCGAGTTTAGCTTCTCAATGGAGGCGGATTTCGTGACCAATGATATTCTCTCACTCACACACGATGCTTTTGATGCCAACGATAATGTAAGCTTGTCGGTTTTCGTCTTCACTTGTAATTACTGTATATTGGAGGTTTTCGCTCTGGATATAAATTGTTGCTTAAACCCTCGCTTACGCTTATTTTTGTAGTTTTGATCATTTCAAGTTTTCTTTAAATTTTAATTTCATTTATGTTGTTTGGATGATTCACGTGTTTGCCCTAGATAGAGTCGTGTATGGCAACTGGTTGATCACTTACGGTATTTGTTTCCCCGGATCACTCGATATTTGTTAATTAACAGGATGATGAAGCTATGGAAGGGGAAACATGTGGAATATGCATGGATATGGTTATTGACAGGGGAGTTCTGGATTGCTGTCAGCACTGGTATGTATTTATTTACGCACTTCTTAAAGGCTTATAAAATATATGTTTTAACTCTTTTAAAAATTGTCATATCTTAATCTCCTCGGTTTGGTAGTGTCAATTTGTTTTATGGATTGTGCCTTGCACCTCATCTGCGGAGTTAGCAGAAGTAGGTTTCATTATTCATTCTTCACGGTGAAGAAATAAGGGAGTGACTTATATAGAAGAAATAGTGATTGATGATATGTACTTGTAAAAGTCTGATTGTACGTTGCTGTTTGATTCAACTTATTGAGAGCTTTAAACAAAATATCCTTCAGAAATTATCCAAACTATTCATGCTAATGGGCGCAAGTCATTGTTGGACTTGGTTTTGATTGAATTGTGAAAATGAATCTAATATTTATTTATAATAACATCAAAAGCTTTTTTCCCGCTTGGTAAATTTTTATGTTTTTTTAGAATGATAAATGGATAACTTGCAATCTTCTCCACTAAGAGATGCTTACTCGGCCTTCCTCTTTGATTTTAAGAATTACACTTCCTGCTCTTAGGAGATGAATGTACCACACTTTGTTTCAATAAAAAGGATCTTTTTAGTGGTAGTGTAGTGACTGGCAAACGCTGAGCAGCTATGAAAATGAGCCTTCCCTTGATACTTTTCATCTCTTTGCAATTTGAATAACATTGACAGTTAATTTTGAACACCTTATTAGAATTTGATGACATAAGAAGATTAAATGAAGTTTCAATCACCTCTACTGTCAAGTTTGCAGCTTTATTCAAAAGTTTTAGGTTCTGAAGTACCAAGCCGATTAGGACATCAAAACTATCTGTCGATGATGTTAAGAAACTGAGGGAACTTGTTTGATTAAAAAGAACTAGATTTCTGAACTTATTTTTAACTGGTTATGTTGAATGAAGTAGTTCAGTATAAATAACTGTATTTTGTTTCAATTGAACAGGCAAAATCAGATTTGAGCCAGTTTTTGTAGAAACAGAACAAATCTGGTTCTTTAGTTCAAAATTGGTTTACTGGATTATAAAATCTGTCATTACAGTTTAATTCTCACGATTCATGAAACCCAACTAATTTGGTTATGTTCAATAGAATTATGGAATTATATGTCTAGTTTAATTTGATTCAGGCCTAGTTACCTTTTAAGGCCTAATATACATTGGTTAAACTGTGTTAAATATTTTATTCTCACTCACCAAAATATTTTTGTTTTGCTATGCTTGCTTTTGGCTTTGGTGGGAAAGTTATGAATGTGGTATTGTAATATGAGGATTTTCATGGGCAAAAGTTCCAGGATGAAAGGGATTTCTTAGATGCACTATACTATCTTGTAGAATATTCTGTTTTTCTATCTTAGTATCTTACTCTTTTTGTGATAAATTTTCATTAGTGTAAACTTCAGCTTCTTTTCTTCATGTATTACGTATATGTCCATTGATGGTGGTATACTATCTCAGTAAAGACAAAGGCTACTGGTGTATCTTTAGCCCCTCCAATTCACTCTGTGCAATTCTTCTTTATATTGAAATGTGCCATGTGACCTTTGGGAAGAAAAATCTTCTGTATGGATGCGTAAGTTTAAAGGGAGTGTTTTCATGCCTGTAGGAGAGCATCTATTACTTCACAATAATTTTGTTTTGTTAAATTTTTATTCTTTACATTTACTTAGTCCCATTAAATGTTTTTTTTTCTGAATTTTTCAGTATGTATATTGAAATTTTAATCTGAAGTTTTTGGTTGGTTCATTTATTTCACAGGTTCTGCTTTGTATGCATTGACAACTGGGCTACCATCACTAATCTTTGCCCACTTTGCCAGAATGAGTTTCAGTTAATCACTTGTGTTCCAGTGAGTGATATAAAATTGCGGAATGCTGCTTTTTCTTCATTGCTTTAGTATAAATCTTCAGGTTACAATTGAATTTACCCACCTTATTAATTCTGTTCTAGACCATGTACTTTGTTGCTTTGATTAATATTATTACGAAAATCTATGTTTTTTAACGTATATAATACCTTCAAAATACTATTAAGATTTCCTGTGTGGCTAAACATGCTAAACTGATGATTGTGAAGGTATATGATACCATTGGAAACAACAAAGTTGAGGATGATTCACTCCTCAGGTAAGTTTCTACCATTATGTGTGTATATGACTGACAGCTTTGTTTTCATTGTTTGTTTATATCCAGATACATTAAGCGTAGGATTTTCTGAATTGGTGTTTAAGTTGAAAGTCGTGAATTTCGCTTAATTCTAGCCATCCACCATTATCACTGAATTTTAATTAAATACTTAACAGTTTCAGTACTAAATTTTGACTAAATACATGTTTTATTACTCAATTTTGAGTAAATACTTTACAGTTTTATCATGTTTCTGCTGCTGTAAAATAATTATATAATATTTTCACTGTTTTTCTTTATGATTGCAGAGATGACGATGACTGGTCCATTGAAGGGAAGAATAACACACTGTCATTTCCCTCATACTACATTGATGAAAATGTAATTGTTTTCCATATAATATAATTTTAGAATTACATGCAAAAAATCTTGACATCTGGTTAGTTAATATTAACGACAACCTTGCTTCTAGTTTTTTTTTGTATTTTTGCATGAGCACGTATCCTCCATGCAAAGATCTTTTTATTCTTATTGTAAGTTGATTTCTAGTGTTATCTAATTGTTACTACTCTATCTAGAGTCATATTGTACATATAATTTTTTGGCATTTATATCCTTAGCACTCACTGTGTTACCTGTGGTTTGTTTCAGTGTATACATTGGCCTTATAACTAACTTGAACTACAACAAAATCCTTTTCCTACTAGGTTAGGTAAGCTACATGAATTACATGACATCATTCAATGATAAGTACACAACACTTGGAGAACTCACCCTCAAAAGTTAGTTATTTAGGGAGGAGAACCAAACACTTAAATACTCTCCAGCAAGCATTCCATACTACTCAATGTGGGATTTAAGCACCCCATAATACCCAAGTTCCTATCAAACCACCACCCTTAAGAGCCGACATCTTGGCGGCTTTCACTCCATCACACTTCACTCAACTCCTTATTGGTTAGAACCATCCATAGATAGCAGAATTTTTTATATTGGATAACAAAAAGTATTGGCAATTCAAAAATCCTTTATGAAAATATATCGTATGCAAAGACAGGCTGTGGAAGAAGCATTGCAAACCAAAAAAAAAATCTGTAGATAAATAAAAAAAAGCAGGAATATAGTTGTAATGCAAAAATAATGAAAGAAAATATTATAAGTAATAATAATAAGTCTAGAAATTCTAATAATGAAATCAAAGCAACAAAACACTACGAAGTTCAAGTTCCAAGACTTTAAAATATCAACAAACATAAGACAAACGTCCTAAATTTGTAAGTCTCTGGTTCATTTTCAATTCCTACATCAATGTTATCCAATGGGCCTTATCCCTCCTCTTACCCTTTAGAGAAAAACTTGTCAAAGTTAAGTAATTCTTCAGTTTCTTCATACTCATAGTTAGAGCTATCGAATTCCATTTCATGATCAATCCCAAGTTGAAAATTCTCTTTGCCCCTTCTTCCTGTTGAGGTTAAAGTTGCACCTAGACCTTCCTAGAAGCATGGGAAGATACAATAACAACCACTACTTGATGGTTGCTTTTTTTAATTAATTTCCTATGTCCTTGTATAAATTCTTGGCTCTCCAATGCTTGAAGTTTCATAATGAGATGCCCAATTAAGAGTGGGATCATAAAAACCAATTCATTCTCCTCATCTTCATTATCATCCACTTGTCATTAGAACAATAGGATCAATTTCATCTCTAATATTATATCTTGGAGCAATTTGTTGGTTATACTTTATGTAAACCAAAGCATGCAATTTTTTATTGTCTAGCCTATTTCCCTTTTTTGAATGAATAAGTAAAATGCTAATTAGATTTTTCCTACTTTATACAAAAAAAATAATAATGAAATTAGCCATGGACAATAATTAGTACTCTCTCAAATACATGGCATTTGCATTCACATCGCGATGAGCTAGATAAAATATTAGCTTTTGCAAGTTTGGAGTTCCATAATTTCAACATATCTGGTCTTTTTAAAAAAACTAATGTATAGCACTAATCCTTATGTATTTTATCATTTTGTAGGCAGTTATTTGCTTGGATGGCGATGACTGCAAGGTTCGAAATGGGTTGGCTACTGTTGAAGGAGATTCTGATCTCAGTACATCAATAGCATGTGATTCATGTGATATATGGTAAGCTTAAATCAACAGATTAGGTTAATAAGTTTGAGATATACAATTTGAAATGAATTTTTGTTGTTTAAGATGCCACTGAGTAAACTTTTAGTTGGTTATTGTATTCTAGAACTATGATGTTGGGATTGGATTGGTCTGCTCCGTGTAATTGCATATTTGCTTTGGGTTTAAACTCCACTTATAAGTTGTTTTTGCAAAAAAAAAATTGTTTCTCTTAGAAAGTGGATTTACTGCTAACTCAACCCTGCGAAATTGGGTTATAAGGTGGTCTTTGGAGTCATTTATATACTATAATTTGATTATATCTCTAATTGATGTGAGATTTGTAGCATATCCTTACATCTAACACTATTGGCCTTGCTACGTGAATAACATGGTGAGTGACCATTTTAATGAATCTATAGGATGATACCATCTTACACAGTTATTTAAGTTTAATTCAATTCAACAAAATCAACTTATAAGATGATAATTGCTTGCATTTATATACTATATTTCGACATTATCTTTAATCGATGTGACACATGGGTTTTTCCCATGATTTGACTACATCACTAGTCCCGATGTTAATTTTTCAGCAGTTTATTAGCTTGTCATAATATTTATGGATAAGTTCATAATTAACAGTAATGGAAGTTTATTTAAGTCTAGTAGGTGAATTACAAATTTGATGGAAGTCAAGGGTGTAGTCAGGTCTGAACTTACTTTCCGGATAGTGTGGATAATGTGTCTTGTTATATTTCATATGGTTTATATGACTGCCTTATCAAAGCATGACCATCAATGATATAAAGCAGGACCATCAATGATATAAAGCATGACCATCAATGATATACAAGCTAGATAATATAGAAAAGAGCTTGTGAAATCAATTCATGAATATATTATTACTGAATTTTATAAACAGTACCACATAATTTTGCTTCAATTGAATTATGACAGGTATCATGCATTCTGTGTGGGATTTGATACTGAAAGTATGTCAGACAATACATGGTTATGCCCCAGGTAGATTGACTTTACTGGTTATTCTGCTGGATATTTTCGTTCTTCTAATTACTTTTTCTCTTCCTTTAATCTCAAAGCTCGATCTGGTTTGTACTTGTTAAGATGCATGCACATATGGGCTACTAGCGTATAAATAATAAAATAGAATTTGATGTGTTCTAGCTATTGTAGATAAAATTGATAGAAAACATGGTTAGATAATTAAAATAATATTTGCCAAAATTAGAAGTTATTTATGATGTGATCAACTATGAAACTAATGTATTTATCCGCTGACAAAATTGAACTTTCAAAGGGATGCTTTTAACAAAACCCCTAGGCAATCTTCCTTTACATGAATTATTACATATTTTGTTGACAGTATTTGATATTTTCTTTCCATCCTATAGTATTCTGATTCAGGGTTTTGTTTTAGATGTGTAGCAGATGATGTTTCTAAAGGAGCATCTAATTCAATGGAGAGGACAACCGTGGATTGTAATGCAGACAATAGTAACAATGAATGCCATGCTGAGGATTCCTTTTCAGGAAAAGTGTCTGTCTCTGTTGCTGATACAGGAGAAACAGCTGTTGTTGTCTCGATGGTTGATAGAACAAAATGGGTTCCAGCAACAAGTGAGAAAAGCCTATTGCCTTTTGAAGTTGGTGGGGATCCAATGACTGAATCATGTATTTTAATGTTTGACACAAATGATCAGCAAAGTGGCGAAATGAGGACAAATTCATTACCGATCATGGAGGAAGAAGAACTGGAACTGTCTTTATCAAACAATTTATCCTGTAGCCTAACTTCTATGTCCTTAGTGCATAATGATTTAGAGAAAAGTACCAGTGGAGCAATGAATGAACCCAGTCCCTTGGATGGAACCAAGTTTTTGGATGAATCCCATACCAAAACTAGTCCATCCAGAATTGAATCCAATATGGGTCTTGATCTTGGTTTGTCAGTGGGCTCTTTTTTATCTGGTAAACCATATTATTATATATCACTAGCTTTCTGTGAGCTTGAAAAGTATCTATTGTAAGCAGACTGATTGTCATAATCTTATTGTGCTTATAGTTGATAATGCAGACAAGAGTGAACCAAAAGATCAAGCAACCATTGTCCCATGCTTGACTTCAGAGGAATGTTTTTCAAAAGGTACTCAACCATTCTTAGAAATGTGATTTCTTTATTTTAGTCCACACTTGGACTGTGAGAAACCATTTATGGATGATATTGGTGGCATTTAGACCAGTTCTTAAACCTTATAATGTGGATAATAAAATATTCTCAGGAGATGATATTGAAGTCAATGCTTGTAAAGACAATGTCAGAGTGGCTGGTGGAAAGAGAAAGCATGCTGATTACAGGTAAACAGTCATTTAAACTTGTATCATATGAATTGAGTAGTGTTCCTTGGGCATTGTACTGGAGAGAGAGGCAGAGAGAGGATGTAAAAAATGCTGTAGGAGGAAGCACACTTTGCCATAGTCCTCCTGTGTGGTGTACTGTATTATTCCAACATAGACACTGAACCCAACACTGACACATACATGCTATATCACATACATGAGCAACATAAAAGATCTAAAATCAAAACAATGTTTGTATATTATTGTGTATGCAGATTTCTATGATAGTGAGTCACAAATACATACCAAGAGACATTATTTTTTAATACTTAATATTACATTTTGAAGTAACTTTTTCTTAATGTTAAAGAAATGTATTTTTTATAATACTAGTTTCCTTTAAATGCCCATCCATATGGTTGACTCGGGTATAGAGGTGTCAGATCAAGTCCTTTAGATCTTCGATGGTATTTGGGGGACTTAATGGGGGTAACAGATTGTCAGGGTTTCTCCTAGCTTGATGGCCCTCTGGATACTGTTTTATTCTTCTGATATCAAGATGTACCATGCCACAGATATTAGAAATGGAATGGGCCTAACTCAGCTGTAAAAGCTGGCTTTGGAGGAGAGGAGGATTTCTCAATCTTACAAAGACTATTTTTTTTATATTCCGAGCTAATGTGGTACTTATTAACAATATAGATAGAATAGAAAGTTGTATATTATTCAAAAACCTGTGTATTGTAGTTGTAATGTATAGGGGACGCTTATGATGCTCACCTCACCTTTGAAAGTATGTAGTCGATGACAAAATATCATCATAAAATTGGTGCTGCTGGTTTCCAACAAATACATTAATGAACCAGAGCACTTTGAATCTTGATGAATTCTAATACTCACAAACGGAAAGAAATAAGAGCAGTAGCATTTCTTACTCGTGTGCTATTAAAACTGCATTAGTTGTCTATGATCTTTAAATGCATGTTGAACTAAATGTTTTAATTGTTATCTGTTTTATGTTCACCACATGAGGAGTTCAAAACTTGACCTTCTTTTTGTTCTTTTTCCCTTGATTTTGTTGTTGATGTGACAGTTCTGAGCAAGTTCATATAAAGGCTGAGGATGGAGATGCTGAGCCTGAACTTCCTGATGAAGTTGTGCCAAAGAAAATTAAAGCTACTGATAGGCAAATGAGTAATACTAATGACACAGCCAATGATCATCTTTTAGAAAATGCTACAAAACACTCTGCTTTAAAACATCCTCCAACAAAGCCAACTGTCACACCAGATATAATGAATATTGTTAAAGGGACGGACCGAAGGCTTTCCAAGGGACATAGTGACACTAATGCTTGTGACAAGTCATCTGAAAGCAAAGGAAATATGGCTGGGTTGAGGGTTAAAAAGATCATGAAGAGAAATTCCGAGGATAGAGAATCATCCTTGGTAGTTCAAAATCTAAGGAAGGAAATTAGAGAAGCTGTCCGTAACAAATCCTCCATAAACTTCGAGGATAACCATTTTGATCCCAAGCTTCTTGAAGCATTTAGGACTGCTATAACAGGGCCTAAAACTGAACTTGTAAACAAGTTATCCCCTGCAGCTATGAAGGCAAAGAAGTCAATGTTGCAGAAAGGCAAAGTGCGTGAAAATTTAACAAAGAAAATTTTTGGGACTTCCAATGGAAGAAGAAAGCGTGCATGGGATAGGGACTGTGAAATTGAGTTCTGGAAATATCGTTGCATGAGAGCTACAAAGCCTGAAAAGATTGAAACTTTAAAATCAGTTCTTGATCTACTAAGAAAAGGTTCAGATGGTCCAGAATCAAAGCAAGCCTCGGAATGTCAAACCAAGAATCCTATACTTTCGAGGTTGTATTTAGCAGATACATCTGTTTTCCCCCGGAAACAGGATGTGAAACCTCTCTCTGTGCTTAAAACTGTTGATAACTCTGAGCAAACTAAACAAAACAACCCATCAGAGAAAGTACCAAATCTATCCGTTAATAACAATACTATTAAAGCAACAGATGTAAACTATCTCTTATCAAAGATCAGTTTTGTTTCATCTGAAAAAAAAGTAGACAAGAAGATTGTTCACGGCCCAGTTGGTGATAATTCAACTTCTGGTAAAATACGTTTAAACAACCACTTAGAAAGGACACCAATCTCGTCAGCTGGTGCCAAAACTGGCACAAAGGAGTTAGGTCTTAAATCTGGTTGCATGAAGAATGATAAAAGAAAATGGGCCTTGGAGGTCCTTGCGAGGAAAACAGCTACAACCAGCGGAAACACAGCAAATGGAAATCAGGAAGAGAACGCAATATTTAAAGGACATTATCCTTTACTTGTATGTAAATGATCTGATCTGACTAGTTTATATGCAATTGCTTTATTTACCTTTGACATTGGTATCAGAAATTGGTTATGGCTGTTCACTGTTTCTTCTTTCTGTTACTGTGAATAGGCCCAACTGCCAATTGATATGAGACCAACATTGGCACCTTCTCGCCACAATAAAATTCCTATATCAGTTAGGCAGGTATGCTTTGAAGTTACACACGTTAAATCAATGCATTTTTAATGAAGACACCGACACCGATTCCTGATGACACTGGGATCAGAAAAGATGTTCCAATTCCTTAGGAGGGTCATTCTTGTTTCCTTACTGTAGAACTAAAATTTATCATTTTAGTTATCTTCTGTTTTCAAGTTTTAAAGAAAACATCTGATTGCCAGTGCTTTTCCCATAAATCCCATTCTTCTCTTTATCCCTGTTTCTTTGTTAAGATGACGATATGAGTCATATAATATAACCTGAAAAGTGATAGAATCTTAAACTTATTGAATAGTTGATTCTGCATAGATAAAAGTCATGATTGACTGGTTGCCAGATTTCAGGGTTGGGAATTAAAACTGGTGCATACCAATACAAAATACAAGTTTAGAATAATTTAATTTGTTCGTCTTTTGCCATGTTAGTGGAGTTGAATCTTATTTAAGTAATGGCCCGTGACTATTTCCAAAAGATCAATTCAAGCTGTTTTATTTGTGTATAGGGTTCTGATATTTAGATTTCTTCTCTCTTAAACTTCGTTATTTTGTGCAGACACAGCTTTACCGCCTGACAGAGCGCTTATTGAAGAACACAAATCTGTCTGTGATTCGCAGAACTGGTATTACAGAATTAGCTGTTGCAGATGCAATTAATATTGAAAAAGAGGTTGCTGACAGATCAAACAGCAAGCTTGTGTACTTGAACCTTTGTTCACAGGAGCTCTTGCATCGCACGAGTAACACAACATCTGATGTAGCCTCAGATACAAGTCCACCAGCCTCATCAGCAATGCTTACCGATCAACAATCAGAACTAAATACCGATGATCTTTCAGCTAACCCTGAAGTTGAAACAGCCTTGAAAAATGCTGGTCTGCTATCTGACTCCCCACCTAGTAGTCCACATGACAACAGAGAAACATGTAATGGTGACATGTTGGGGCCCAATAATATACTTGAACTGGATTCGCATCCTGATCTAGATATTTATGGTGATTTTGAGTATGATTTGGAAGATGAAGATTATATTGGTGCTAGTGTTACACAGGTTTCAAAACCAAAACAAGAGCAAAATGAGTCAAAAGTGAAACTTGTTTTCTCCACCATGAACTTGAAAAAGTCAGATATCGCTTTGGATTGTGCTGACTGTGAGGGGTCTGAAAGAAAGGAAGTGCCAGGAGAGGCATCCTGCTCACCAAATTGTCACAATGATGCAGTCCATAGGGATAGGGCTTCTGTTTCTTCTGAGCTCCTACCCTTTGAGAGTGCTGTTGAGCCACTTGACACAGAATTTGAAGACTTATTATACGGCCCAGACAAAGAACCACTCATAAAAAAATTTCCAGCCGGTGAATCAAGATCATTACATGGAGATGGCAAGACAGAAACTCTTAGCGTCGCTGATGACTACCATAATGATGTACAACATGCTTTGGATAATGCAGTAAAAGCTTCAGAACGGGGGAATGAGAATCTCACAGAAAAAGTTTCTGATACTACTATCACTGACCAATCTTCTAATATATCTGAGGCTGGCGAAAGTTTTCAACGGAAGGAAGAGAAATCTGATGTCACTGCCAAGCAGATTGACTCTGTAAATCATATAACTAAAAAGGTATTGTAAAATTAATTTTCCCATCTAATTTATTTCTTTAGTTTTTTTTTTAAAATAATGCAGTTTATCTATCATATTTGTTTCCTTTCATTTCTATTTTCCTTTATAATTTTCATATTTCTGTAATAATGATGGAAATTGTTCAGGTAGAAGTTTACATCAAGGAGCACATCAGACCACTGTGCAAGAGTGGTGTAATCACGGCTGACCAATACAGGTGGGCTGTTGCAAAAACAACTGAGAAAGTTATGAAGTATCATTGCAAAGCAAAGAATGCGAATTTTCTCATAAAGGAAGGTGAGAAAGTAAAGAAACTTGCAGAGCAGTATGCTGAAGCAGCCCAACAGAACAGAAAAAATTGATTCATACGGTATCATTCCATCCTCAACTAGTTTTTCTTTAGTTTTTGCCCGTAATCTGCCTTTGTTTTATTATGGTGCTATTCTTATTAAGAAACTTGCTTTATGGAGCAGCAGCAGTGGATACGACTAGTCTTCACCTCGTCATATATGTGAATTGAGCACACAATGGAGATTTATGTTGAATGAAATTGATTTTTTTTTAAAATAATTTGGTTAAAATTGATTTTGAAATAAAGTGATTTATGATTATTTTTTATCTAACACGGTTATTTAAAATTACTTTAATTTGAATAAAAATCAATTCTTCAACATGGGATTGAAAATGCCTGATATTTTCATAAAATTGTGTGAATTGATATTTTAACGTAATTTTAGGTATTATAACGTGAATCTTAACACATTTTTTACTCGGATATTCCGAACTCAGAATCTGAGTTACAGTACATTTTCAAATATTAATGTTTGATCTGATTACTAATTGGGAATTCGGTTCCACTCCATTGTATTATTTGCTAAGTTTGCTATCGAGTTTCCTAAGTCAATTATTAGAAGGTAATTTTTTTTTAAGAAATTTACCCATTTAAGTAATTTAAATATGATACAGTCATACCTACAATTGGTAGGTACAACATAGCAATAATATAGTTATAGAAATTTAAATGTAATACATATCTTGAATTAGTTTAAAACTTTTTCTAATGGATAACTAACAGTAATCAGTTACTTAAATATAGTTAATTATTACAATATTTTTTCACATCTAATGCAAATATGTATTACGTTTTATATTTTATTTTAGTGCACATGAGTGAGTTTCTTGATTTAGAACTATCCTTTAGTTGCTTTAGTTGTGTGGTCTTAAGCATAAATATGACATTAATATTTTGTAATTATTTAATCTATCCTCAAAATATATTATAATGTGGCTAATGTTTCAAGCATAGAAAGATAGATAACATTCATCTTTTTCAATTATTTTAATCTATACAGATCAAAGCTTACAAATGATCCAATATCGAACACATTCGTCAATCCAGAGCATCAGAATCAGTAGCAATCCAGAGAGTACATTCGTCGATAAGATTAACCCATTGCGCAAAGATGTAGATCTGAACGGGAAGTTATAAAGGGTTGCAATGCAAGTCGAAATGGAGGAAGAACAAAGGCACGAAGTAGAAACCAAAGAATGAGAGGTTTCTTAGTGTTATATAACAGCAATATAGTATGTTTGGATTGTCGTAATTTTTTGTGAACGTGTGCATTTTGTACGTTGAAATGCGTCAACGTGTAATCAATGAGTTGGATTTTGGTTCCCACACCGCCATGGATCTAAGAAAAGTCAAAATACTCTTCCATGAGGTTTCGTTAGAGAAATTCCATGTTCAATCAATTATAACAAAAATTAAATCTGATGTTCAGAATAAAGAATCCAAAAAAAGGTAGATCTGATGTTCGGAATAGAGCAATCCAAAAAGTTTTTAGGGAATATATGGTCTAGAAAGTTCAGAGTGAACCATTCATAGTTAGAATGGGGTAAATTCTAAATTACTTATCAAGAAAAAAATACATTTTTGGAAGAATTTTAGATTATATAATTTTGAATAATATTTTTTAAGTTTTAAATTGGGAAACTTTTAGTTCATATTTTGATGTGAAGTGTAATTATGAAATTTAAGTTTTACAATTTAGAATATCTTTTTTCACTTTTAGATGGATTAGTTTTACAATGCATGTTGGAAGTACGATAATTTATTAT
>Ga0123341_1002434_pt1 | contig 15308 bp, 20 predicted proteins | sample Turbeapinknodule_FD_89959 | JGI IMG/M metagenome (GOLD analysis project Ga0123341, IMG submission 89959) | Root nodule microbial communities of legume samples collected from Mexico - Turtle bean Mexico pink nodule | ecosystem: Host-associated > Plants > Roots > Nodule | place: Mexico: Nepantla... | reverse complement strand
TGGCTAACTGAATTGCTGAATCAATTGGTTTCTGAAATAAATTCATTCTAGCTTTGAAAAGTTTGCGAAAACCCCTTTAAACAATTCACCCCCCCTCTAGTTTAAAGCCATCTTTTCTAACAACATCTTCCTTACTCTTGACCTTTATTGTCTTCAAAGTACTGATGATACGTGCACAAACCTTTAAACGAGCCTAGCCTTTGTCGTTCGGGGATAAGGAAACTCCTCTTGTTGTTTTTTATCTTCTTTATTCATGGTGAGGGGAAGGTCTCCTTGCTGAAATCTCCTCTACCCTCTTTCGGTCATCGGTCATGCCTTGTTAGTAACACTGGCGGACAACACTGTCCTCGACCTTGCATCGTGAGGGCAATAGAGAACCTGACCTTTGAACCATGTTGTTCAACCTTGGTGTTCCCACGCAAGAGGGAGACTCACTGAGGAACCACACTATTCCCATCCTTGTTGTTTCTAACCCAAATGAATGGTTCGCACCTGACCTCGTCCTCGCCCATGGGGCAAGGGAGGTTTTTATTGGCCGCAACCTCGTTGTACGAAGTCAAGGGACGGGTTTGAACAAGTGACCGCAACCTTGCTGTAAAAAGCCAAGGGGCAGGTCTTTAACTGTCGAACCATACTATCCTCAGCCTTGGTGAACTTACGTAAGAGGGAGGTTCACTGAGGAACCATACTATTCTCGTTCTTGGCGTATCACCTCAAGGGAGGGGTTCATTAACTTGTCGAACCATACTGTTCTCAGCCTTGGTCAACTTACGCAAGAGCGAGGTTCACTGAGGAACCATACTATTCCCGACCTTGGCGTATCACTTCAAGGGAGAGGTTCATTTACTTGTCGAACCATACTATTCTCAGCCTTGGTGAACTTACGCAAGAGGGAGGTTCACTGAGGAACAATACTATTCCCGACCTTGGTGTATCACTTTAAGGGAGAGGTTCATTCACTGCACTACACAACACATTCTTTAACTGAATAACTGATATTTTATTGGGTGACCTCGTTAAAAAATCCTTGTAAGGGAAAAAGAGTGTCCCCTAATGCTGTGTACAATGCGAACAACTTAACTGAAATAAAACTTAAGGTTGGTCGCGTTCCAAGTACGAGGGATCGTGCCACCTTCTAACGTCTCGAGCCTGTATGCTCCATTCCCAAGGGCCTATCACCCTGAAAGAACCAGTCCACTTGGGAGACAACTTGTTTTCTAGCTGGTACGGGTGGGCCTTTCGCATCACAAGGTCGGTGACCTGGAACTGCCGAGGTCTGAACTTGGAGCTGTATTTGTACTCCACCTTACTCTTCAAGGCTTCAGCCTTAATTCGTGCTTCCTCCCTTACTTCGTCCAGTAGGTCCAGGTTCACCTTTCTCTTTTCATTGGATTCTTCAACCACGAAGTTCTGGAAATGTGGCGAGTTCTCTTGGATCTCCAGTGGAATCATCGCGTCCGAACCGTGCACAAAGCTGAACGGTGTTTCTTTGGTTGTGGACTAGGGAGTAGTGTGGTAAGCCAACACAATTCTAGGAACTTCTTCTACCTAGGTCTCTTTGGCTTTATCTAGCCTTCTCTTTAGACCTCTGAGCAGAACTCGGTTGGCAGACTCGACGTGCCCGTTCGTCTGGGGGTGTTTGACAGATGCGAGCACCTGCTTTACCCCCAACTCTGTACATAACTTACCCAATTGTTGGCTTGCAAAATGGGTACCATTACCTAACACCAACCGTTTTGGGATTCCGAAACTGCACACTATGCTTTTCCACACAAAGTGTTGGATCTTGTGGGCTGTGATCTGCGCTACTGGCTCAGGCTCTATCCACTTTGTGAAATATTCTATGGCAACCACAAGATACTTCATCTTCCGTACTGCCAAAGGAAAAGGGGCCAGAATGTCGATCCCCCAAGTATTAAATGGCCATGGGCTATAGATCGACCTCAGCTCTTCTGGAGGCGCCTTGTGCCAGTTAGCATGTTGTTGGCACTGTTTGTACTGCTGTGCATACCTCGTGCAATCTTCCCTCATGGTTGGCCAGTAATAGCCTGCATGAATGGCCTTTGACAAGAGAGATCAGCCACCGATGTGGCTACCACATATCCCCTAATGTAGTTCTGCCATGATACGCGTGCATTGCTCTCCACTTAGACATACCAGGATGGGGTGAGTGAACCCATGCCTGAATAACTTCCCATCGATCAAGGTGTACTTGCTCTAATTTTTCTTAATTTTTTCGGCCTCTATGGGCTCTATTGGGAGTATCTCATCAGTCAAATAGCGTTAGTAGGGTGTCATCCAAGTTTCTCTTGTTTCGACTTGGTAAACCTGCGCCGACCTTCCCCCAACAACTGGATACACGCTTATTCTGGGCATTTTAAGCGTTTCTTGCGTTAACGACTGATGACTCCTCGCCACCCCTTCCGAAGTGTTGATCTGCTAAACTTCTGCCATGTTATTTGTGGTAGTTCGAGGTGTTTTCAGGGTCTTCTGGATGACAGTCCTCATTCTGCCCCCCGTGCCCAAACTGACAAGCTTTGCAAACAAGTCTACTTGGGCATTTTGTTCTCTGGGCACGTGGACTAACTCGAACACCTCAAATGTCTCCTTCAGAACTTGGTCGTACTCTAGATATGCAGCCATCTGGGAGTCTTTAGCTTGGTATTCCCCGTGACCTGTCCTGTGACTAACAAGGAGTCACTGTTCGCCTACAAACCCTTCGCTCCCATCTCTTTTGCTAGCAGCATTCCAGCAATCAGGGGCTTATACTCTGCTAGGTTGTTACTGGCCTTGAAAGCGAACCGCAGGGCCTGCTCGATTAGCAACCCATTTGGCCCTTCCAAGATGACACCAACCCTGCTACCTTGCTAGTTGGAGGAACAATCTACAGAGAGTACCCATCTAAAAACTGTTCCTTCGTGGTGCGTGGCTGCCGAGGAGAGCTCTACGACAAAGTCAGCATAAACCTAGCCTTTGATGGGGCCTCTAGACTCATATTGTACATCAAACTCTGATAGTTCTACCCCCCACCGCACCATCCTACCTGCCACATATGGCTTCTGTAAGACCTTGCGAATTCGAAGGTCTGTCATTACTATTACAATAAAGCTCTGGAAGTAGTGACGAAGTCTTCGCGCTGAAAACACTACTGCCAGAGCCGCTTTCTCTATGGTCTGGTATCTCACCTCTGGCCCCTGGAACACTTTGCTAACAATGTAGATCAACTTCTGCACCTGTCCTGCTCTTGTAGCAGAACTGAACTGATCGCCTTTTCTATAACTATGACGTATAGGCGGATTGAGAGTACCTAGTTCTAGCTTTCCAACATTGGTGGTCTGGCCAGCTATTCCTTCAGCTTCACAAACGCCTCTTCGCATTCTTTGGTCCACACGAACCTACTGTTTCTCTTCAGGCACTAGAAATAAGGATGCCCCTTATCTCCTCCTACCGATACGAATCTAAACAGAGCGGCCATGCGCCCTGTCAACTGCTGCACCTCCTCATGGCTATTATCGCAATGCACTTCTCAAGATTCGCCTCTATCCCACGCTCAGTGAGTAGGAACTCCAAGAACTTGGCTGCTTCTACCCGAACACGCACTTCTCCGGGTTCAACTTCAACCTGTATTTTGCTATCGTGGTGAATAGCTCCTCCAAGTCTGCTACGTGCTGCTCCCTCTACTGGGAGGTGACCACCATGTCGTCTACATACGCTTGGACATTCCACCCTAACATGGGCGCTAATACTCTGTCCATCACCGTCTGGTAGGTGGTACCTGCGTTTTTTAGCCCAGAGGGCATCACCTTATAACAATAATAAGACAACTCTGTTATGAACGCTATCTTGCACTCGTCCCTGGGGTGCATCATGATCTGGTTGTAATCGGAAAAGGCATCCAAGAAGCTTAGTAGTATGCATTCGGGTGCACTATCCACCAAAGCATCAATACTGGGTAGCGAGTAGGAGTCCTTCGAACAGGCCTTATTAAGGTCTGTGAAGTCAATGCCCATCCTCCATTTTCCGTTGGCCTTCTTCACTAGCACCACATTGGCCAGCCATTCAGGGTACTGGATCTCCCTAATGTGGCCAGCCTTCAGCAGTTTCTCCGTGTCTTCTCTGACGACCTGACGTCTCTCCTTATTGAACTTTCGTCTTCTCTGGCGCACATGTCGGACCAGAGGGTCCATGGTGAGACGATGACACAGGGAGTTAGGGTTTATGCTTGGCATGTCAGAAGCAGACCACGCAAATGTGTCAAGGTGTCGTGCTATGACCTTGGCAATCTGATCTTGCAACCCTTGGCCTAAGGATTTGCCAAGCTTGAACATCTTCCCACCGATCTCTCGCTCTAGCACATCTTCGACAGGTTCAGGTCGTCTCTACTAGGCAATCTCTGCACGGGTGACCCCTTCTTCCCTTGGATGCTGAGTGGTAACAGGGAACACCCCTCTCTTCGTCTTGAGGCTATTTTCGTAACACTTCTTAGCCTCTTTCTGATCAGACTTGGTGGTGATCATGGTACCCTCAAGGGAAGGCAACTTCATCTTCATATGCCTCGTAAAGGAAATCGCTCCTATCCTGTTTAAAGCAGGTCTTCCTAATAGTATATTTTAGGCTGATGGGGCGTTAACAACAAAATACCTGATGTTGGCAGTGCGTGAAGTTGTGCCATCCGTGAAATTCGTCCTCAACTCTATATGCCCACGCACCTCCACCTAGTCTCCAGCGAAACCGTACAAGCACCCAATATAGGGCCTCAGCTGATCTGGAGATAACTGCAACTTGTTGAAGGTCGACCAAAACATAACGTCGGTCGAACTTCCTTGGTATACGAGGACGCGATGCACTCTTCTCCCTGCTGTGACTAACGAAATTACCACCGGAACATTCTCATGGGGTATGACATCCTGGCGATCGGCCTTGGTGAAGAGGTCGACATCGGGAGTCTGATTTACCTCCTGTACTTCTACCGCCATCACCTCTCACACGTACTTCTTTCGCTGGGAGGCAGTGCATCCTCCTCCCGAGATGGTGTTGATCTCACCATGAATGGGCACCTCGTTCCCCTGATCTACGCCCCCGACCAGCACCGCTTGATCGTCCTGCGGCTCTTGAAGGTAGTCCTTCAAGAAACTGCTATTCACTAGCTCGTCCAGTTGGTGTGCCAAGGCCAAGCAATTGTGTATATAGTGGCCATGTGCTTGTTGAAACTCGCTCCAAGCGTTCTTTTTGGGCCCCATTTTCCAGTAGGTCTTCGCCTGTACCTTCAACCTTGCCGCTATGTTTGGAATAGCGATCAGCTTCTTGAGCTCTACACGAAAATTATGTTTCGGGGTCGGGTCCCTTCGCGTGCGCGTCCCTGCCTAGGACTGTTCATAAGGTTTTCCTGCGCCCTTCTTCCCTGTGGTCGCCTCGTGTACCCTCATGGGCTAGGGTTGACCTGGTGCTCGAGGTCGAACAGGACCGATGAGACCACGTTTCTCTGTGACTCGTTCGTTCGCAGTGATGTGAGCCAAAGCCGAACGCCTGATCTCAGTGAACGTCTTCGGGTGAACCTTAGCAGCGATTCACTGAAAGGTCCTGGCAACATTCCTTTGACGAAGGTGTGCACCGTCATGGCCTGATCTGTAGGTTTCACCTTACCACGTGCACCCCAAACCTATTCAAGTACTCCTTTAAGGACTCCCCCTAGTACTGTTTAATGTCAAAGACATCATAAGGGAGTCGAGTGGGGGCCCTGTTAACAAGGTACTATTCCCTGAATAGCGTCACGATTTGGTCGAAGGTAGTGATGTGTCCATCATGGAGGCTGACGAACCACTCCAACACTGCACCTGCCAATGTGCTAATAAGCAACTTGCAATACACAGCATCAGACCCTCTCGTGAGACGTGGTTGGCAACGCTGTATCCATGATCGCTTGAGAGAAGGGCATGGGACGTGCCCTAAGTGGTACAGGTGGGGCACGCTCGTCCACCGCGCGTTCTCCCGCTTGTTGCAAATCTCTGCGCAGTTCTTCGTTGGTTCTGCGGAGTTGTTCGTTGTCCGCTTGTGATGCGGCTATTTCAACTCTAGTCGCGCCAATTGCTCCTGGAGGGCGCACATGGTATCCATGAGTTGTTGCGTGGTGACATTGTCCCCTCCAGGAGGCACAACACCTGAAGCCACAACATATCCTTGCCTTGTACTCCTCATATCGCTGGTAAAAAACTCATATCCTAGTTTTAACATGCCCCACGGTGGGCGCCAAATGTTCCCGCCAGTTGACGTGCTCCACCGGTTGACTCGAACAACAATCACTGTCCCTTCTTTCTCTGCTTGAGAATCGTTCTTCCTTGATCAAAAAATCTCTCACCTGCAAAGACAATGGGGCGTCTTGACGGTCGTTTGCACTCTGATGCTCAAGTCAGTAGTGTTGAAACAAGTATGATCAAAGCTTTGAAGAATCCAAATCCTAGCGTTTGATGGAAGGATGGAGTTGCTTGAAGTTGCTGATGTGTTTTAGAATAGGATTTGGGGTAGTTTATCTTTGTAATCCACTCTTTGTTGAATCTAAAGCTTATGTGTTTTCAAATCTTTTAAGTTTAAAGTGTTTTTCAAACTAAGTGAAAAACAACCTGTTGTTTTGTCGAAACAACCGATTGTTTTATACTTAGGTATTTTTGATAAAGTTTGAAAACTTTTTTGGATGGTTGACTTGCTATCAAACCAAAACAACCGATTGATTCGCTCTTTCAATCGATTGTTTGTTTGAAATCCTAACAAAAACAATTTTGTTAGTTAAGTAAGCTTTCAATGATTTTATAACTGAATACACTCTTGCTTTAAATGCTTTGACCAAGATTTGAAAACTATAAATAGTTTTTTAATGTTTTATAACAAACAACAAGAAAGAAAAACAGATTTGAGTTTGTCAAAGAGCTTTTCAAAGATTTGAGTTTTCACTTTGAGCATTGATTATTCAAGAGAGAAGTGGAATATGATTAGTCTGTATTGATTTCAGTTCATTTTGTAACAAGTGTAATTCGTTCTAAGAACTTTGTACATTCTAGTGTTGTAAAGCCAAGAAGGGTTGTGTGCTCTTGAGGTTGTCAAGATCAACATTCTTGGTATGTGTGTTGAGCCAAAGGAAGTGTGTTTCTTGAGGGGATCAAGGTCACTTCTTTGGTGGTGTGTGTATGTAATCTGGTTTTGATTACTTAGTGGATTCCCCAGTGGTTTTTGGGAAACTAGATGTAGCTCTTGGTTTAAGAGGGAACCAGTATAAACTATTTGTGCATCTCTTTCTTCCTTAAACTCTTTAAATTCAGTTGTTGTTATTTTTACTGGTATAAACAACCGATTGTTTCTGCCAAACAACCGATTGTTTTTCTGGTGCTTTACTGTTTTGAGCTTTGTTTCTTGCCTAACTGAATTCCTAATCTGGTTTCTTCCAAAGAATTTCATTCTAGATTAAAAAGTTTGCGAAAACCTTCTTTAAACAATTCACCCCCTCTCTAGTTTAAAGCCATACATTCTAACAAGTAGAAGGGCAAAGAAACACCAAGTGTATAAAGTAGTTTCAGTCTTCAAAACTGTGTACCTTGCTAAGGTTCTTAGCACCCTTTATATAGGTTGAAACTAGGGTTTACCTTTGTGTTGTTACCCTTGTCTAGGGTTCTTTGGGGAACGTTTTTGCGTCGCTATTTACATAATCCTAGCGTATCTGGCACATAGAACTTCCCTTAACTGGAGTGCAACGACTAACAGAGTGGCCGCCTGGGTACCAACTTGTGCACCAAGTCTCTGGGGCCATCTTTCATGCGGGTGCTCTAAGTATTCACGTGCCATGCATGCAACTTCCTTTCAAAATCCTAACCCTAATGGGCCTTAGCGCTTCCAGGAGTTATTCACTTGTGTCGCGCCTTAATGTGCTATACACATCACTTGCATGGATCCCTCGTGACTTAGGCTTTCCTCGTATCTGATGCTTTTATCTGATAACTTAGTATAATTCTAAAGCCCACTTTTTGTGGCCCAATACAACATCCAGACCGTCGATGTCTGATCTCTCCCTCTGTTGGCGAGGTCCGATGTCGATCTCCAACATCGGGGTCTGTTGTACTGATGTCCGAAGACTAACCATCACCCTGATAGGCGTACCTGGGACCCACTTTTACCATCAGGCATCGATGTGCGATGTCTGAGGTCATTCACTGGAGTTGATGACCGAGGACTGGTCGGGACACCACTTACTAAGGATTTTCGAAGGTGATTGAAATTGAAACTTTTTCGTGAAGGAGTTTTGGAGTAGGGTGCAGCAGCTTTGGCAATTGCAAATGGCAGATGTCTCTTTCTCTTTTACTCTTTTTTCAAATGAGTTTAGAGAAAAGGATTTAAGGAGAGTATTTCAACGTTGGGGAAGGGTTTTAGACGTCTTTATATTTAGAAAGCTAAATGCTAGAAAAAAAAACAATTAGGGTTTGTCAGATTTCATGGCATAAGGGATGAGTATGCTTTGGAAAAACAACTTGATTCTATTTGGATTGGTACATGGAAGCTATAGGCAAACACCAAAATACAAAAGGCTAGAGAAGTCAATGCACACCTTGCAGAAATTGGTTCATTCTCGAAAAATCTGGAGCCAGAAGACTCAACAATGCTCTTATGCTTAAGACGTCAGGGGTGGAAAAGCGGGATTCGATCAGAAGGGAGACGATGACATTGTGCCACATTTTAGAGTCAATGCGAAGACGTCTTTTTTGGCTGGTGAGATGTTTTAATGGGAAACTGTTGAAGGCAGTGAATGTGGGGTATTAAGGAGAGTTTTATTCTAGGAGGATTTAATTTAGTAAGGGTGAAGTTCTTAGGGGGAATGTACGCGCTTCTGTCATTCGAAGAAGAGGGACAAATCAAAAGGATAATCATAGACAACAAAGAATGGTTCGAAGGTATTTTTGAGTCTATCGTTCCCTGGGATGACTCTTTTGCGGTATCTGAGAAGATAGCCTCGTTCAGATGTAGGGGTATCCTGCTGACTCTTTGGAGTAACCAATGTTCCAAACGTATAGGGGCTCTTATAGGCACGCTTGTAGAGGTTGATGAAGGAACAATTTCTAAGGAGGTATTAGAGTATGCGAGGTTGTGCATCAGAATTCCTTTGGGTGAGGAGGTAAAACTGGAAAAATCAACGAGGTTAAATGATAGGTTTTGTCAGATATTATTTTAGGAAAAAAAATTCCCTGCGCCTTCATTTGGAAATTTGCTTCACGAGTGGGATGTGGCTTCGAAGGATGAATCTGAAGCCCAGCTTGATGCTAGCGTTGGTGAAGATTTTTAAGATTTTGATTGCTCCGATCACGGTGGTAGGCTCAGAGAGAGGAGAGGTGAGGAGATGATTGTCTAGTTCCTGGCAGAAGAGGAAGAGTTTTCAAAAGGAGGTGCATGCATTAATGGAGAAATTATTCATGTTGGGAAGAGTCAAAATGTCACTTTGGAACCAAGGAAAGAGGGGATACTGAATTGGAGAACGTGGAGACAATAAATTCAAATATTTCTGTTCCCACTGCTTGACTCGAACACCTTCGTGTGTCTCTACGAGCTGCGCTTCAAGAACTCCTTTGCTTATGTTCCAACGTTCTCCTATCTTCGCAGTGAACACCTGAAACAGAGAGACAAATGGCGCCCTCGCGGCCGTTTGCACTTCGACGGTCAAGTCAGCTATTGGACAGGAAACACCAAACACTTCTTGTCGCAGAACACCGTAAGGTCAATGTTCAGAGAAATGCGTAACTGAATCGTAACCGAAAATGCTCACTTATGCTCAAATGTCTTAAAATGTGTAAAACGTACCTTATTTTGTTTATCGTAAAACCTTATATACCTTCCCGGTGTTCCTGTCCACGTGTCAGCCTGAGACTTGCGCATTCTGTGGGCGCTCCTTAGCAACACCGTTCCCAGTCTTAGGGCCTTCTCAGTGTGTCATATTTCCCTGTCAAAGTGCAACTCGCGCGGGGTGATTGCATGGGTGCCAACTCATGCGCCCATTCTCTGAGTCACTCGTCCTGGGAGTTCCCTGCCTTCCTCACGTGCCATGCATGCAGATCACCTTCTGGGACGTGACCCCCTCATGGGTCGTCTCTCTCCCAGTGGTTTTCCAGCAGTGGTGCGTATTGCCGCGTCCCTACACATCATGCATAGATCCTTCGTGAGTTGGGTCTCTCCCTTCTGGTGCTGGGGGTGTGGCTTGAAAGCCACCTTTCTTTATCTATTACTACTGTCTGGGATGCCGAGGCCCGAGGCCTCCACACCCCTACCGTGCCGCCTCCTATTGTGCCGCTTCCTCCACGGTTATCCCTGGCCTGCCAAACTTCCCGAGCGCCTTTATTATGCTAAGCCTGGGCGACGCCCGAGGCCGTGGACCTTAAAGACACTCCTTCCTGCCCTGCAGTACGTTCTAGTGGATCCCTCTCTCGGAGTCCCACCACGTTGACTTTGGTCAACGCCCGAGGAGCGTACGGTACACAAGCCCCCAGTCTCGAGTTGGCAACTTGTTCAGCGAAGAGACTATGGTCTCACCCTACCGTCCTATATGGCATTCTGTGACAGGACAGGCACAATGCGCTGAAGTGACGCATTTCTATTCATACTGTAATCAACAGACACGTGGCCCAATCGTGCGGCTAGGACTTAACGTCGCTTGCGCTTCTCGAGTTTACGTTATGTCTTTCAAAATCGCGTGCTCCAAGCACTGTTCCATCACTTACGCTTTTTCTTACACTCTTCATCTTCTTCCTCGAGCTTTCTCTGATTCCTCTTTGCAAAAACCAAGACTTTCGTTGATAAACTACAAATGTTATAATTTTTATGCATTGATTTCTCTTTACTCTTGATTTCATGCATTGATAGACTGCCTGGGACTGTTTATATTTCTTTTATTTTTGAATCTTCCTCTGCATCTTCTTCGCTCCCTGTTTCTTGGTTTTTCGCTAGAATAGTGTTTTTCTGAACTTCTCATTTCGCACCGTAGTTTTTCCCCTTGTTGAACCTTTGTTTCTTCCTTTCTTTGTTTTTCTTAGCTTCCCTTCACCTAGCATCAGCTACAAACCCCTGTACCCCTGCGCTTCTGATGAACTCCTCGCCGAGACCTCCTCCTTAACCTCCATTGCTGCCTGGAGGGCTCACCTAGATAGTGAGCCTGACTTTAAAGGAAGAGCGTTACGGAGAGAGCATGATGCCTACATCTCTGTTCGCCCTTGCACAGCGGGCGAACCTGTTTGTGTCGTTAATCGTTCCAACAACGGGGAGCCCTTATTCTTTTTCTACCAAACCGTATTCAAACGCATCAGGCAACGTCTCCCCTTCACCAGTTTCGAGAGGGAGCTTCTCACTTAAATCAACGTGGCCCCGACCCAGCTGCATCCTAACAGCTGGGCCTTCATCAGGGCTTTCACCATACTCTGCAACTATTTCGGCCACGCCCCTTCAGTAGATGTCTTTCTACATTTCTTCGAGGCCAAGAACCCAGTGAATAACCTCTGGGTTAGCTTTAGTGAGATAACTGGAAGAGTCATCCTCTCCCTATTCCAGCAATCCTATAAAGGATTTAAAGGAAAGTTCTTTAGGATATGCTATTCTGAAGCAAACCGCACATCCCTGGATGGCTTTCCTTTGTACTGGGTAGGGGGACTCAAACTCAAGAAGGCCAAGACATTGGATGAGCTATCTTCAGTTGATCGCGAGGTGTGCCAGGTCTTAGCCAGCCTGGGAGTTGTCTTCAACACTGCTGAACTCATCAAGAATGAGTATAGCCCAACTGGGCTCGCTGGATATATTGACATGGGAATCCCTTCCCCACCTTCTTCAAGCACTGCTTTATTTATACCTCTTCTGTTTACTTGTCAACTCATACTTCTGCTAACTCCTTTAATTTTTATGGCTTGCCTAACCTTGAATGCTCTGTCTTTGGTGTAGGCATGGTGCTGAATGCTGAGAAACAAGCAAGACTAGCTAGAGTCTTGTCTGTTCGTGACAATGCCACCACCGACAAGGCAGGCACTTCCACACACCCAGCCTCTTCTACTTCTCCTACCGTTCCTCTCGCTTCTTCTGCCCAGGCCACCCCAACACCTGCTTCACCACAAACAACACCAAAACTTGCTTCTCCACACCTTGTACCTGACCCCATTCTACCACATACATCACCAGCCCCAATTGCGGCTATCCCTCTGGCCACGCTTAGGGCTTTTCCTCCACCAGCCCCCCTAGAGAAAAACAAGGGGGTGGTACTCATTCCTTTTGACGAGGATGAGGATTCTGTAGATGGGCCTGTCTTCAAGAGAAGGAGAACCACTGCACTAGCCACCTCTCATTCCTCATTTGACACGCGTCCTGCCTCTCTTAGGGAAAACCCTCTCAGCGCCTCCTCACCTCCACGATATCTTGCTCTTGAGGAGGGAGCTGAGACTGTTCCAGAGCCCACTCTTGCACCTGCTCCCGAGCTTCCCCGGATCATACAGCGCATCCTGAGGGGCAATCAGCAAGAGGCCCTGGGGAACATAGCTGATAAGGTGCTGCCTGAGAGCATGACCCTCAGTCTTGGTGGGTTGCCCGCTCGCACCAACTCTTCTTCCCACCAGGCTGAGGTGAGGGATAAGGAGCAGCAGACCCTCGCTGATGAACTGGCTTTGGGGAAGGAACAAATGGCTAAACAAACTCAACGCTTCTTTATCCAGGAGGTTGCCTTAACCGAGGAAATGGGCGTCCTTCGAAAGGAAGAGCTAGAGGCTAACAACAGGCTTCACGATGAAGGTCAACAGTACACTTCACTTCTGGCCAAAGTGGTGCCTCTTTGAGCTGAGATAGCTGAACTGAAAGATGCTGCGGCCAACAAAACCAAAATGACCAACCTTGAGGAGTGCTCTGTCACCGGGAGGTGCACCTGGGTAAGGTCGAAGCTGAGCTCGCCGAAAAACTAAAGCCTTGGCGAAAGCCAAAGAAGAGATGGCTGCACAAGCTGAGGCCCTTGCAAATTTGAGGGTCGAGCTAGCTAAGCAGACCAAAAACTTTGAGGAGACCAAGCAAGAGCTTTCAGAGAAGGCTGAAGCCCTTGTCAAAGCTGAGGAAGAAAGGCCTGCCCAAGCTGAAAACTTCAAGAGGGCCGAGATTGAACTCTTTGGCGATGTTGTGGATGCCTACGCCGCTGTGTTTGAAGATGCTCTGTCTCAGGTTGTTTGCAAACACCCTAAGATGGACACTTCGTCCTTTGCGACGGCAACCACGTTGTTGAAGGACAAATCGTGCCAAGGAGCCTTCCTCACAATGTTGTTTAACTTTCATGCTTCAAAGCTATAGTCTGAAAAACTCTTTAAACTGTGAATGTATTTTGCACCTTAAATTTAACCTGCTTTGCTTATTCCTGCTTGCGTGTTTGCTTACCTCCTCTACTAACTACGCTTCTGCTACTAACTTCATTTGTTATTCTGGGTAACTTGCCATCCTTTAACTTTGTTGTCAAAACAATCTGTAATGTGACAAGTGTGCGCGGACACTCAATTGTCCTTAACTTTCTCTCTTACTCAAGCATGGGAGTTCCTTCTCTTGGCTCTTACTTCGTACTTCGCGGACTCGAGGCGTCCAGCCTTAAGAGCATTATTGGCCTCACCATCGCTCAAAGGTGAAGGAGGACTTACCTTGGCCGAAGCCTACTGTTTATGCTTGGTGCCCACACTTGAGGAGGTGCCCCTACTGTTTAATTTGAATTATGAACTGATTTGATCCTTTGGTGCATTTTTCCTTTTAGCTTGAGTTCATATTTGTATGCTAGATCCATACAAATTCCTATAACATCCATTCCATTGTGTTTCTGAAGTATCTCATTCTGTTTTTTTTTAATTCCAAATTTAGAATCCTCTGTTTTAACAAATTATGTTCTGGCTGTTTTGTTTTATGAAAATTAAATACATTAAAATAAAATTATGAGATTCTGGATTTCAGTGGTTTGAGGTGTTAAAAAAAGAAGAAAAAAAGAATCAGTTGAAAAGGCAAAATAGAAAAAAAAAGATAAATCACCCAAAAAAAGTGTGCATTCTGGCGCTAAAAACTGGCGGTAATTGGACATTGATTTTGAAAAATTTATCACAATTAATTGGTACATGTTTTTGGTGTGATTCCAGCGCCAAAAGTTTGCTAAGAGAATGAATTGTTTGTGTTTAAATTTTCAGAAGCAAAGATAAGAGCTTGGAGGCGGTCGAATTGGAAGCAAAGATCTTACCTCTACGCACCCGCACGATTGAGCTAGATGACATTGTGGCCGAGCTGAAGGGAAAGGTGGCTAATTTGGAGAGTAGGGGCACACAGCGCGAGATCCTCCTAGGGCAGGTTGAGGGCAAATTGTCCGAGAAGACTGAGTCCTTCAGAAGGACGGAGGAGGAGCTTATGAATGATACTGTTGTGGCCTACAGCGAGGGGTTCAAGATGTTGTAGCTCAGTTTGCCTGCACATATCCTGAAGTAGACCCCTCCCTCTTTGACGAGTCCAAATGCGTTGTGGATGGCCAGATAGTGCCACGAGAATGACTCTCTTTGTAACTCTTTTTTTGTTGTCAACCAAACTTCTTTGTCTGCATACTTCATAAGTATTTATTTCTTTATAACTTTTGTTGCCTTGCGTTGTTCTTTGTCTGCGTGGAGTTTAATACGTGAAAGGGGGCGTACGCCTTCCTCGTCCTGATGTTGGCTACCCCAAGTGGGCGGTTACTTTCTCAATTTCACCCTTGTTGTATAAAGTCAGGGTATAGCTGAGAATCTGATACTTGCACCATACTTTCTTTTGTCTTGGCGTATTCATGCGAGAGGGGTTTACCTAGGGATGCCAAACTGCCTCTGTTTTCTGCGTAATATCCCAAGGAAGGAGGTTCCTTTAGTTTTTTTCAACCATGTTCTTCTTCACCTAGGTGAACTTGCACCAGAGGGGCATATTGGGAAGACCCAACTACCTCTACTTCTCTGGGCATCACTTCGAGGGAAGAGGTTCTTTTATCTCAGCGAACCACACCGCTCTCAAACTGGGTGAACTTTCACAAAAGGGAGGTTCCCCCGGGGAACCATACTACTTCCGCTCTTGACTACCACAACAAGGGAGAGGTTCATTTATTTCTACGAACCGTACTATTCTCGGGCTTGGTGAACTTACGTAAGAGGGAGGTCTGATGTGATTCCACTAGCACAATATGAATGATTCTTGACATTCTTAGGAATCATCTTGAGTTGGATATGAGATAGGCACTTTAAGATAGAATTGGATCAATGTTCTATAATCAAGAACTCACC
>Ga0123341_1002433_pt1 | contig 15313 bp, 5 predicted proteins | sample Turbeapinknodule_FD_89959 | JGI IMG/M metagenome (GOLD analysis project Ga0123341, IMG submission 89959) | Root nodule microbial communities of legume samples collected from Mexico - Turtle bean Mexico pink nodule | ecosystem: Host-associated > Plants > Roots > Nodule | place: Mexico: Nepantla... | reverse complement strand
GTGTTATATGTAAGAAAAAAAAATATTTGTTAAACTGTGTAGGGAAAATATTGTTTATCTATATATTTATATAAATGTTATTATTGCTAACTATTATTAAATGAAAAATTATATATTTGTGATAGTCTCAATCTATTTTTAAATGAAAAAAATATGACTAAATTTAATACTTATTTAAAAAGAAAGTGTGTGATTTTGATGGGTAATGAATGATACTATTCCATCCACTTTGACATCCAAAAAAAAAGTATTATTTTAGAAAAGTTATAAAATAGTTATTTTTTACTATTAGTGGATGAAAGAAACTTTATTCAATTTTTATAACTATCAATCAAACTTTTAAGAAACTATGGCAGTTATAACTTTTAAAAAATTATCATGCAAAATCAACAAACATAGTATCTAACTATTTCTTTTCTCTCTTAACAGTTGTCAAGCTTTCCAACATCATGTGTGTGTGAATGTGGTTTTAGCTGCACAAAATGGAAATACAGCAGACTGCAAACATTTCATTCATTGAAGGACAAAGTGTCCTATTACTATTATTGACATCCAGTGAGTGAAATGGGGAAGAGATGGATGGTGACTAGGCTCAGAGCCTCAGACTTACATTGATAAGAATACAATGTGGAACTTCTTGAGTTGAGACAACAACATGATGTTCCTTTCTTCCCCCTTTTCTCAACTAATGGAAAAAGAATGTGAAAGATATATGAATCCACAGGTCTTGTACTGTTGATGCTCCCTCATCAACTATCAACATTAGATGTGTGTAGGATTTCCACAACTAACTTTCAATTGTGTTATCAGTTGTTGGTTATTATTCTTTGTTCTTATTCTGAAGGAAAAATGAATGCAATTGGATTTGTTGAGCCCTTAAGCAGCACTCCTCCACCTGAAAATTGACTTCAAGATATGAAATAACTGCAGGAGATAAACATGACTGTGGAATTCAGTCATAATCTACACACACAGCAGGACAAACCTGTGATTTATATGTCTTTGACAATAAATCTCCACATTCTCCAACAAGTGCTCTTTCCCCTCCAGCAATTCTGGCTAATTCTGAAATAGAAACATCTATTTCTTCTGCCTGAGTTTGACAAAGTTTTATCATCAGTGCAAAGTGCATTATGTACAATTTAACTTAAGAGGATATTAAGTGTATTTTTCTTCAACTGACATTTTTAGACAACCTCATCTTTTGAACCCTCTATAGTTATTAAAAGTGGTCCAAATCGATCAGTTCAACAAATTGAATGGAAAATCGGAGATGCTCTTAGTCTTGTGTATGGTTATGGTGACTTAGAACTTATGGATGGTCATCCATCAGGTCCACAACCCTATATAGTTATTACATATAAAGATTTGACTTAATTTTCTTAGTATTTATATCAATTTATTGCTTAGTATATTACATAAATTGAATATATATTTTATTCTTACCCATTCAACCACAATTTAACCAATAAACAGTGAAGTGACCTTCACCGATTTAATTACTAGCCCAATTTTGACGACACTGATTGACCCTTTACCCTTTTGGCTACATCACTAAGTAAAAAAAAAAAGCAAGGAGGAAGCTCAATTCTTTCATTTTGTCTCACCTTCGGCACGAATCTTTGGATGTTGGAAATCATTGTTTCCAACATTTTCAATGCTGAATTCAGAGCATCCCCCACCTCTCTGACATCAACCTGTGGCATAATATATTTTTGTGAGTTTGACCCAGACAATTCACAGTGAATAAGCATAACAGAAAGATAATAAACACTATTAGATAACCAACAAGCATGAGATGGGGATTAATAATCATACCCTAACATTTCCACCAACTGGAAGTTGCACTGAGGCATTCACTAAAGCCTGAATTACTTCAGTAATCGAGACTGAATATTCTTCCGTCATAGTAGACCACTCATCTAGATATGGAATCTGTAATTTTATCCAAGGAAATATACAAATTACTTGTACTGATTATTACTATACATATATATAATTAAAATGATAACTCATAAAGCATATTTGAGAAGAAAGGCTCCTTGATCAATTGACTAAATATCATCACTATGATCCACTTCAATATACACCCATACACACATATATTGATAATATGAGTTGGGTATGTAGGAAGGAACAGAATATAGACATATATAGATACCACAAGAACTCAACAAACAATTGTCTTCTTTTCACGGACTGGAAACATTGCACTGAGGACTTAGTAAAAGTAGCATTCAACAAGAATATAGGCATATATAGATACCACAAGAACTCAACAAACAATTGTCTTCTTTTCACGGACTGGAAACATTGCACTGAGGACTTGAATGCAAATTCATAAAAGTAGCATTCAGAAGTATTGGTAGCCTTACTTGAGTTTCAAGAATTCTTGTCAAAGTCTCTGATCTCCGTAAAAACTCCAGCTCTATGCGTTTCTTGTTTACAGAATCACGCATTTCTGATATTGTCATTGCTTGGGAATATAGTGCTTTCTGCAAGGATCAAGAAGAGGAAAAATAACTAATAGCTTAATGAAGTGGATTAAATTGGACAAGATGTCAAATAGTTAAGATGCCAATTGAAAATACTGAGCAGAGATGTAAATGTGCAGAAGTTCTGTATAGTTAAAGAAATACTAAGACTTACTACATGAAGTTAAGTTTATACTCCTCCAAAAGGCCATATCAATTTTGAAAAAAATATAATTTGAAATAAACACGACTCCAATGTCCAGTAAATAAAGATGTGATGGAGTACACACTCAGGTAATCAAGGGAGCAATCAAAAAATGTTATTTTCACTTGTGGAAGTAGTTTATGAATATACTCTAATTTCTCTGGAGCTTATTCTAAAAAATGCTTAACTATGTTCCTTACAAAAAAGAACTACTGTACACTAGAAACAGCTTATAAAAAAACTACACACTAGAAACAAATAGAGACTTATGCATTTGTATTCTTTGTTGTTCACTGTAGCTAAGCTTTATTCGGTTGGAGCCACAACACCACATCACACCTTGATTGCAGCCTGCAATGGCAGTAACCAATCACATCCAGTAGTCACAACAACCACAAACTAACTCACAGCCATGATGTAAGGTGCTCCAGGGGAACAAAAAAATAACAACAATATCTTTCAAGGTACACAATCAATGCCCTTTTAGCATTCCCCCAAATCCAGTTTCGCAGTGTAACTATAATAGTGGTTCACCTTCCCAATTATGATCATAAAACAAACTGCCTAGCCAGATGACTGCAATGTTTTGTCGTAGCATCACTATCACTACAACATTTGTAATTTATTGCCAAGTACGAAAGTGAAAGGGTGACTAACCTGGCTTTCTACTTGCTGAGCCTTGGTCGTGGAGTGCGCTCTGGCATTGGCAAATCTCCATTGCAAATAACGATTATATAACAATCTAATGGAATGCATATCTTCCTGATGACCAGACCCTTTCTTCCCTCTCCTTACATCCACTGATGGCTTTAAACTCTGAGGAGGAACAGGAGGCAAACTAAGCCCCCCTGACTTAGCTAACTGATTTCCATTCCCATGCTGCTTGGAGACTGAAGAAGGAGGCTGCTTCTCAGTTCCAGAAGAAGGTAAATTGACCGACCGCGACAAAGGGGAAGGGTGGCGAAACTTCAAGTCCCCACCATTGCTACCCCCAATTTTCTCACCCACAGACAAATTGGACTGAAGCAACATATCTCTATCCACCAATTCAGGAAGTGACTGAACACTGCAGTTCACTCCAGAATCATCACTGGAACAAGCAGCATTAGGTTTGGCCTGATTCAACCCACTGGCTTGCATCAATTTCTCAGCAGCAGAGGCCATGCCATTTGCAAACCTATGATGGTGATGGTTACTAGGGTTATGGTGTTGTTGCGAGAGTCTATACCTTGAAGACACGTAAACCGAGGGAGTGGGAGTGCCAGGCCTAGAAACACAAGGTGTGGAGTTGCCGCTGCCGATTCTGCCAGAACAAGATTTTGAAGGGTGCGGTGGAACCTGTTCGTGTCCGTTGTTGTTCTCTTTGAAAAGCTTCATGGAACGTTGTTGTTTTCTCTGAGAGACAAAACATCCCATTGAAGACTGGGTTTCGGAGTTCTCGTCGACGGGGGAATCGGGCTCCAGCCGCGGGCGGCGCTGAACGGAGGGGGACATGAACCGGGAGCTGACCTCTCGGACCCTGGGCCGGCGCTGGTGGGGAAGCGGAGGAGGCGGCGGAGGGGCTGTGAGATCGGGGTTGTTGTTCTCTTGCATGATCTGAACCTGCACCATGAGAAACCCGGAATGGATGAAAATGAAAATGGAGCAGCGGTGGGTATGGAAGAATCGGAGGAGAAAGAGATGAACAGAAGTTTTGAGTGATTGGGAGAGAAGAAGGAAGGGTTTGGATTGGAATGGAAGAAGAAGTAGCCGTTGGGAATATGTGTTTACGTTGTTGTAACGGTTCTAATTTCAAATATCGATAAAGTTTTTTTTATTATGTTAGTTTTGATTGTGTTATGCTGTGTGTGTGGCGTCGTTCGTAATGGGTAATAAATAATGCCACTTCTTTCTCGTCAAACTTATTTATTTGTATTTGGGATAGGAGCCTTTCTCATTCTGCTATGGCTACCCTTTGCTTCATTTATAAAAAAACAAGGTTGTTAATTTTCATGTGATGGTCAGAGTGAATTGGATAAGGAATAAGAAAATTCGTTGCGTGATATATCTTATAACTATGGTCATTTTATCTTGTACATGAATAAAATATAAGATTTTTTTTTAAATTTACTTGTGTAGTTAAATAAGGTGACTTTAGATGTAGAGAGATTAAACTTGACAAATTCTGAATCCACCTCATATATTCTCCCTTCACCTTCGTATTACTAAGTTGCACCTAAACTTTTATATTCCTCTTCAGTCGCATTATTGCATATTTTTCTTTCAGCCGAAACATTTTGTATTTCATGTTCGTAAAATATTTTTTTTAGTTTTGTACTTTATTTTTACAGACTTTTTCTTTAAAGTTTTGTGACTTTTAAAAATATAAAGAAAAAAAAAGTAAATAAATAAAAACAGAATCATCCTTAGTAAAAATACCAAAAAATTTATCTCAACCACCAAAATTTATCACTGTAAATAATTATATCACTTAAAAATTAAAAAAAATATATCATGTTTTTCATCATGAAGGGAATTGTACGAAGGTGTTGAAAGAATTAGCCTTAAATTTTTGGCTTTGACCGAGAAAGAAAGTTTAAGGCTAATTTGACTTTTCAAATTTATGATTTTTTTTGCCTCTAAAATTATATTTTTAATTAATTTATTCTATCTTTTCTTCATAGTCCACACAACAATATTCTTTTGTAGTTTCGAAGAGTATTTAAAAAATGTGTTTGGTAACTTGCTTGTGCAAAACTTATGACAATCACTATTTATTTAGTGTCATCTTTTAATTAGATAATCTTATAATTTTAATAAATAAAAAATAAAATATTCATTTATTTAATAATAAAAAAAGTAAATAAATTATTTTTATTTATTTTAAAATAAGTTAATATTTTTTACCACTATTTTTGCACAATAATACACATATATATATTTAAATTATTTTAAAAAATAATAAAACTATAAAAATGGCAAAACATATAATTACTTCGTCTATATAATTCTTTAATACTATTTTTACAAAATTATATATATATATATATATATATATATATTAAATTGTATTATTTTTCTTTTCTTAATTAATTATTCATAAAAGTAATAAAATTATATATTTTTTTAATATAATAAAAATATAAATAAAAGTACATGTGTTTTCGTTAATATATAACTATAAATAGCAAAGTACTATTTTATTAGACAACATATTTACAATGACAATACCCATGATTGAATTTAAAATTAGCTTAATTAAACTGTCTTTTTAACTATCAAATTTTAGGTTTAGGGTTTCAACTGAATCAAAATTAGATTCTCACGGATAAAAATATGAGATTTTAAGTTTCAATTGCATAAATTCATCTTAGTATTGTAATTATATGATTTAATCTTTCTATCAGGTTAAGTCTATTAAAGTGACATTTGAGTCGCGAGATGTCTAATTTGAAGGATTAACATTACACGCATAAATAAAAATACGGTTACGAAAAAAAATAGCTCTCCTCTTATTACCTGCACTGCATTACACGCAAGAAAACAAAATATTTTTATACAAAAACCAATATATACTGATCAATTCAATTTACTCATAAAATTGAAATGGGTTCATCAACACTCCTATAAATGGACACATATAAGAACACTATCAGAGTTTAAGTCAGGTCGTCTTCATCAAGTGGGTCATCATCTTCTTCAGCAGCATTGTTAGCCTTGAATGCACTCACATCACCTGTTGGAAGTTTCCTCGCAAGCTTAATGATCTGCAGACAATGCACTCCAAAGTGTCATGAAAAGTTGAGTCCACATATATAAACCCCATCAATAAAAGTAATAGCATCAGTAGCTACTGGTTGAAGATTGTGTATGTAGCATAAAATTTGCAAGCAGTTGATAATGGCAAAATAGGATGTCAAATAAGGGCCAGGTTAAAACAAGAGGACTGGTGAAAGCAAAGAAAGAAATAACAAGAGATGAAACCATGAGAAGCTTCTTGAAAAGTAAGGTTTTCTTGTTATGAAAAAGTCCTAGGAGAACTGACAGATTGTGTAAACCAGTAAGAGAATCAGTGTTGAGCTGAGTCATCGTCAAAGTAGTGTACAGATGCATTGTGCTCCATGGGTTATAGGAGGATACAGATAGGTGAAGAAAGAAACAATGATTAGGAGGTACAATAAATAAACTGAGGAGACTGAAGTTGTATGTCAAGAACCGAGGCAGCTTGCAACATAGCAGGACGGCCGTATTCCTCAGAATTGCTAGAGTTTACAAAAAAAATTCTGAAGCCATGCCAGGAATTTTCAGAATAGACAACAGGTATCATACATTTACTTTGGCTCCTGTGTTTCCCCCTTACATTTATTTTAGATCTGATAATCTGGTTATGCTATAAAACAAGTCTAACGACATATTGTTTCCACGAATTATACATTTTAGGGTTAAGATATTTTAAGCAAAGTAAAGTGCAGGGCAACAAGATCATCGAGTCACTATAGCAGGTAACCCTTGAAGCCAACAGGAAAATAAAAAATTGGACTGGATCTGGGATCTATTTAATTTATGGATTCAATAAGAGGAAAACCTAACATCATGACAACAACCCTCAAGTTTCTACGGCTATATTGTATTCATTATGTTTTACTTTCACTTAACTCTGGTTCCATAAGAACTTATGTACTAAATCACTTACCACATGGTCAAGATGTGAAATACCACTCGACTGAGCAATACGTTTGATTTCTTCAACATCTCCATCTGTGTAGGCAGCAAGTAGCTTGCTAGCACAACGATTCTGGTCACTTTTGAGAAAAGCATCAACCCTAGAGATACCAAACACATTTATGCCCATTTATTCATCGATTTAATCAAATTCAATATAGCTGAGGATAAAACAAAAAAGTCTCCATTTTTTAAAAGCAGAAACTTTACCATGCAATTTATGCTAGGAACAAGAGAAAATTAGAGTTAGAAATCAAAAGAAGAAAAGCCAATAACAGGTACACCAACAAAAACAATGATGACAAATTCAATGCTACAATGATCCATATCACACACACACACACACACTGTTCGAGTTTGCAGCTACTTAGCAGAATTACAAGGAGTCAGAAACTTACTGAGTACAGTCGTTATAGCACTTCTCAGCTTGCTTAAAGTCATGAGCATAAAGGTAGATAACAATTGCACTGAGATATGCCTGCATTATGATAAGGTATATGAGAAAGTTTATCACAAATTAATATATGAGAAATTGTGCCTTCTACTGTCCGACACAACTCTCTTATTTCTAGCCTTGGACCTGGCCATGTAAACATGTGGAACAAAACCAAGCACAACACGAAGAGTTTCAAGGAAATAATTTTTAGTCAACAATATTCGAACAAAGGATGCTTATCCATTGCCTTCAACTTGCATCCAAGTTTCCAAGTGCTAATTTGTATGTTCTTAATACAATCAACAATGATGAATAACAGTGCCGGCTGCTCTAATTCTAGATATTTGAAATTCATCATGCAATGAGTTCTGGAGAACCTAAAAGATTACAACAATGCTAAGCACATTTCATGGTACAGTATGACTGGTGTCCAGACTTAACAACATAAAATTTAGCCTCAGATTTTATTAGTGAAGGATTAACTTGGAGAGATGAAGCCAAAAAGAAACACAATGCATGCAATCTAAAGCTTCTGACAGCTAATGGTCCAAAACCAACTTGGAGTTAAAAGTTTAAAATATTATTTTACTTGAGCTTGTTTTCAGCCTTTTTTTTGTTTCATTTTAAGGTTCTTTTCACCCAATTTTTTTACTTAAAATCTACTTTTAAGTTCTCTAAAAACTGTTTGTTAATTTCTCTTTTAATTTAAAAGTTTCTTTTATGTTAAAAGCTATTTGGTAAAAGAATATAAAAATGTAGTTTTGTTCTAAAACCAATTATCTCATAAGTAAAAAAAGTATATTTATAAAATAAAAATGTGTAAAATTAGTATAATTTACATAGTTTGATTTAAAGATAATAAAAATATCAATATACAAATGTTTAAAACTTATATTTTTTAAAAATGGAAAAATCTATACGCATGACGGAATAACAATATGAACGTAGGAAGGCACTTGGATAACTAATTAAACAATATATGCATGACCAGATTGGAAGTAGGTCATCAGGAAAAATTCTGTCTAAAAGGCTACAGGGGTCACCTTTATAAAAGCTCCTTTATTTTCCATGTTTCTTCTAAAAAAATAGACAGTTTATATTTTTAAGTACTTTTATGAAAAGAGTGTTTGGTTTGGCTGCCTAACTTCTTTTAAGGAGGAAAAATGCCGGGCCAAACACCCCCTTAAACTTTATTTTGTTGTTATCTTTTTCTCTCGATGATTTCTTTCGTCTTTAGCTATATCTTTCTCTTCTTTCTTTATAAATTCTGTTTAGTTAAAGAAATAAAATAAAAAATTATTTTACTTGAGCTTGGTAATGATTTCTTTAACTCACTGCACAAGTGCACCACCAGTAAGGTTCTTTTAGGATCAAATTTCTTGAAAATAACTAGAATTTTAGGGACAGAGAAATGAGAAAACAGAGATGTGACAGAAAGGAAACACATTTAAATCATTACTCACTCTGGTTTAGTAAATAAGTTGACCCTGTAGCTCTACTTAATAAAATGTCGACATAAAGACACAAATGCAGTTTATCTTGGGTACATACAGAAAACTAAGGATATATGACAAAGAGAACATATTTAATAATAATACTATATGAAACCATAAAGGAGAATACAGTTTATCCTGGGTGCATCAAAGTAAACTAAGTACTTAAACACTCAACAGTGTCCTAATTACTTAATAGTTAATACTATATATATATTTCATTATAGGAACACATATAATCAGAAAGGATGACATATCCTCTCAAGAAAGGAAAAAAAATACACTGAAAGAAAGAAAAAAGAACCCCCTACCCCCCAAGCATAATAGTTTCCTCAGTAATACCAAACTATCACATTAAGCTACCTCCATACATTTTTTGAAATACTGCTCTGTAAAACCAGTTTAGAGGATTATTAATTCTTTTGGTAGCAAATGCATTGCTTCTAACCTCCAACTCCAACTCCAACATTGACCAAAATTAATATCAAATTAAAGCTTAAAAGTTACCATCCCAGTGCTCCACTTTTTCTATAGATTCAAGTTCCAAATGCCACAGGCATAATTAATGCCACTATGAACAGATATTATTAATATAGTCTTCCAAATAAATAAAACACAATAAAGCAGACACTCTTACTTAAAACACCAAAACTGCCACATCATAGTCTTCAGTACTTTTTGTCATACTTACAAAGTTCCAGCATATCTGTTCAGAAGGCCTACCTATTACCAATTATTTTCTTTTTCAAGTCTCTGATTATAAGATATGACTTATGATACAGAAAACAAAATAAAAAACATTCCAAACCTTGCTCTGGCTATTGGTAGCATTACACTTGTCAGCTGCCAAGCCCAATCTCAACAAGAAAGATGCTGCATCTGTATATCTGTGTATTAAGAAAGCAAACCCGATGAAATATGCAAGTCAACATACAAGAATTGAAATGTTCAGAATTTGCACTTGTGAAAATAATCGGTGTATTAACATTCTGCAAAAAACATCAATTTAGCTTCCAAAACTAGTGGTTCTTGCCTAACTGGTTGCCATATTTCTTTTTATACAAAAAGAAAAGAGAAAAGATTTCTATAAGAATCCCTCCTGGGAGGAAAAAAGGGGGAAATCAACAAATAGAGTTTCCCAGTCCCTATCTGTAAGGAAAGCCCCTCTTAGAAGATCACAAGCCTTACATCAAGTAGAAACCAAATGACTAATCTTCTCCTAGAGAAATTACTCATTCAAAGAAATCTCCATAATAGATGCGCGTGCACATAGCCAAATGCCCCAAGCATTAGCATACATTTCATATTTCCCTAAAAAAACTGTTTATTTACTTCTACCAAAGCTAGAAAAGGTAATCAACAAGAGCTGGTCCAAGAATCTAGAACTCACCCAAAACTCCAGAAAATTCAAAGTACCAAACTAAGTGTTGAACAAAGACACAATTATAGAAAAGAGAAAAAGCAAGATGCAAGTGGGTAAAGAAAATAATAAGCTTAAGGTAGGAAGAAAAGTATTATGACCTCATTTTAATGCAAGATAACCATTCAACTCTTTGATAAACTATTTTTACATCCCAGTAGTATGTTGCTGGTGTCAGATGTGCTTGGTGTGGTTAAATAAACTTCTAGTCTTCTTGATTTTTTGTTTTTCATGTTATTTTAGCAAATTTCTTAGATTAGATATTGATTAGTTGTTTCAGTTGGGTGTGAATTCAAAAAATAGTGGTGGCCCTCAGTTTAGTTGAAACCAGAGTCTATACTGTGAAAAATCTTCATGTGTAATGAGTTTTATTTTTCCTCTGATAAATGTCTTCATTCTTGACTGGTTTAGAATTCAGGCAAAATAAGTCTTCTTTCAACCAGTGATTGTTTGAATGAAGAGTTTGAGAAGCCAAACATTTTGTTCTATCCGCACTATGCAATATATTTTGAGGTATCACTAAAACCAACCACCATAGAATTCCTAATTAAGTTTTTTTCCTTCTATTTAGTGTTTAAAACAACATCTTTGCAGTCAACTATTATCAAGAGCAAGTGCTTTCTTGGCTACAAATCTATCATTTGTTTAAAAAAATTGTTTTTCCTTCCTGAATCTGAAATAAAGCCCTTTAAGCCTCCAATTATAAACTGGGATTGCTATTCACAGCACCCAAACTGCCATATTGTCACTTTATCATCACATCATTGCTAGAAAGTGACTGAAAGCCTTACATACTTTGAAACTCCAATTCATCTGATTCCCTGACCCCAACTTTTGGGCCTTAAATTATTTAATTAATTTACCGTTCTATTTCAATTTCATTAAAACAGCTCAATAACATGTATAGTACATGCAACAAGTTGAACATTAATAGGGATGAAATTAACAGAATGAAAATATAGACATTTCTGCAGGATATTGACATATATGTACATGGTAGGAAAAAATCGATGCACAGGGCCTTGTACTCATGGATCTTTCTAGAGTAGAGCTCCTCATTAAATGCAATACCAAACTCCATCCATGTTACATTGTGTTTTTAAGAGTCAACTATAGTATCCAACTTATGCCATGTCAGCAATGCCAATATACAAAAGTAAAACAAATTTATGGAAAAACAGTGGAAGATAAGTTTACTTCATCATATTCTAAGTACCATCAAAGTGTAATGCCTCAACTTTTAAGTTCTAATTAAAAACTTACTTTTCAAGTTTTACATAAACATTAGTCGCAGCACGATATAGGTCAAAGGCCATTTGTTCTCTTCCATCATCCTCAAGAATTGTACAAGCATCTGTATATAGCTGAATAGCTTCTTCAGGCATGCTATCTTCCAAAGCACTACAGAGAGGGGGGGAAGGTATTATGATACTTATTGATTGTGGTGAAATAATATATATAGACATCATACTCATACAGTATTGTAAATATAGATGTAATATATACACTAATTATGTTTTTTACGTACAGCATCTGCATTCTGCTGAACTGCAGTACATAATGAGATAAATATGATATGAGAGCCATCATGATGTGTTGAATTTAACAGACTTGTTTGCATGACTTCTAATAATTTCTATTGACTAAAATAAATGTTTTGTTGTAATAGCCATCAACTGAAAAAAAAAGTTTGATGCCAACTCTTCCTTAGTAGAAAGGAATTTTATTAAAGAGAAAAAGGGAGGGAACACAGCTGTGATTTAAGACTAAAGGAAACAAGTTGAGAGGTTGAAAAGATCATGAAAGCAGGAACGCTTCCCAATCCTTTTCGTATCTGAAATGGAAGCCCTTCAGAAACAGCTACGGCATAAAAATCCATCCCAAAGCAATCCAAATGCGATAGAAGCAGATTTTCGAAAGTGACTAAGGCTTTATAAATTAAACATATTTTAGCCTTCATATATAAACTACAAAAAATATTTACCAAAGGACTCTGTAAAATACCCACTATCTTAGGAAGTAAACTTTAAGTATAATTCGACATCACAAAACCAGTTTGCGAGACAAGGTTTGTTTTTATATAATATAATTTGCCCATATTTCTAGTGGATATGGGACCTCAACACATCCCACACAAAGAACTAAACTCTCCTGCATAAAACTATATACTAGTCAGTAGTTTAATAGCAAGTGACACAATAGGTCAAATCTTACTAGAAAAGGCTCTAATTTCGTCTTTAAATTAGACTTTATGTTTAACTCAACCTCATAAAATTAACTTGAAAAGTGAGATTTGTTCTTACTTGTATAACTATAACTATGTAAGAAAATAAAGAATTATTTTATTGATAACAACCATGCCGATTACACTTCCATCTCCTCTACTTATAACAATCAAACACTTTAAAATAAAGAAATAAAAATATGTTGAAACAAATAGAAAGATTCTAAAGATATTTTCTCTTAATCACTGTGGAGATTTTTATCTTAATAATCCGATATTTACAACATACTACAACAAGGTTTTAGCATCCTATATGTTCCCAAGGGATAGATGCAAGTTACCGTTAGGGCTTTCACATTATGAATTTCTTAAGAAGTTGGTGGCGAGTTGGTTGATAATAATAACAACTACAATGAAACATAGAATTTTGTTGCAAAACACGAGGGTAAAGGAAACAATCTGTTTACCGGGCTCCCTTTGCAAGGGCATCTGAGGCAGGTTGTGGTCTCCCACACTCCATGTACAATTCAGATGCCCTTCGATAGAAGTCCCTAACTTCCTGCCAGTTACTTAGATCCTTTGCCAAAGCAGCGGCAGATTCCATGTGCTTAGCTGCATCCCAAGGTCTGGTTTACTTGTCAAGGAAAGACATATAGACAGATTAACAGAGTGAATCTAATAATACTATACAGTAAAGTAATATTGTTTTTCTCCTTAATGGAACAAATCGAAGAACGAAACCATAAATCATATGATATAAGGATACGATGAAAGCATCTCTTGTCCTTTTGAAGCTTTCTCATATGCTATTTTGGCTTTCTCATAGTTCCTGCCAACTCGAAACCCATTAGCTGAAACAGAAAAAGAGTTTGTCAGATTACCCCTAACCAATCTTCTCCCCAAATTTCCTTTATCACAAATAATCAAATATTAAGGAAGCTTGAATACTTTACCTGCTTGCTCATAAAGAGCAGTAGCACTTTTCCAATCCGCACTCCACCTCGTGAGACTGAGTGTTGTTCTGCATTGAAAAAGAAAGGTAACAACATGGATAAAAAAAAACATAACTACAATGTCCTAGAATCAACGGGCTTAACCACAGTTAAATCATATTGAGAATAAGAAGTAAGTACAATGGTGAGAGCTGATTAACTCAAATAACTTAAAAACAGAATCAAATTAATGAAATCCTCAAGAACAAAGACTTGATCAATAGCAATTTCATCATCAGTATGATTTCAACATCATTAGGACAAATCATCCTAAGAAACAAAATTGTGTACTGCTGCTACATCAATTTATATCATCGAAGTGAAAAAAACACAGATTATATAAGATTGCTGCAGCGAAAACCCAGACGATTTAAAAATTAAACCTAGCTGCAGCGAAATCGACAGTGGCATTTGAAAATGAAATTGCGAAATTGATTTGAACAGAAAACAAGGAAAAGGCAATGGAAAGAGAAGATGAACAGACAGCTTATCAGCTTTGGTGAGCAACTTGTTGGGATCAGAAGCCGCCATGGTTGCTCGATTGAGTGCTTGCGTGCGTCTTCTTCAGTCCCTCCGATTCAAGTGTGTGAGCCAACTCACCCAGCGAACACGCTTCTTTGGGTCCACCCACATCCTACCACGTGGCACACTTTATTAAATAAATTACGTACTTCGATCCTATAACAAATTAACAAATTTTATGCAGAAAAAAAAGTTTAATAAATTTGAACCAATTAAAATATTTAATTATTACTAATTTATTCTTCAATTTTGAAAAATTCATGAGAATATAGCAAACAAAGAAAATAACATGATTCAATTCTTGTTGTGTAAAAAGAATAATTGATTTCTACACTTTAAAATTAATCGTCAAATCCATCATACTAAAATATAAATTAGTGTCAAATTAGATGTTAAACATTACAATTTAATATGATTTCACAGAATTTAACAATGGGATACACTTTTTAGGACTAAATCAAATTTGTTGATTTTTTAAAGACTAAAGTTTATTAATTATTATACCACTAGTTTATTATACGCTTACGTACACGGAATTTAAATACCACTAGTTTATTATACACTTTATTATACACAGAATTTAAATACCACTAGTTTATTATACACTTAAAGTACTTAGTTGATAATTTATTCTTTAATTTCTTACATCATTATTTAATTATTAAGTAGGTAAATGATCTTTCATTGAAAATAAGTGCGAATTTAATCATTAAATGAACAAAAGTTAATGTTATAGTTATTTAAAAATTATAAATGATTTGAGTAATATAATTATTAAGGACAGAAATAATATTTTATAATAATTATAAAGGTTAAATAAAATTGTATTTTTTCATATTTTTTATT
>Ga0123341_1002432_pt1 | contig 15318 bp, 12 predicted proteins | sample Turbeapinknodule_FD_89959 | JGI IMG/M metagenome (GOLD analysis project Ga0123341, IMG submission 89959) | Root nodule microbial communities of legume samples collected from Mexico - Turtle bean Mexico pink nodule | ecosystem: Host-associated > Plants > Roots > Nodule | place: Mexico: Nepantla... | reverse complement strand
GGAGAGTAGGTGTAGGTGTAGTTTTTAGGAGGTGTCATAGTAGAAAAAGGTCACACCTCCCATGTGACTTGTTTTTTGTGGGAATTTCAAATGAGTTTCATTTGAATTTTCCCACCTATTTTTTCAGCACACTCACATTATAAATACAGGTGTGAGCTCTTGTAAAATTCAGAATTGAAATTGGTAATAGAGAAACAATACTCAATTTGAGAGAGAATTGTGAGAACTTTGTCTTCTCCTACACCTTGTCTTATCTTGAGTGCATTTGGTTCTCTCAAGTGGCAGCATTAGCTCACTTATCTTGGAGCCTTCACCATCCAAGTGGCGTAATCACCAAACCAAGTCCTTCATCTCCATAAGTTCTTCTTTCCTTCATCTTCCAATTCATTTTCTAAGCTTTACGAAATGTTAAACATGTTTAAGCTTCTTTCTATTCGGTCTTAAGCTTCCTTTTCACTTTATGTTCGGTTTGTTTCTGTTCTAGCTTGTTTGTTCGGTTCAATTCTGTATTTGAAGCATTCTATTCGGTTCCTTTGCTTTTAAACACATTTTAATCGATTCAATTGGCAATAGATGGATCTTCCATATGAGTTTGGTGTTTGGTGCAAGTTTTGGTGAGTTCTTGAAACATAGAACATTGATCCAATTCTATTAAAAGTACCTATTCTTTCGCCAACTCAAGTTGATTCCATAGAATGTCAAAGAATCAACTCTACCTTGCTAGTGGAATCATATCAAAAAAGCCCGGGCCGGGATGGTTTCAATTTCAATTTTATTAAGAGTTGTTGGGAAGTGCTTAAGGCGGATGTTATGGCTGCAGTGCAACTTTTTCATATCACTGGTTCTCTTCCTAAAGGTTGCAATGCTTCCTTCATTGCGCTCATTCCCAAAGTAAGAGATTCGTCTTCGCTCGATCAATTCAGACCCATTTCTCTTGTAGGAGTAATCTACAAGATTATTACTAAAGTTTTGTCAAGTCGTATGAAGATTATAATGCCTTTAATCATTGATGAATGCCAGTCAGCCTTTATTTGTGGTAGAGGATTATTGGACAGCGTTGTCATGGCTAATGAGGTCCTCGAGGATGTAAAGAGAAATGGGAAAAGCGGGGTGTGCTTCATGGTGGATTTTGAAAAGGCATACGACTCAGTGAGATGGAGTTTTTTGTTTGATATGCTTCCCAGGCTAGGCTTCCATGACAAGTGGATCTCGTGGGTTAAAGGGTGCTTGGTCTCATCGTCAGTATCTGTGTTGGTGAATGGGAGTACGGAGGAATTCAAACCTTCCAGGGGGTTGAGACAAGGTGATCCAATGGCCCCGTTCCTTTTCTTAGTGGTTGTTGAAGGTTTAACTGGTTTGGTCATACAAGTGTTGATAACGAATGTCCTTATGGGTCTGAAAGTGGGAAGAAATAACATTGAGTGTTGTTTACTACAGTTTGCTGATGACACACTCTTTATGTGTGAGGATACCTTTGATAACATTTTTGCAATTAAGGCTATCCTTCATTGCTACGAGATTGTATCGGGCTTGAAAGTCAATTTCCACAAGTCTAAATTGTCCGGTATTAAGGTGGATGGCTTTGCTTTGAGCACGTATGCTAAAACTCTGAATTGCAAAACGATGAAGCTTCCTTTCCAATATCTGGGGGTTGAGGTGGGTGGTAATTTGAGGAAGATACAGTTCTAGGATCCGGTAGTTAAAAAGGTCGAAGCCAAACTTAGCTCTTGGAAAGGGAGATTTCTATCAATGGCAAGACGAATCTGTTTGTTGAAATCGGTGTTCACTGCCATTCCTTTGTTTTACCTCTCGATTTTCAAAGCCCCCGTAGCAGTGTACAATAAAATCAGTAGTACTCAGAGGAAGTTCTTATGGGCTTGGGGAAAACAGAGCAAGTCGATATCTTGGGTTAGCTGGGATAATGTGTGTAAGCCTCTAGAGTTAGGAGGTTTGGGGGTGAAGAAAATGAAGAACTTTAATGTGGCTCTCCTGGCAAAATGGAGATGGAGGCTCATGAGTAGTGAAGGAGGCAAATGGAAGAGATTATCTCATTTAAATACGGCACTGTAGCAGAAAATATACAGCTTAGGTCGAAATACCAATCATGGTGGTGGAAGGATCTCACTAAAATTTGCGGTGAAGGTGTGGAAGACGGTTGGTTCCAAAAGGCCATTGGGTGGAAAGTAGGAAACAGATCCATAGTGAGATTGTGGGAGGATCTATGGCTTGGGAATGATTGTCTTAGATCGGCGTATCCTAGACTATTTTCCTTGTCACCTGACCAAGGTAAAAGGGTGGGGGAGGTAGGAGTATGGGAAGAGACTTGTTGGCGGTGGAATCTGAACTAGAGGAGGGACAGGTTTCAATGAGAGATGGATATGGAGGCAGACATGTTATCCAGACTAAGTATGAGTGATTTGTGTAAGGATTCCTTTGACCAACTTATATGAAAAAAGGGACCAAAAGGGTACGTTCTCGGTAAAGTCAGCATATTCTATGTTGGTTAATCACCAATGCTCAGCCGTAAGGGAAAGTGTGTTTAGTCTCCTATGGCAAGCTAAAGCCATGCCCAGAGTTCTGACTACAGCTTGGAGAAACCTCATTGATTGAATTCCTAATAGAGTTAATTTGTTGAGAAGAGGTGTGCCTGTGACCTCAACCCGTTGTGCTCTTTGCAATCTGTCGGAGGAATCCTCTCAACACCTTTTTTTAGAATGCGGTTTTGCACAACAAGTATGGTCCCGGTGTTATAGGTGGATTGGTACTCTAGGTGTCCAAAATAAGGATCTCAAGAACCACTTTATGAATTTTCATCTAATACATCTTTCTAGTAAACAGAATCAGGTTTGGTTATGTTTTTGGGCGGCTATCGTTAGCTGTATTTGGGAGCATAGGAACATAGTGGTCTTCAGACAAGGGGTGACTGACTCTGATGAAATTTTCCAGAACGCTCAGCTACAGTCATGGTTATGGTTAAAGCACAAAACATCAGAGTTTTCGTACGCTTTCTCTGACTGGCTTTTGTATCCGAACCAGTGCCTTCTCTTGGTTCGCTGATTGGTTGGAGTTCGAGCTAGAACAGGTATGGTATAATAAGGTAGTGAGGTTGTTTATTAGCAGGTATAAGGTGATATTTTTTCTGTCTGTGAGAGTAGACGTGTTTCGGGAGTTTATCCATGAAAGCGGACATGGTTCCCCCCTGAGTCAGGCCCTGTGGCGTTTCTGTAGAAGCAAAGGAATCCTGGTGCTTTTTTTACCTCTAGATAGACCTTATCTGCTGTGACCTTGTTGCCTTGGCAGTATGTCTTGCGGGATCGGTAGGGGTGTGGTAGGAGTGTGATGTGGGCAAACCCTCTCGACAGGCTTAATCATCTACAAGTAAGGTCCAAGTTCGGTTTTTTAGTGGGGAAGACTGTATCATGCAACAGAGAGGACGCGGTTCTTTGTGTTAAATGTTTATCTCTTTGTCATGGGCCTGGAAAAGCAAAGCACCTTTCACATCACAACGACCTCTCGTAGGCTTTTCTTTTTCTTTGCACCTATATGTTTGGTGTACGTAAGTTTTTATTGGGACAGGCTTTGTCTAAAGTGGAATTATTGTAAACCAGTTTCTATCTTTTTTGGGGGGTTGAAAACCCTGGCAAAGGGGTGGACCTTTGTTTCTTTGTTGGTGGTGCTGCTGCCAAGGCACATATAGTGTGTTTGAGGCTGTCATGTTTGATGTATGGGCGTGTTAGACCTGGAAAATTTTTTGTGCAACAGCTACCAGAAGGCCGGAGCTAACGTTTTTTTTCTGAAGTTGTGCAGGGTTTCCAGTGGTTGATGCTAGTGTGCCGCCAATCCCGGGAATTCGCTTTCGGACACATTTGTGTGATACCGAGTCCTGTAATACCAACAGTGGAATAGTTGAAACAAGGGAATGGCTGGTAGTGACTGCTCAAAATGCTGATTTCTGCAGCCTTCAGTGGGAATCCATATTTTTCGGAGCTTGTTTGGAAGAAACATGCCAAAAGCAGTGCTATATCTCGCAACTTGTGGTGGACTATACCCAAAAACTCTAAGGCATAGTTGGAAAGGCAATCTCTGAAGGAATTACATTGTACTTGGAAGTGGATTAATACACAACGCACAGGCTCTTTTTTCAATGCTAGGATTTTTTGTTATGAAGGAAGCACATCCGCACGGCTTAACAAGACATCCTTGAGCTTGTCACTTCACCAAGCAGTTCTAACGGAAGTTGAACAAGGGAGTTCTTGAAGCCCACAGGCCATGCTGGGAGCCGTTTTGGACGGAAAATCAAAAGGGAAAGAGATATTTTATAAGCTCAAGCTTGGTTGAAGTGAGTGAGAGAAGAAGACTAAAACAGCTATGAAACCCTTGAAGTGCTGGCATCAATGGTGGTGCAGGAGTCTATATACTGTTTCGAAACCAAGATGACTGCCAATCCCGAGAATTCGTTCTGGGCACATTTGTGTGCTGCCAAGTCATGAATTACCGATAGCGGAAAAGCAGAAACAGGGGAATGGCTGGAGGTGACTGATCAAAATGCTACAAAACTCCTTATTCTGCAGCTTTCAGGTTCATTTAGTTGTGTAAGGCTTTATAGAGTGTGAGGGTGAAGGAGGTCCTGTGGTTTGTTGGGATGCTCGATGGCATTGTTGCTTTGTTTGTTTTAGTGTGTTTAGTGTTATAGAAGTAGGATGTTTTTAATGCTAGTTTTTGGTAGCGTTTTATAGCAAACAGGTCGTTCTCCCCTCAAAGGAGTGTTTCGTGTAAAAGGGTTGGGATACCCCTTTGTATCCCTTTTAAATTTAATTCCATTCTTTGCTGATAAAAAAAAAAAGCAGATTATTGTTATTGTTGAATGATATTGTTGTTGAGATTATATTCTCATGGATGAAAATTGTTAAGGGAATGTCTATAAAAAGGGCTTGAGACCCCGAGTAAAGGTACGCTTCTATGAATACTTTAGACTAAAGCAATTTTATAGTTTGAATACTCTCACTGACTTGATCGTCAAAGTGTGATCAACAGGTAAAGCCCCCCTTTGACCCAGTGGAGCAGTATCTCAGAGCACCCGTTGGAAACATGTCAGAAGTGGATCTCGCCCATTCAATCCAATAGATGACAACCGGCGAGAACAAAAAATATTTTCACAAAGAGTTTTAAATTATAACAAGAGTAAAGAAAATGAATTTCGCAAAGATGTTTTAATATTTTCAGGAAAGAAAAGAAAACAAATAATTTTACAAAACTAATAAATTTTGGGTGGTTTTTAGCTAAAGGTTCTAAAGAAAGACTAACTTTAAGTAGACTCCCAATAAAGATAGGTGATTCACAAGGACTGCTTAAGTACCAAGTCCTTCCTTACTAAAATGTTCCTTAGATAGTCTTCACAAAAGACTCTTCAAGTAACTTCTAAAACAATTTTCAAAAATTACAAGTTTAGGGTTTAGGATTTAGGGTTTAGGGTGTGGATGAAGATCTATAAACCTATTAAACCAAAGAAATGCTTAGAATATACTAACAAGAAAGGAAACTCTCCCAATATCACATAGACATATAAAGAAATAATAAATAAATAAGGAAACAATTGTAATAGCAAAGCAAAGTAAATGCAAGTGATGTAAACTAGGTGTTTCTAATAGAAGTGTGATTGACACTTAGAGCCAATTGACACATTTCAAGACTAAAATAAAATTACTAAGAAATTGTTCAATGGAATTGCCCAAAAAAGCATTTTTGCTAACACTTTACAAGGCTAGAAAATTAAATGCAAGAAATATAGACTTCAAATATTCCATGGTAAAGGCAACTCAAATCTATCACTTTTTCTTGAATCTCTTTGTATGAGTTTTGGCGTGCTTTGCCTCCAATCTATTCAACTCCTATTTGCCCTCCTTTTATCCATTGATAACACTCTAATAGTCACAAGAAAGCCCCAAAAATAGCAGTTGAAAAGTTGGTTCAACTTCTTCAAAGTATGATGCCTTTCTCCAAGAACTTTAAGAAAAACAATAAAAAAAAGCTAATTTGAATAGGCTATACTCAAAATTCAAATTTATATTTTGACAAGACTGAAATGAAATCCAAAAAATAACAATAAAAATTAAAACACAAAAAAAAGGATGACACAACAAAAGGAACCTAACAAAACACTATAGTATATTATAAAAGCAAAAATAAAACTAGATTAACATTTGGCAGAGAAGCATCCCAAAATTATGTAAAAGATTCTAGATAGAATGTTGTTATGAACTTTTAACTGCACATACCTAACATATCAAGTGTTATTTTCACAAAATTTCAGCCCAAACTATCAGAGAAATATTTTTAACAATTCAAAAACACAGAGCAAAATGTTCTTGCTCAACCTTTATTTCAACACTGAACATCCTCGGAAAGTTTCTTCCTGCACCCCTACATTCTTTAAAATATCAAAATTACTCTTTCACAATTTTTTGGGAATTCTAGAATAAGGGTTCTGTAAGCAAAGGGAATTTCCAGAATAAGAAATCCAAAAGACAAAAATTCATTCGAGAATAAGAAATCCGAAGACAAAAAATCATTCCAAAATATCTTTTCAAAACATTTTTTTTTTCAAATTAGTAAATCCATAATTAATAAAATATGTTTCAAAAAATATGTTCCAAAAATATTCTGAAAAAACAATTCGAAAGTCATTTTTAAAAGGATTAAAACAGTCTTCTTCGAAAATGATGGGCACAAAACATTTTGCAAGAAGAAACAACCACGTCCTCTTTTATAAATTTATCATTTTTTTCCTATTTTGAATTGGCACATTCCTTTTTAACACTAAGATCAATAACATATTGAAAAACTCAAATATAAAATTTCACACGATTTGGATACTTATTTTGGTCACAATAATACTTATAATCAATAACACCTATACTGAAATCTAGAAACGAGACAAAAACCTATAGAATCCAACGAAATTGAACAAAACTACAAGACACTAGATTTTTATGATTATGAGACTTGCAAATGATGTAATAGCAAGTTTAGAACACCTAAAAAGAAAATTACACCAAAAGCTTATACATTGATTATCATAAGTCAATATGATAAATCTGACCAAATCACCAAACAGAAGATAAAAACACATTAGATCAATTGTCAAATATCCATAGTTGCAACTTTAGAAAATAAACACTATCATTATAAATTCAGGATTAATTGCAACATTTTCATGATTTTCTTAAAGAAACATATCTTTTGCAAAAATTATCATATCATTTAAAAAAACATTAATTTCAAGAGCAATAACAAATCATACTTCATAATTCTCTTCAATTAATAGTATGATTGGAACAAGTTTTAAAAACATATAAAATATAATAATCAATATAATTAAAAAATAGATAAAAATAATTAAACAATAAGACACTGTGACATCATTTGTGCAAGCTTGGTCAAATCCTATGATAAAAACTCTACCTATTAGCTAACCTTCGAAGCACTTGTCGATTTTTTCGACCAAATGTTTCAATCTTTTGAAGTTGCAATCAGAAATTCAAGAATCAAGAACTCTACAAAATGGTACTAATTATATTTTCTATTGTTTTTATAACAATCACAACAAAACATAATGCAAGTTTGGTCCACCTTTTCTCAAATAGAGGAAATTAAAGTTAGAAATTCATAGCATCAGTGCGCAAAAGTCCAGAGCGAAAATCAAAGTGACACCAAAAACACTTAAAACCTGTTTTGGCCCTTCTAATAACAAAAAATATTGTTTCTAAGTAATTGTCTTTGCATTGAATTAAAGAAAGGGAAAAAGGGAAATCAGTAAATTGAAGAAGTGTGACAAAATCGAACAGATCAACTAGGAGAATCAAACATATCAACTAGCTATCAGGGATGGAGAATACAAGGGTACAAATAGTGAAGCAATAGAAAGTGAACAATCAATCTGAGAGCTGCAATTGAAAAGAATAGCATGAAAATGGAAAATGAAACTACAATTCGAAACCCAAACGAGAGCTACAAATTACTTACAAAAAAATGTTTCTCTCTTCCTACTTAGTCATAATTTTCACATCTTTACTACTCATTATTTCCCTTTTTTTCACTTTCTCATTCTCCCAAATTCAATCAAAGGCTTATTGTTCTCGTGAAAATGCATGCGTCAATTTTTAGCGCGTACCACGTACATATATATACATTAGTCACTATGACACAGAAATTAGAACAAAACAAAAGAATCTGAATACAACAAAAGATTCAGGTGTACGGTGTAAGTACACTTCAATCATTAAAGAAAAATTACTCACATTTCCAATTTCATCAAATGATCAACTATAAAATAGCAAATCAATAGCCGCGCCGTACATGTACAAAAGCACTTTTCCTGAAAATATGGGAATGGGAATACAAAGAATACACTATGAAAATCTTGGCATCTACCTAATTTGTATACCGTAAAATAAGAAAATATTACAAAGAATAATATACTCATACATTTCTCGGAAAGCAAGGGCAAAAAATACAATACAAAACAAAACACCAAAAGAGTTAATTAACTTCAGTAGTTCTATCCTTGCAGATCATATGCCACTCCTGGAGTACTGCTGCTTGAAGTGCTTGATGTTCAGCCTCCTCAGCAGTTAGTTTCGATAGAGTTGAAGGTCCCTTCCTTTTTTCATCTTCACCATCTTTCTTTTCTTCATTTTTTATATCTTCCTCCTCATCTTCGTCTTCAGATTTTGGAGTCTTGGGTCGTGGTTGGGCTGCCTTTAACAAGGCTATCCTTTCCATTGATATGCGAAGCCTCTCAGCAGCAGCTACTTTCACTTCATCTTCAGGCATATACTCCACACCACCATCGGTCAAGTCATCCAACCAACCCTGAAGATCTGATCCGATCTCCTTAGTAATAGATGAATCGGATGCTCGAACCACAAATTTGCACATCATGGTTGTTGTCTCATCACCCAAGTCCACATTTCTACTCACTTCACTTGCACCAAAAATCATCATGCCCAAGAAGCCACCATGCCAAGTTTTAGCAGCATAGCACATCTATTCCACAAAGGGTAGAGGAAAAATCGAAAAGATTTAGTGCCTATTAACGCCCTTGCTTTTATATCCTATTTTACATTGACCAAGTTTATCTTTCTTTAGGTTCGTATTTGTTTATAGTTAAAATAGGGACTCTGTTATGTAAAGAAAAAAAAAAAAACTGTTATGTTGTAACACCGTTGTTTTTTGCTGTTGTGATACACAGAAGTTCGAATTCATTTGTTCATTTTGAACCTTTCTTTGCTGAGAGTGAGTATTGTTAGCAGATATTGCATTGTGTTTAACAATTTGGTATCAGTTAAGACTACAACGATGGTGACCAGAAAATAATTAGAGACTCGTATGGACACAATGCAGAAGACGATGGTGGATTCTCAAGAATTAACACAAAAACTCCAGAAGCTCCACAGCACTCATTCGAAGGGTTAGTTTCTTCCATTGGGACTTTGAAGGCTGGCCGGCAGATCACGTTAACAATTGAAGCACCCAAATACATGCCGGAAAAATTCTTCACTGATTCTTGATAAACCCAACTGCAATTTCCCTCTTTTGATGGTAGCAATTTCCGGGAATGGCATGCAAAAGCATAAGAGTTCTTTGAACTTGAAGGTACACCAAAAAATCAAAGAGGACGTTTACTTCTTTCCATGGATGGCAAGGCATTCTAATGGCAACGCCATTATATTTGAACCCTCCATTTTAATCGGAAAACATGAATTCAAATCTTGCAATATGATGGGAATCAATTTGGTGATGCAGCATTTGAGGACCCAGTTGCTGAACTAGCAAGACCAACAATTTGGTTATTCTTTAATTGAATATTTGGAGAATTTTGGTAACCTTTCGGCTTGGGTGACAATTTCTGATGAGATAGATTTAAGTTTTTTTCTCCGGCTTGAGTGTTAAGTTAGAGAAATTTGTTCATGTGTAGACCAACAATAATTGAAGAAGTTGTGAGATTGGCACATTTACAAGAGGAGGTCCTTCAACATATCACAAAGAAACTCTATGGGAACCAAGTGCCAACTGAGGTGCAATTCCGATATTCAAGTTCATGGTCTAGTGCAAGTCAAAATGGCAAAACTCTACCTATAACTACACTGCAGCAAAATCCCACAGCTGGATCACAGAAGCCAGCTTCTATTGCTGATTCCAAATTTACATCAGCAGGTTTAATTTCAACAAAAGAGGTTAGTGAACGAATTTCTAAAGGATGAAGATTCTGTGGGGAAAATGGGATAAGAATCATATTTAAGTGTAAGGTTTGGGGAAAATTAAATGCCATTTTCTTTTCACGGGAGGGAAGTGATGAAGGTGCCAATTCCAATTCAGAAAAAGAACAAGACAATGAATTGGTTAAACAAGGTCCAGAATTAGTCAGTGATTCCCAGGTTCACATTTCTGTACATGTTTTACAAGGTGCAGTGGGAGGAAACACTTTACATTTGATAGGATTAATCAAGAAACAAGAGGTTCCTTTTTTTATGGATACAGGAAGTACACAATTTCATCAGTGAAAAATGGATGAAACAGTTAGGATTAAAAACAACTTTCATCATAGATTTTCCGGTTATAGGAGCTTATGATAAACAGCTAAGGATTACAAGAAAGTGTCCGCAAGTGACATGGAAATTCAACAACCATGTGTTCAAGACTGATTTTCTCGTTTTGCTAAGTAGCCATTTAGGAGTAATTCTTGCATGCTTGTTTAAACACTAGGTGAAATTTCTAGGATTTGTGCTCAGTTGACTATGACTTTTCAGCATCAGGGAGACACAGTTACATTACAGGGGGATCAGCATCACAATGACAATATCCAAGTTTTAGGAAATTTGAAGACAGCCCAAGGCCAACCAATGCTACTTGCTATACAGGCTGCTGTTTGCTTCCAGACTAACGTACATCAGAATTAAAAAAAGTGGTTTTTCGCAATTCTATTTGCAGTAAAAAAGTGGCAACACTACTTTAGATCAGCATTTAGTTATCAAAAACAGATCGAAAAGCTCAAAAGCATCTCTTGGAACAACCTACAACTATACTAATACAAAATTGAGGATAGCAGAAATTACTTTAGCAACACTCTTAATTTTCACATCTCAGTTAATTTTGAAGAGGCAAAAGATTCTTCGAAGGTGGATTATAAGTTACAGAAGTTAGTGGATAAAATACAAATGACACAACAGCCTTGCAAGCACTATACGTTTAATGGAGATGTTCCCAGAAGGAATGGAAAGCTAGTGGTGGGTAATGATGCAGGTTTGAAGACTAAAATCCTACAACACTTTCATAATTCAGGCATTGGGGGTCATTCAGGTTATGAGCTAACTTACAGGAATATCAAAGAACAATTTCACTGGAAAGGAATGAAGGAGGTAAAACAGTGGGTACAGCAATTCCTCATACGCCAACAGAATAAACCCTTACTTCACTTACCTGATGGAAATTTACAACCTTTACCAAGCCCTGATAGAGCATGGAAATCTATATCTATAGATTTTATAGTTGGTCTACCTAAATCTAAATTTATGACTGTTATTTTTGTGATAATTGATAGATTAACTAAGTATGCTCATTTTTTGCCTTTGTCTCACTGCAGAAGGCACACAAATCTTATGGATAATGTCGTCAAGTTGCATGGTTGGCCATAGGAGATCATTTCAGATAGGGACTCTATATTCATGAGTGAATTATGGTTGGAACTTATGCAAAAGCACGGGTAAAGCTGCCAAGATCCACTGCTTTTCATCCTCAAACAGATGGCTAAACTGAGGCCTTGAACAAGTCTGCAGAAGCGTATCTCAGATGTGTTGCAGGGGAAATGACTAACAAATGGGCTAATTATTTGTCCTTGGCAGAATTATGGTATAATACCAAGTTTCACACAGCCACTAAGTTAACCCCCTTAGAAGCTCTATATGGATACCTGCCTTCACCCCAAACCATAAACTGACTGCAAATTCAATGGTGGAAGCAGTAAATTACAGTGAGAACCAGGGCAGAAATATCTCAACTGCTACAGGCAAATTTAATCAAATCTCAAACAAGAATGAAGTGGTATGCAGAACGAAAGAGAGTGGATAAAGAGTATAAATGTGGAGATCTTGTGTATTTAAAGCCCCAACCTTACAGGCAGAATAAGTCGGCTAATACCTCTTTTCACAAACTAGCTGCATGGTATTATGGCCCTTGTAAAGTGATAAAGAGAATTGAAAAGGTTGCATGCAGATTAGATTCATATTGAATTGAAGAAATACCATGGTGACAAGCCAGTCTCTGCTCAACTACCTTTAATGAATGAAGAAGGAAAAATTGTGCCACAACTTCTGGCAGTGTTAAACAGAAGAATTAAAAAGAAAAACAATAGAGCTATGACTGAGGTTCTAATTCAATGGAAGGAACTAATCCAGAGGAAGCTGTATGGAGAGAGCTACATCAAATGCAGCTTCAATTTCCAGACTTTGATTGGAGTTGTTAGAAGTGGTCGTTGAGGTCAAGTCCAATGTAGATCGGAGGGACAATTGTTATAGTTAAAAAAGGGAATCTGTTATGTAAAGGAGAGAAAAAAAAATGTTATTTGGGGGTAATATAACACCCTTGTTTTTTGTTGTTGTGATACACAGAAGGTTGAATTTATTTGTTCCTCTTCAACCTTTCTTTGTTGAGAGTGAGTGTTGTTAGCAGATATTGAATTGTGTTTAACATATTTACTGCTTCGGTCAAAGTAAAAACAGTCAAGTAAAAGCATGCAAGGGACGAGATTGAATAGGACTATATTTTCGGAAGATGAGGCAATTCCAGAAATGGAACACAACACATCCTTAAACTATTTCAAACAAAAAAATAAGAGAACAAATACACACCTCAAACCCTGCTACTGTGCGGATAATATGTGAACAAACTTTGTGGAATGGCTTAGAAGACAGGGATTTCAGTCCACTTAAGAAAGGAGATGCACCATACTGCTGGGCAGCAGTAGCCTTAAAACCACTTCCTTCATATGTATATGTACCAGTATATTCGACAATAGCAGGCATACTCGGCCACAGTCGGAAAAACTCAACAGGTGATATTTGGTGCGGCAAAAGAAGCTCAGTCAATGGAATTTTATATGGCTGACATCTCAAAATCACAGGTTCACCTAATTCAGGCCTTAGGCTTCTCCTCTGTCTCATGATTTGAGGATCCTCCTCTGCATAGTCACCTTCGTAGTCTCCAACAGCGCCACTACCATAGAATGGGTAATACAATACTTGAACCCAAAGGGCACATCTTTCAAAGTGCGAAACACCAACTGTCACACTACACAACACTGGATCCTGAGAGTGGAAAAAAATTATGACACGAATGTGAGAACTATTTTAAACACAAGAATTGTAAAGAGATGCTGTGTGAAGTAACAGAGCATAAAAGTACTGTAAAAGGTAAATAATTAACATAAAATATAATACAAGCTAGCACAATTATCATAAATGTCCAAAATTCCAATCTTCATATTATCAAATAATAGTACTTAAAGGGTTGCAAACAGAAGAAGATATAACAAAAGACACTGTCAGAAATACTAGAAATATATAAAGATATTACTTTGAATATATTGGAGTATCTTAGATGTTCTCTTAAGATTTATTCTTCTATAATCGTTAGTGTAAGTATCCCTGTACTTGAACAAATCAGAGGAATGAAAACACAGTGTATTCAACCTACACTGCTGGACTTTTATTGATGTATTTAATACAAAGAAGGGGCAAGGCACTTGCCTAAAACCCTAACCCTAAAACTAGGTACACAGAAGAAAAATAATAAAACATAACATTACATTTCAACACTCCCCTCAAAATGGAGCGTATATATCATATGCACCAAGCTTGGAACATATAAATTGAACCCTAGGTCCTCTTCTTAGAGATTTAGTTATAATGTCTGTGAGTTGTTCATTAGAGTTAACAAACTCAGTAATAAGATCCTTGGAGAGCAACTTCTCTGTAACAAAATGACAATCAATCTCGATGTTTAGTTCTCTCATAAAACACCGGATTGGAGGTAATATGAAGAGCTGCCTGGTGGTTGTCACAATACAACTTCATCTGCTCATTTTCACAAAATTTTCAACTCTTGAAGGAGTTTTTTAATCCACACAAGTTCACATGTAGCTAGGGCTATAAATCGATATTCAGTTTCTGCACTAGATTGAGCCACAACACTTTATTTCTCACCTTTCCAAGATACAAGGTTTCTTCCAAGGAATACAAAGTATCCTGTGGTAGATCTCCTCTGAATGGGACAACCAGCCCAATCTGCATCACAATATCCTAAGACTTGACTACTTCCCTTGTTCTCAGTCAACAATCTGTATCATGGGTTCCCTTTTACACATTTGAGAATGTGAATCACAGCATTCTAGTGATCAATGTCGGGTTTTGTATATTGACTCACAACTCCCACTGCTTAAGAAAAAAAATCAAGTCTTGCTATAATAAGACCTTTTATATCTCTTTGGAAATGAGATGGTAATGTAACTAAATCCCATGTATTTTGCAGCATGAGAGCATCATACTCCTGCTGCATTGCAGCTAACCAATTAGCATGTTAAGAGCTTGCTTAACACTTGTTAGTTCTGATGGAGGATCATCCTCTTCAAAGCCACCATTTTTTCTCAACTAAGAGCAGAGGATCAACCTTCGAAGAATACAGAAGAAAATATCTGCCTTAGTTTTGTATAAAATGTAAATAGTAGAATAGTATTTTCTGGATTTGTATTTCTGAGACAAACTTTTAGAATAGGATAAAAATAATTCAAAGGCAATCTAGAAACCTTCATTTGTTAACACAAACAAAGGTTTCTAGAAGCATCCTTAGAGTAGCCACACGGTTTTAGTGCCTAACCTTCTCCATAGTTAAGTTTCACTTAACTAAGGTGAAGGCATTTAAGAGGCATAGGTCAGGAGCTCTTGAGCCTATAAATAAGAAGGCTCCCTTTTGTAATTCTTAGACTTTAATGATATATTGAATTGTGTTTCTGAATTTTCAACACATTTCACTCCAAGTCTCTCTTTTCTAAGATGCTCTCTTGCATTGTAGAAACTCAAGGAAGTTGGCCTAACCTCGTCCTTGGCCCTTGCACCTAGAAAATCTGTCCCTTTCCACTCCTTGCCATAGTAGTTAGTATCTTACGATTCACGATACGTATCTTACGAAACGATACGGTTTCACCCTCCCACGATACGAATCGTGTGAAGAATCTTTTTCGTCCCTGAATCTTAGTTGTATCATGCG
>Ga0123341_1002429_pt1 | contig 15321 bp, 12 predicted proteins | sample Turbeapinknodule_FD_89959 | JGI IMG/M metagenome (GOLD analysis project Ga0123341, IMG submission 89959) | Root nodule microbial communities of legume samples collected from Mexico - Turtle bean Mexico pink nodule | ecosystem: Host-associated > Plants > Roots > Nodule | place: Mexico: Nepantla... | reverse complement strand
TAAAAAATATATTTTGTATTAGAAAAAATCAATTTTTTATTACACAAATTAAAAAACAAAAATTACAAAAAATCACAAAATTTAAATAGATAATTGTATTGTAAATTATGCATTCTAAAATACGCCTAAAATATAAAACATGGATTATGGATTCAAAAATACTTGTATTTTAGAATGCATAATCAGGCATGTATATATTTTATATTCTGAAATTCACAATCTAAAATACATCATTTTGTATTTTAAAATATACCATCCAAAATACATATTTCTAGAAAGTAAAATTTAAAATTCAATTTTTATGGGGTGGAACATGAATATACAGGGGTGCAGAATACAATGGCACTTTCTATGGCTTGACGGGCCTAAATTGGGTATTTTGATTTCCTAGTGGAATTATTCATGATTTCCATTTTCTAGATATGCCTCCCACTGAGGGGGAGAAATTGAGCAATCAACGCATGCTTTCTGTCATTGTAGTAACAAAGATTCTCTCAAAGGCACAAGCCCAATTAGCCCCTGCAGTCATAACATCGAATCACAATGCCCCTTACTCCATTGCCACTTTTTTAGCCTTTCTTCCCTCTGGAGTCACCACATGGGACCCAAACCTGAGCATGCTTCTTCTTTGTTGAAAGTAACCATCATTGGACTTGCTGCTTCCTATTTTTACACATACAACAATCTCTATATTAAACAAATGAAATCGACAAGACCTAACACAGATCTTTGTTCTTTGTTTGAAGTGTCCATGGGATACAATATGAACTGGGATTTCATCTGGGTGCTGCTTCTCACCTTGTGTTGCTGCTCCTTGGTGCACAGCTTGGGCAACACTCCTGCAAGTGAATCATTGAATTCCTTGGTTCAAGATTTTGCTTTCAGGTCACTGGTCAAGCACAGGCCTCAAACCGGTGCTCTGTATGATGCTCTTCTTCCAAGGAACCTGTCTGGTATGGATATTTCAGTAGTACGTCTTAGAAGCAGAAGGCTCTGGAACAAAGGTGCCAACTTTAGCTACTTTCGGATCCCACCAAGAACTGTGTCCATTCCCCACGTCAAGAGGTTGGCTATTGTGTACCAAAACTTGGGCAACTGGTCAACCCTCTACTACAATTTGCCAGGTTACTCACTCATCTCTTCTGTTGTTGGCTTCGTGGTTTTCGATGCCTCTAATGTAACAGACACAAATGAAAGAAACCTCACTCTCAACACAATGGGACAACCTATCTATATTCAATTTCCTAACATTACATTTATGGGTAGGGGTCACATCAACTCAAGGGTGAGATGTGTAGCTTTCAATGCCAATGGTTCATTTCAACTTACTGAGATGAGTTCCCCTGGAGTGTGTTACTCAAGAGACCAGGGTCACTTCTCGGTAGTGCTCCCATTGGAGAAGAAGAGGGGAAGATGGTATCTGTGGGTGATTGGCTTTGTGGTTGGATTCTTTGGTTTTATTATAGTTGGCTATGCGGGATTTTCTTCTGTGAGACTTCTCAAGACAAAGAGGATTCTAGCCATGGAAAAACAAGCCAATGATGATCAGGTTCTTGAAAGTAGATGGGTTGGCAATAGTAAAATGCCCTCAGCAGCGGTGACAAGAACTCAGCCAGTTCTTGAGAGCGGCGTTCTCTAGTTCACTGCATCTTCCCCTTGTAATCTTTTCCCCAATTACTTACCCTTGTCAGTTAGCTAATACTCTTTTGTCAGTGAATGTTTAACAAACATGGTTCGTTCGTTCTGTGAAATGAACAAAGCATGATTCTGACTACAAATGAAGGAATAGTTTTACAGATAAATCAAGAATTGAATTAGTCTTTTAACTCTCTTGTACCATTAACTATTTTCTGGCCGGGGTTTCTCAATGGCATGAAGCAATTTGCATTTGTTAATTAGTCTCGTACAACTGTAAAGTGTGGCACTAAATTTATTAAACTGAAGCAAAAAAAAAAAGTTGCGTAAACTCCAAAAAAACATCGCAAAAGCATTACCGAGTCCTACCTCCACAAGGTTGCCCAAAGAAAAACAATATAAAGCATGCTTTGATTTAACAAAAGGTAAAAATAAAAATTTGGTCATCAAGGCACGACAAGAAGCATAAAACCTTACAGGTGCACCAAGCATGTGAAGGTACAAAGCGAGAAAGAGAGAAAATTCATTTGCAGATACACCAAAATCACCTAAAAGGAAAGGAACAGGAAACCATGATTATTAAAGCTTTATTTGGTGTTCCGACCACATTTGGCTTGATACATACATAGACCTTCAACACAATTCTCATCATATTTAGCCAAGAAATTCATGAATTTGTTCAAACAAATCACAAGAATCAGGCGCTATACCATGATCATCTCTTTCTACAGACTAAAGTGGCGATTTCAATCAACTATCAACATCACATGCATAAATGGTTTGGTGATTAGGTACCTTAACCAAGGTTTGGATCCAATATTTCCAAAATGGACCAATCATGTGAGGGAGAGACTGAAGGAGTCTAGATACCTGGTTACAGAAAAAATAATATAAACTATTAAATTTCTTAATAATTCAACATTGTAAAATACTTCTTGCTTTACAGGACTCAACACAATTCTCTTCATATTTTGTTAAGAAACTCTTTATTATGTTTCACATAAAATATAAAATGCAGGGATCAATCTTTTCTTCTATAGTGTTACTTCGGATAATCAAGTAAGCAGCATCACATGCACATACATAAAATAAATCATGAACATTTGACCAGATTACTTACTTTAACCTTCCTCACTTAGAGGAATCAAATCCAAAAATGCAATTATAACTCTAATTTCAAACAAATATACACTCGACAAGAACATAACAAATTGTACTCTACTGAAGCAAAAGCCAACAACTTGTACTCTACTGAAGCAAAAGCCAACAACCTCTACTCTACTGAAGCAAAAGCCAACAACCTGTACTCTACTGAAGCAAAAGCCAATGGAAGCCAAATGACATGCCTTCATTTTACTCTGCCTATCCTCAAAGAATCAAACAATTACAGTTCAAACGCATCAATTGAGAGCATCAACTCCAGTCCCACTTTTTATGCAAGCTTTGTTCACTCGGTATGGAAAGCCCCAGGGCAACCCTCTCATATGTATAAGTCCCATACTAATCCCAGTTGAAACGGCCAACCCCACAACCTGTCTCCACGCAGCCTGTCTCTGTATCATTCTCTTTGCAAACTCAGCATCCAGAATTAGACTAGTCAAATTAGATTCCTCTCATAAGCCTTCTTGATCCTGTTCAAGAACATTGTCTTTATGAAGAGATTTTGGACAAGACAGGAATGAAGGGGACGAGGAAATGGACGGTGCAGCAGGCGGCGGGACTGCCGATAGCTGCCCCGACGATTGTGGCGTCGTTGGATTGCAGGTACTTGAGTGGGTTAAAGGAGGAGAGGGAGAATACTGCGACGGTGTTGAAGGAGGCGGGGTTGAGTGATGAATTGGAGAGAACTAGTGTCAGTGGGGTGGATAAGAAGAGGTTGATTGATGATGTTAGGCGGGCTTTGTATGCTTCAAAGATTTGTAGCTATGCTCAGGGGATGAATTTGATGAGGGTGAGAAAGAGTGGAACGTGAATTTTGGAGAATTGCCTAGGATTTGGAAGTGAGGATACATCATATAAGGAAAGTGTTCTTGCACGGGATCAGAAGGCTTATCACAGGAACCCTAATTTGGCTAGTTTGAGAGTGGATCCTGAGTTTCAAGAGAAATGGTGCAGAGGCAGGTTGCGTAGACGGTTGTGGGGTTGGTAGTTTCAGCTGGGATTAGTACTCGGGGAACTTTGATACCTACCGGAGGGCCAGGCTGCCGGCAACCTTGTTCAGGCTCAGAGGGACTTGTTTGAGTTGTACTACTATTCAATAAAACCAATAATTAATGTTAGTTCCATTTTTAATTTTTGCATTTGGAAAGAATGGCTATAGGTTTAGTTTAGTCTATGTTATTTATTTACTTTGTTTGGGTTTGAATTGTTGATGTTCAATTTCCTTCAAGCTATTCACATCTGCTGCAAATTACTTGAACTCAAAGATATTGTCAAGGTTTGATGAATGAGATTGAGGGTTTAGTTCAGAGAGACGTATTTTGAAACACAGAGTGTGAGTCATCATTATGATCATGTGTACAGAAACCTTCTTAAACATCTCATTGTTCAGGTCAGTTAAAATGGTTTGACAATTTTATTTTGCTGTTTTGCCAAGTATTGATATCAGATTGTTGTTTCCATTTTTTTTGGTAAGAGCCTTGCACATAGGCAATTGTTGTTAATGTTATTTATTATTGTGTTGTGCCCGTCTTTTGTATTATTTGTGATGATGGCACAACATTGTATCTGTAACTAATATCTTCATTGCTAATTTATATTACCTGAGACGCCATTGTGTTAACATCATTGATTGTTTTGTGATAGCAACTTAGGGATTACAAGATGCTCGGTGGAATATTTAAGCGGTTTTTTAGGGTGGGTTCCCAATTACTTGGATACTTATCAATTAGTATCAGAAGTGGTTGTTGGTGTCTTAGAAAAGGCTATCTATGAAGGGTTCTGCTTAACAAGGAAGTTGAATGAAGTGACAAAGAAAATGTTGATCCCCCAGAGATCATTGTTTACAACCAACTCTATCTTGAGATGTAAAGGGATGTAATTATTTTGAGATGATGAACATGTAAATCATGTCAAACGATTAGATTCTTATGAAGTTTCTTTCTCCCTGTTGCAGATCCGAAAGCAGCTGTTTCGACAAGTTGTTGCTTGAGGTTTTCGATTGTATTGTTTCGTTACCCCAGATTGTTTATATCCCCAAGCATGAGCTTGTCTTGGACCTGAAAAAGCTTTCGTGCCGTTGAAATATAATAGTATAACACTTCTGATATAGACCATGAAAAATAAATTTACATAACTTGATAGATACGTCAAATACTTTATTCAAATAGTTAAAAAAAAAAAACTTAATTGAATATAATTTTCATAAATAAGTACAAGTTATACATTAATTTTATGAAGATATAAGAAATAAAGATATAAACATGAGTAAAATAAATTTATGTATAGCTAAAAATTTGATTTTGTTCGGTTAGTTTTCAAAATCAAATCTGAAAAATCACAATAAAAGAACTTGATATTTTTTTTGTTTATTTGGTTTGTTTGGCTTTCTATTTGTTCAGTTTTCAAAGTTTTGAATTGATTTATTTGTATTTGTGTATATCGGATTGAAAATTAATTTATTAACGTCCCTATTTGACATTAAATAAAATAAAAAATGCATAAATGAATATTCTTATTTTTTTCTTATATACACCCATTTACATGAAGAGTTTATATAAAAAGTTTAATAGTTTATAAAAACTAGATTGTTTCTTCCTGCACCTCCATAAGTTCTCTGCCACCCCCATACACAATATGAAAATAGCTTCCAGATTATGTAATCCGGGCACGTCTTGGAAAAAAGACTTTCAGATTATGTAATCCGGAAGTTAAAAAAGATTTTCGGATTACATAATTCAGAAACTAATCATGCGCCTGAAAAAAAGTTTTCGGATTATGTAATCTAGAAGCTAATTACGAATTTAAAAAAAAGACTTCCGAATTATGTAATCCAAAATATTACAGAGGAGTATTTTTAGAAATATGAAAATTTATGGAGGTGAGAGAAGAATATATAGAAATGCAGGAACAAATAGCCTAAAAAATGGTATACATTGATTTATATAAAGAGTTTAAATGTTTTTGAAAGGAAATGTGAGGAACAATTAGTGAAAAGGATCTCCTGGACCAGTCTAGAAATTACAAAGGCACAGAAATAGACAGGGACAAAAAGAACTTACCGAATTTGGTACTAAATCAATAGAAACTGTATACTAGTAAAATATTGTGGAATGAAGTTTAATAGAACTACCCAAGAAGATACGTAAATTGGGGTGTGAAACACAATGCTACATACAAGTTATTTGAGTGAGAGCAATAGCTCCAAGTTCACAGACTTTTGTTTAAAGAACTTTGTCTTTTTCCTAGCTCAATGGCAAATCTTAATGACTTCCACGAAATTTTCTAAGTATCCAATATTCTAATTATCTTCATTCTGTGTTGGCTTTCCGTCTTACTTTTGGTCTCCTTTGTCCTTCTAACGTCCTATATCTTAGCATTAAATTGTTATTATCTTCCTTAAACTCATGTCAGTCTTTCGTTTCATATTTACTCAAAGATAAGTGAATATTTGAAAAGGTCAAGTGAGTCCATACAGGTCTTGAAGAGGTTTACCAAATTTTGTACTGGATATTGATACCCTTAACTAGCAGAATATATCATTACAAAGGTTTAAAAAGGTTATGTGGGGGCAGGAATTGAACCAATGCCATTGAACACACCACACAGACCAAGGTTGGTTCCCATGTCAGGAATCAGGAAATAGTTATGATTCAAAATGCACCCAAACATGACATTATATTTCAAAGTCCATATACTCATGCAAGAAGGTGATCTATAAACAGTAATGATTAAAATGTACCCAGCACTTGGGAACCTATCCTAAAAACCTAACTATTAAGGGAAGAGAACCAATCACTTAAATACTCCACTAAACATCCCATACTACTTAATATGGGACTTTGGCATTCCATAATACCCGAGTTCTTATCACAGCACCACTCCTAAGAGAAGACGTCTCGGTAGATTTCTTTCTATGACACTTCATTCAACTTCCTTGTTAAGCAGAACCCTTCATAGATAGCCTTTTCTAAGACACCAACAACCAGTTCTGATACTAATTGATAAGTATCCAAGTACTTAAGAGAAGAGAACCGTTGAAAATTCTATTTTTTAACTGTAAATAAATTCATATAAGTGCACCTGATATTTTATTATTCTGTTTTAATTGTTGATTAAGAGTCAGTTACTGCAAATGTAATTGTTAGCAATGATAATAAAATATCTTCCTTTTGATTTATTCAAAAAAACCAACAATTGGTATCACAACTATCTTCTTGAGGATCTGTAATGTTAGTAGAGTGCATCAATGGAAGGAGGTTTCAATTTTTCAGCAATGACACCCACTTGTCTTTGATGGAGACAATTATCAAATGTGGGTTGTTCGTATGGAGACCTACCTAGAAACATTGGATTTATGGGAAGCTGTAGAAGAAGAAATTCAGTCCCTTCCAGAAAACCCTACTATGACACAAATAAAATCACATAAGGAAAAGAATATGAAAATATCAAAGGCAAAAGCATGTCTATTTGCAGTTGTATCTCCTATGGTATTCACAAGTATAATGTCCTTGAAGTCAGCAAAAGAAATTTGGGATTTCCTCAAGGCCAAATATGAAGGTGATGAGAGGATTCGTGGGATGCAAGTGCTAAATCTAATCAGGGAGTTTGAACTGCAGAGAATGAAGGAGTCAAAATCCGTAAAAAGAGTACTCTGACAGATTTCTAAGCATTGCCAACAAAGTGAGGTTGCTTGGATCTGTGTTAAAAGATTCAAGAATTGCGAAAAAACTGCTTGTAACGGTTCCAAAGAAGTTTGAAGCCACCATAACAACCCTAGAGAACACAAATGACCTATCAAAAATTTCTCTTGCAGAGCACTTAAATGCTTTACAAGCACAAGAACAAAGAAGAGCCATGAGAGAAGATGGAGCAATAGAAGGAGCTTAACAGCCAATCATGAAGGTGGCTGGAGAAACAAAGGTAGCCAGATCAAGCAGAACCAGCAAGAAAATGGAGAAGTTGCTGCACACAATAACAACAAAAGGAGAAATTACCCTCCTTGCAAGCATTGCAACAAGTTAGGTCATCCACCGTTTAAGTGTTGGATAAGGCCTGATGCTAAGTGGAATCAACTTGGGCATGAAACAGTCATTTGTAGAAATCAAAGTGAGCAACAAGATGTAGATGCTCAAATTGCAAATGAGGAGGAGGATGTACTTTTCGTTGCAACTGATTTCTCCAGCAATATTTCAAGTGCATCTTGCCTAATTGATAGTGGTTGCACAAATAACATGATGTATGACAAACAACTTTTCAAGGAGTTGAAGTCTTCAAAAATTTCAAAGGTCAAGATAGGCCATGGGGGTCACATTTCAGTAAAAGGAATAGGAACCACCATTGTTGTAGCAACACATTCAGGTACTAAAACTATTACTGATGTTTTATATGTACCTAACATAGACAAAAATTTATTGAGTGTTGGTCAGTTGCTGCAAAAAGGCTTCAAGGTGTTTTTTGAAGATAACCATTGTTTGATCAAGGATGCTACATGACAAGATTTGTTCAAGGTACAAATGAGAGGCAAAAGTTTCTCATTAGGTCTATTTCAGGAGGAGCCGTCTGATCAAGGGCTTTTCAAGATGCAAAAATCTAAAATGGAGGATGATCCACCAATTAAAGGCAATCGATTACTCTCTGACATATATCATAGATGTAACGTTGCAGTATGTGAACCTGATCACAAAGAAGTTATCAATGAGGGTAATTTCTCCTTTTGTTGTTATTGTGTGCAGCAACTTCTCCATTTTTTGCTGGTTCTGCTTGATGTTGCTATCTTTGTTTCTCCAGCCACCTTCATGTTTGGTTGTTAAGGCTCCTTCTATTGCTTCATCTTGTCTCATGACTCTTCTTTGTTCTTGTGCTTGTAAAGCATGTAAGAGCTCTGCAAGAGAAATTTTTTATAGGTCTTTTATGTTATCTAGGGTTGTTATGGTGACTTCAAACTTCTCTGGAACCGTTACTAGCAGTTTTTCCACAATTCTTGAATCTTTTAACACAGATCCAAGCAACCTCAACCTCACTTTGTTGGCAATGCTTAGAAGTCTGTCAAGGTACGGATTCTGACTCTTTCATTCTCTGCAGTTCAAACTCCCTGATTAAATTCAGCACTTGCATTCCACGAATCCTCTCATCACCTTCATATTCTGCCTTGCCTTGAGGTAATCCCAAATTTCTTTTGCTAACTTCAAGGACATTATCCTTGTGAATACCATAGGAGATACAGATGCAAATAGACATGCTTTGCCTTTGATCTTTACATCTTCTTTTCCTTCTGTGATTTTACTTGTGCCACAGTAGGGTTTTCTGAAAGGGACTGAATTTCATAGTCCTCTTCAACAACTTCCCATAAATCCAATGCTTGTAGGTAGGTCTCCATACGAACAACCAACATTTGATAATTGTCTCCGTGAAAGACAGGTGGTGTCATTGCTGAAAAATTGGAACCTCCTTACATTGATGCACTCTACATATCCCTCAAGAAGATAGCTCATTGATTTTTTTGCTAACAATTACATTTATAATACTTACAGTAACTAACTCTTAAATATTTTGACACTTAAATGATTTTATGAGCAGTTACCTAAAAATATTAAATCAACAATTAAAACAGAAGAATAAAATATCACATACACATTAGTGGATGGTGGGTGTACCATATTAAAAATTTAACTGACCTGAACAATGAGATCTTTAAGAAGGTTTCTGTACACATGATCATGATGATGACTCACACTCAAAAAGTTCCTTGGATGCAGCTTCTTTCATGGAACTGATCACGTCATCTTGAACTTAAAGAACTTTAATTCGAGGCATTCAGCTGCATCGAGTACTCACTGCAACAAACAATTAATTGTGATAAACTATTTCAAAATGCATTGTTTTTGCCACTTTGAAGAACACCCAGCTCTGTGTTTCAAAATACGTCTCTCTGAACTAAACCCTCAATCTCATTCATCAAACTTTGACAACATCCTTGACTTCAAGTAATTTGCAGCAGATGTGAATAGCTTGAAGGAAATTGAACACCAACTATTCAAACCCAAACAAAGTAAATAAATAAAATAGACTAAACTGAACCTATAGCCATTCTTTCCAAATGCAAAAATTACAAATGGAACTAACATTAATTATTGGTTTTATTGAATAGTAGGACAAGACCACAAGGATCCAGTACGCTATTTCATAAGTACTCTAAATTGCATGCATTCGCGAATTCCGCAATTCGAAACTGTTCCATAAAGATCTGACAGATCACCTTTTTCTTTTTTTATCACGTTGCAGTACTTAAAACACTCAGATCGTTGAAATGAACAAAGCATGATTCTGACTACAAATGAAGGAATAGTTTTACAGATAAATGAAGAATTGAATTAGTCTTTTAACTCTCTTGTACCATTAAATATTTTCTGGCCGGGGTTTCTCAATGGCATGAAGCAATTTGCATTTGTTAATTAGTCTCGTACAACTGTAAAGTGTGGCACTAAATTTAATAAACTGAAGCAACAAAAAATAAAGTTGCGAAGCAAAAAAGAAAGTTGCGTAAACTCCAAAAAAACATCACAAAAGCATTACCGAGTCCTACCTCCACAAGGTTGTCCAAAGAAAAAGAATATAAAAGCACGCTTTCATTTAACAAAAGGTAAAACTAAAAATTTGGTCATTAAGGCATGACAAGAAGCATAAAACCTTACAGGTGCAGAAGCATGTAAAGGTACAAAGCGAGAAAGAAAGAAAATCAATTTGCAGATACACCAAAATCACCTAAAACGAAAGGAACAGGAAACCATGATACATTAAAGTTTTATTTGATGTTCCGACCACATTTGGCTTGATACATAGACCTTCAACACAATTCTCATCATATTTTGCCAAGAAATTCATGAATTTCTTCAAACAAATCACAAGAGTCAGGCGCCTATACCGTGATCATCTATTTCTACAGACTAAAGTGGCAATTTCAATCAACCATCAATATCACATGCATAAATGGTTTGGTGATTAGGTACCTTAACCAAGGTTTGGATCCAATATTTCCAAAATGGAATAATCATGTGAGGGAGAGACTGAAGGAGTGTAATAGATGTCTATATACCCTGGTTACAGAAAAAATAGATATCACTTGCACAAGAAATTATGAATGCATAGAAACATCAACCATTAAATTTCTTAATATTTCAACATTCTAAAAGACTTCTTGCTTTACAGGAGTCAACACAATTCTCATCATATTTGGTTAAGAAACTCTTGAATGTTTCACATACAATATAAAATGCAGGGATCGATCTTATCTTCTACCGTGTTACTTCGGATAATCAAGCAAGCAGCATCATATGCACATACATACAAAAATCATGAGCATTTGACTAGATTGCTTACTTTAACCTTCCTCACTTAGGAATCAAATCCAAAAATGCAATTATAGCTATAATTTCAAACAAATATACATTTGACAAGAACATCAACAACTTGTACTCTACTGAAGCAAAAGCCAAATGACATGCCTTCGTTTTATTAAGGAACAAAACAGTTCTAGCAAGAAAACAATAGTTGCTCTGCCTACCAAAGATCCTCAAAGAAACAAACAATTACAACTCAAAGGCTGCACTGTAGGGCCAACAGCCAAACAACCAAAACTCATCATCAATTGAGAGCACCAACTCCAGTCCCACTTTGGCGTGCAAGCTTTGTCCACTCGGTATGGAAAGCTCCAGGACGATCAACCCTCTCATATGTATGGGCCCCAAACAAGTCCCTCTGAGCCTGAACAAGGTTCGCCGGCATCGTGCCCCTCCGGTAGGTATCAAAGTAAACAAGACTAGCGCACATTCCTGGAGCACTAATCCCAGCTGAAACTGTCAACCCCACAACCCGTTTCCATGCAGCCAACCTCTGCATCATTTCCCTTGTAAATTCCGGGTCAACTATTAAATTAGCCAAATTAGGGTTCCTTTGATAAGCCTTCTTGATCCTGTCCAAGAAGGCTGCCCTTATAATGCATCCTCCCTTCCAAATCCTAGCCAATTCCCCCAAATTCAAGTTCCACCCTTTTTGATTACTCTTGGCCCTCAACAAATTCATTCCTTGAGCATAGCTACAAATCTTTGAAGCATACAAAGCCTGCCTAACATCATCAATCAACCTCTTTTTTTCCACCCCAGTCATACCAATTCTCCCGAATTCATCACTCATCCCCGCCTCCTTCAACACCATCTCAGCATTCTCCCTCTCTTCCTTTAACCCGCTCAAGTACCTGCAATCCAACGACGCCGCAATCGTGGGGACGGGTATCGACAGCTCCGCCGCCTGCTGCACCGTCCATTTCCCCGTCCCCTTCATCCCTGTTTTGTCCAAAATCTTATCCACCAAAAACCCTTCACCATCCTCATCCTTCACTTTAAAAATATCCGCAGTGATTTCAATCAAGAAACTCTCAAGCTCCCCACTGTTCCACTCTGCGAAGATATCCGCAAGCTCGGAATTCGACAGGCCACCGACGTGCTTCAACACGTCGTAAGCCTCCGAGATGAGTTGCATATCTCCGTATTCGATTCCGTTGTGGACCATCTTCACAAAGTTCCCAGAACCTCCCTCGCCGATGTACGTGACGCAAGGCCCATCCTCGACCTGCGCGGCGATTTTGTGGAGGATGTCGTGTACATTGTCGTAGGCGGTTTTGGAACCGCCGGGCATGAGAGAGGGGCCGTAGCGCGCCCCATCTTCACCGCCAGAGACGCCCATGCCAAGATAAAGGAGACCTTTATCGGCGACTTGGCTGATGCGGCGTTCGGTGTTCTCGTACCACTCGTTACCGCCGTCAATGATGCAGTCGCCGGGCTCGAGATGGTCGGAGAGTGCGGCGATGGTTTGATCGACGGGGGCGCCGGCCTTGACAAGGATGATAACGGATCTGGGACGCTGGATGGACAGAACGAATTCACGAGGATTGTATTGGCCCGTGAGCGGAAGAGAACCCTCATTGCGGGCCCGATCTACGGTCTCATCGACCTTAGACGCTGTACGGTTGTAGACGGAGATGGGGAACCCCTTCTCCGCAATGTTTAGGGCTAGGTTCTGACCCATCACGGCCAGGCCAGCTAGACCTATGCGCGACAAAGCTGCAGACTCCATTCGAAAGGAAGATTGTTGAGAGTGTGTAGAGTGCGAGGGAGTTTTGGAGGATGCAACAACTAACTATGACTGAGAATGTGTCTTTGTAGTTATAAATCTAGTGTTGCTGTTGTTAGTTATTAATTTTATTATTATTACTATCTAATTAGTAAATAGTGTTTAGTTTAGCAAGAGAAGGAATTAGGGCTTTTTGGGGGGATTTGTTTGGGTTGGTGAGTTTGGCGGACTCGTCGAGGGAGTGAAAGGACACTGACTTAACCACCAACGAGGAGGTGCCGTAGACGACGTTGCCTCCAAGACGTGCACAATGTGAATTTCCTCCTCTATTAAACGATACCGTTTTTTGTTTCGCCAAATCAGTCAACCTAGATATATTTCATATCTTATGGTCCACCCTTTTTGGTGGCTACCTTTTTCTTAAACTAATATTATGGTAATATTATGTTGACGTGTTAGAATTCATATTTACAAATCTAAAATAAAAAAGTTTAAGGACTTTAAATATATAAGGCACTTCTTTTATCTTAAATTTTTATAAGATTTTAAAAAGATTGTAAAATAATGTTTTCTTATACAAAATTGTCTAAACATATCTTAAATAAATTGTTATATATTCATTTTATTAATTAAATAATTCATTACTATTGTCCATTAAGATGTTGAAATAAATGCATGTAATTCTTATTCACATTTGAACTATGGATTTTATTATGGAATGAGTAGGAATTAAATAGAAATGCATCTGCAAATACTTTAATATTAGCGTGAAAATAAATAGATAAAATCCACTGTTCTAAGGTATCTTTTAATCTAAGGTATTTTCCATTGTTCTAAATTGTTTTTTTATTTTATCTTTGTTTAATATATTTATTTTAGTTATTTAAACATTCTTATAATTTTAGAAGTTAATAAAACAGTTTTTAAATTTTATTTTATTTTTTTTCCAATTGACAGGAAAGTGAAGAGATTATTACGTTAATTTTATTTTAGTTATGATCACTTAACTAACAAGAGAGAGGAGAGTAGAGAGATTGATTCTCTTATTTAAAACAATCATAAGCAATTTTGAATGTATAGTGTTTTTTAATTTTTTTTCTCTTATTTTATCTCTCTCCTTCCTCAAATCTCTTGAAACCTAATAACATATCTCTCATACATACAAATACACATGAATTTATATTTATATATATATATATATAATAATAGTGAAAATAAAAACTAGAAAATGTGAATATACAGGTGCATGTTTATGTTCCTGCTAGTATTATATAAAAATAATGTATATTAGTAACTCAACTATGAAATTGTAATTTTTAATAAGTTTGACAATTAATTTAGTTAATAATAAGTAATTTATAATAGTTATACGAGTATTTCGGACACAATAGGTAAAAAAAACCTTTTAAATTTGAAAAATTTATATAAGTTTTTATTTTTTTGGTAGATGATTTAATTGGATCATCTCTTCTTATAATGATAATTGAAGTCCTTTTCTACTTGGTGAATTATCATGTGTTATTATGTAATTTATTTGTTTGGGTTTATCTTTTATATAGTTAACAACTATTTTAATTTGATTTAAAACTTAAATGAATAAGTTTAAAAGATAATCGATTCAAATATTTAAATTTTAATGTATTTGAAGGCAAGAGTTTATATATATATATATATATAAATTAAAACTTTATTTATGAAGATGGACAATTTTTATAAGTTGTCAACTTTTACGATGATGAAATAACTTATAGAAACCCAAACTTTAAAAAAGTTTAACATATTGGTACTTGAGATGTGACTCAACCATCTAATCAATAAGTTTTGGAAATTAACATTATTAAGAAGTGGTTTAACACTTTTCGGTAAGAAGCAAGTCAATCTCGAGACTCACAAATGTCAAAATTTTAGTAAAAATCTTGAACAACTATAAGAAAAAGAAACTTGAACATGTAATGATTTACTTCCATCAAACACAATAAGTACTCAATATTTGTAAGAAGAAAGACTTATTTTCATATTTTTCTTTAATAGTAAAGATCTCATTGAAAAACTAAATTTTAAAATATTTAAATAGAATTTTTTACTACGCATTTGAAACATTTGAAGATAAATTTAATCGCTTATGAATAGTTGATTGCTCATGCATTTTAAAGTGTAGCATTAATTCTTTGAATATATCAATGTATGCTATTTAATACAAATCCAGAATGAATAATATATTTATATAGAATAGTGGACACCATTTAGTACAGTTAAGACGGTTTAAACCTTTTGTATAAACCAATTTATAAAATTTAGTACAAATAAAAAATTATTAAACTCTATATAAAATTATATGGAACATTTGTAACAACTAAAAACATTTAAACTCTTTATATAAATCAATGTATACCATTTTTT
>Ga0123341_1002426_pt1 | contig 15331 bp, 14 predicted proteins | sample Turbeapinknodule_FD_89959 | JGI IMG/M metagenome (GOLD analysis project Ga0123341, IMG submission 89959) | Root nodule microbial communities of legume samples collected from Mexico - Turtle bean Mexico pink nodule | ecosystem: Host-associated > Plants > Roots > Nodule | place: Mexico: Nepantla... | reverse complement strand
TTAGACATAAACAATGCCTTTTTACATGGAGATTTGAAAGAAGATGTATACATGGTTGCTCCTCCTGGATTGACTTCTATTCCACCAAGAAAAGTTTGTAAACTAAAAAAGGCTTTATATGGCTTTAAGCAAGCTAGCAGAGAGTGGTTTGTCAAACTGTCATCATTTTTGCTTTCTATGAGATATACTCAATGATGAATGATCATTCCTTGTTCATTAATTCTTGTGAAGGATCTTTTATAACATTATTGGTGTATGTGGATGGTAAAATATTGTCAGGAAATGATAAAGAAGAGATTGCTCGAATTCAACAAGCCTTGAATCAGACATTCAAAATTAAGGATCTTGGGGATTTAAGATATTTTCTTGGTCTAGAAATAGCAAGAAGTAAGAAAGGAATAATGGTGAATCAAAGGAAATATGCATTAGAATTGTTAACAGATGCAGGTCTTTTAGCCTATAAACCTGCACTCACTCCTATTGATAATCATGAAAAATTGTCTTCTACTGGAAGTGTTCCTTTCACATATATTCAAGCCTACAAAAGATTGATTGAAAGACTTATGTATCTCACTAATACCGACCTGACATAACATTTTTTGTGTAACAAGAGATGGAAGAAGCCCAAACATAAGCCCAAGTACAAGCCCAACAAATAGAAGATCAGGGCCAACTACTAGAGTTATGACAAAGAAGATTCAAGAGGACTGCGATACAGTTACTGATGTAAGGACCGAGAAAAGAGTAAAAATGGTACAATTAAAATGACACCTTAATATTTTATTATTAAAAGGGAAAAAGCTATATAAATAGAAATTTAGTTATTCAAGTTTCATTTTAAAAGAACCACCATTTCTCTAGAAGTTTCTTTTTCCTTTCCTCTCCTTTCTCTCTAAGATTCTGACCTCCTCGCTCATCAGGTTGACGATCGGAGTCCACTATTAGACTCCTGGCAGCGAGATCTACAAGACTGGCCGATCATAATCTTTGATAGAGTAAGTTCATTTTCGTTCCCTTTTTCCTTTCCTCTCCCTTCTCTCTAAGATTATGACTTCCTCGCTCATCAGTTTGATGATCAGAGTCTGTCATTGGACTCTTGATAGTGAACTCTACGAGATTGCCCGATCAAAATCCCAGATAAAGTAAGTTCATTCTTGGTTCATTTTCTTTTGAGTTAGTTTTGATCTGGTTAAGGTTGCCTTTTAGTTTAAGTTTGCATGTGAGGTTTTTATCTTCAGAATTAGTCTCTGTTAGATTAGGGTCCTAGTGATATAGTTATATTTGTGATCAGGACTTTGTGGTGTATGTTAGGTTATCCTTAAGCTTTTGGCGGGTTGGAGCTCTTAGTGAGCATCTGCTTAAGTCCAGGTAAGGGAAGCTAGTTTTATTTATATTTTTAAATAAAACCCTAGGTTAAAAGATTGTGGATGTGGGGGTGACATGATCACCAATTTCAATTGTTTTTGCTTGTGTGATTATCTCTTTTGAAGAGTAAAGTAATATATTGACTCAAATAGTTAATTTTGAATATTTTATATTGATTTTAAGATGAATAAGTTGTTGAAGGTGTTTGTGATTGAGAATTGAAAGTATTTGAATGATAATATAAATGAGTTAAACTATTTTTGAATATTTTGTTGAATTACTTAAAAGAGATGTTTGATGAAAAGTGGTTGTTTGATTTTAGAAGATGATTGATTTAGAGAGCATATATTTGGAACTTGGTTATGTGTGTTTAAGTAAATTTTGAGATATATTTGAATTGTTTAGAAAGGTTTAAAATATGATATGATTGAATGGTGCATTGATGTGTTAAATGAGATATGGAATGATGTGAAAATGTGATCAAGACATAGTATTTTCAGGAAAGGAAATACCGTGTTGAGATTGTTGTTAGGGTGTATTGTTCTGTTAGGCCCATAATGAGACATCCTGACTCTACTGATATAATGAAATCACATAGATGAAATTATTTAGTTGGTGAGAGTCGATGGAGGTTCATATGAATTTGTCTAGGGTTTGAAATATAATCTGGTCTTTCAGGTCATATGAATTTACCCTATCATACGAGATTATGAGATATTGAGATGTTTATGTGCATGGCTGTGTGGATTCACAACGTGTAGTATGACAGGTGCAAGTCTCAGGATTCTAATTTCAATACACGAGTCTTCCGGAAGTAGAGTCAAGTGTATATGTTTTGTGAGTCAATAGAAGTCTGACATGAGAAAGATGAGTTGTGAATTTCTTGGATAGACACTTGATGGTTATGTGAAATGTTTGAAAAATTTTATGAGAATTTATGAATTATAGAAAATTTTGTTATAACTAGCTTACCCTGTTATTTGTTTGTGTTTGTTTCTTTATCTGTGATGATCGTGTTGTACACGGGAGCAGATGAGATTGCAGGAAATAGAGCTCCTAAGTGAGCAGCTGGAGGATGTGATAGTTTAAATTTGAATGCTCTGTTTGTTTTTAAAACTTTTGATGTATATATTAAAATCCCTATGAAAAGGGATATATTTTTTTAGATACAATTAGAGATAGTTATATATATTCATATGTTAAGTAGATAGTGTTTGTTTTACTTTTATTTTATTATATATATGGGTAAAAATTAGGGATGTTACAACTGATGGGATAGAAACCTCCCAATATATGTTCAAAGATGCCATAAATCTAGTGTAGAGTAGAATTTATTTTCTTGTCAAAATAGAATAAGAATTTTACTTGTATTTTTCTTTAATTGTAATTAGGGTTGGATTATGCATCTAAAGACCAACCTAGGTTAAATTAGTGTTTCTAGAAAACTTCTAATTAACCTAGGCTGACCCATTAGATCTAAAAATGAGCATATGTTACATACCATGTCACACCTTCCATGTGAGCTCATTTTAGGCGCCAAATTCAAACCCATTTCATTTGAATTTTCCCATCATTTCTACTTGTTCAAATTCGACCCTCTCATGCTATATAAATAGGTGCTTGGTTCATGTATTTTGAAGATTAGTTGTACCGACCAGTCCTCGGGTGTCGTTGACTGCTAGTAATGATGGGGCCAAGTAAGCTGGGTCCCACGTTAGACTTAGTGAAACATAACCTGGATACCACAAGCCAACATCTTTTGTTCCTTGTAGATATTTCAGAATCCTTTTGCCTGCATTGAAATGTAATTCTTTTGGAGCAGATTGAAAACGAGCACACATGCATACAACAAACATTATGCCAGGTCTGCTGGAGCTAGTTGAGAATGGTGTGCTGATTGATTTGCACTTATCCATTCCAAATTTTCTTAACAAGTCCTTGCAATACTTGGCCTAATTTAAGAATATTCCATCCTTGAGTTGTTTGACCTGCAAACCTAGAAAGTAATTCAGTTCACCCATCATGGACATTTCAAACTCACTCTTCATAATTCCACAAAGGCCTCACACAATTCTTCATTGGTTGATCCGAATATGATATCATCCACATAAATTTGAACCAGAATTATGTCTTCCTCTTTTCTCTTAATGAACAATGTTTTATCATATGTGCCTCTATCATACCCTTGTGAAGTTAGAAAAACACTCAGTCTTTCATACCATTGTCTAGGGGCTTGCTTAAGTCCATAGAGTGCTTTCTTGAGTTTGAATACATGTTCTGGATGTTGATGGTCTTCAAAACCTGGGGGCTGTGAAACAAATACTTCTTCATTGATATATCCATTCAAGGAGGCGTTTTTCACATCCATTTGAAAAAGTTTGAAACCTTTTATGCATGAGAAAGCAAGAAGAAGTCTAACAACTTCAAGTCTAGCCACTGGTGCATAAGTTTCATAATAATCTATTCCATCTTCTTAGTTATATCCTTTAGCCACAAGTCTAGCTTTATTCCTGGTGACCACTCCATGCTCATCCATCTTATTTCTATATATCCACTTTGTTCCAATGATGTTCATTTCAGGTGTTCTTGGAATAAGTGACCATACCTCATTAAGGGCAAACTGATTCAGTTCTTCCTGCATAGCCAGAATCCAGTGGCTATCCCTTAGAGCTTCATCCAAATTCTTAGGCTCCACTTGAGAAATAAAAGTCATTGTCTCACATAAGTGACATGTCCCTCTGCCTTGAGTTTTAGACTAGTGAACTTAGTTAGGTCACCAATAATATGCTTTGAACATCCACTGTCCAAATACCATTGGTTTCTCTTGCTGCTTTTCTGCAAAACAAAACAAAAATAATACACATGGTGCCCCTTTTAGTCTAGGGCCCCACAGTGATTAATACCTTTCCTTTGGAAGCCATTTGGCCAAGCTTTTAGGAACAAGGTATTTTCTAGCAATGCATGTTCTAGAAATATGTCCAGATTTCATACAATAAAAACAAGTAACAGGATATACCTTTTTACCACTGTTGAAAGAGGAAAAACTAGTTTTTTAAGGAACAAAGAAACTTGACAACTTTTTAACATTGTTTTCTTTTCCAGGATTATAACCAATTCCATTTTTGTTGAAACCAACATTTTGTGACCCTAAAAGAGTCTTAAGATTATCTCTTTCCTTAGTGAAATTAGATAATATTTTCAACAAATACTCAACTTGTTTTTCCAGCTTTTTACAGTTTTCACAAGTCTTTATTGAAGCATGCAAACAATTCAATTCAAGGTTTACAAGATTAGTTTTAACTTTATGCAGTTCCTCCTCAAGAGATTTTACCTTAGGTGCAAGAACATTATTTTCATTTTGCAATTTAGTACCTATAACAGCCAGCCTATTTGCCTCATTATGAGTTTCTTTGAAGGAAACTAGCAATTGATCATAATTGTCAGATTCCATAGAGAAATCACTAATCGAATCAGATATTGATCCTTCATCTTTCATCATGAAACACAGGTTTGTTTCTTCACTTTCTGTTGAGAAGCTGCTTGTTGAAGACACTTCATTCTCTTTCAAACTTCTTGCTGGATGGTTTTTCTTTTGTTTGATTGTTTGGACAATCCATCTTTATGTGACCTATTTTACCACAACCAAAGCAAGTATAGTTAGAAGGATTAGATTCATTTGGTTTAGGATACCTCCTTTTTTGCTAAGTCCTATCTCTGCCTTTCTTCTTTAGAAATCGGCTGAACCTTTTTGTAAGTAGACTTAATGTTTCATCATGTTCAACATTCTCTTCTTCCTCACTGTTATCATTATGTACACTTTTTTTCAATGCAAGTACTTTAGTTTTTCTCTCCACTGTCTCTTGCTCTTTAAGCCTTTTGAGCTCTAGCTCATGCTCCATTAATTTTCCAAATAGTTCAGCAGTGGACAACTTTGACAGATCTCTGCTTTCTGATATAACAATCACTTTGGGTTGTCAGCTCCTTTCAAGACACTTCAACACCTTTATATTGAGCTCTTCTTTGTCAAACACCTTGGTTTACAATGTGGGTAAACCTCTTATGTACATCATCAATGTTTTCTCCAGGTTGCATCCTGAAAAGTTCATATTCTTGAATGAGTGAATGTTTTCTTGATCTCTTCACAGCATTCGTGCCTTCATGAGTTACTTCCAAAACTTTCCACATTTCCTTAGTCGAATTGCACTGAGATATTATGAAGAATTCATCCATTGTCAATGCAAAAGTTATGATGTTCTTAGCTACTAGGTCATATTGAGCCTTTTTCTTTTCACTCTCATTCCATTCAGATCTTGGTTTCACCACTGTTTCATCTTTAACAACCTGCATTGGCACAAAAGGTCCATGGACCACAGCTTCTCAAATACAAGAGTCAATAGATTCCATGAATATTTTAATCCTTATTTTCCAGAAAGCATAATTCATTCCACTAAACATAGGGGGTCTATTAATAGACGAACCCTCAGCAAAAAGCACTTTAAACTCAGACCTATTGCACACAAACTTGAGTAAAATACAAGTCCTAGCTCTTGATACCAATTGTTTCAATACTGTCAAAGTTCAAGAGGGGGGTGAATTGAGCTTTTAAAAATTTCACACAAATTCAGTCTTTTTACAAAATATAGGAAAAGAATTGATTTATTTTGGAAAGAACAGATTTATTTTTCTGCTTACTTCATCAAGATAGTATTTCAGTTATCTGATTTTAAGGTATTAAGTGATTTTAACAGAGAGCAAAGAATTATCTGATTTTAAGGTATTATGTGATTTTAATAGACAGCATATGAATAGATTTATTTTCTAAAAGAGATTTTAAACAGATGCAACTCAGTCGTTTTGATAGCATAAAAGGCTAAGCCAAGATACTTGATGCACAAAACAAAGTTATAAAAAAACTTTTAAAGAACAAGGCATCAATTTATAAAAGAATCTATTCATTTGAGAAATAACAGATTCATTTTTTTATGCAGTAAAACATATTTTGGAAAAACACGAGAAAAACATTTTAGAAAACGCTATGCTTGATCTTATCACCTTGACAAGGGTTAAGAGGTGGGTCACGATGCAAAAAGCTCACTTTAAACACACTCTAACCTATACACAAGACCACCCAATTACAAAGACAATACTCAAAGCAAAACACACTTTTTGCTACATCAAACACATTGACTTGAAGGAGCCACATCCATCTTCAACACTCTATACTCCTTTTGCAAGTGCTCTATGGGAAGGCATAAGCATGGATTTTATATTAGGACTTCCTAGGACAGCAAGAGGTTTTGATTCCATTTTTGTGGTTATGGATAGGTTTAGCAAGATGGTACATTTTATTTCTTGCCATAAAGTGGATGATGCTAACAATATCTCTAGGCTCTTCTTTAGAGAAGTGGTAAGACTTCATGGTTTACCTAAAAACATAGTTTCGGATAAAGATCCAAAATTTGTAGAGCATTGTTGGAAGACTCTTTGGGAAAGGCTTGGAACTAAGTTGAAATTTTCAACTTCTTGTCATCCTCAAATGAATGGTCAAAATAAAGTTAAAAATAGATCTCTTTCTACTATGCTTAGGACAATCATGAGAGGCAACCACAAATCTAGGGATGAGTACCTTCCCCATATTGAATTTGCATATAATAGGGTAGTTCATAAAACTACTGATATTTCTCCATTTGAAGATGTGTATGGATTCAATTCTCTTACTCCTTTGGATTTGATACCTCTACCTAATCCACAAGAAATTGAGCATAAGGAAGGAGTAACAAAGGCTGAATTTGTTAAAAAAATGCATGAGAGGATTAAGGATCAAATACAACAACAAACAAAGAAATACTTGAAACATAACAATAAGGGGGAAGAGAGAGATAATTTTTGAGGAAGGAGATTGGGTTTGGCTTCACCTTAGGAAGGATAGATTCTCTACTAAGAGGGAACCCAAACTTAGTCCCCGAGGAGATGGTCCTTTCCAAGTCCTCAAAAGAATCAATAATAATGCATATCAAATAGACTTGCCTGAAGAATATGGAGTACATACTACTTTCAAAGTTATGGATTTAACCCCTTTTATAGGTAGTGAAGATGAAGAGGCAGAAGCATTGGATTTGAGGACAAATCCTCTTCAAGAGGGAGGGAATGATGGAAGAGGCCCAAACACAAGCCCAAGTACAAACCCAACAAATAGAAGATCAGGGCCAACTACTAGAGCTATGGCAAAAAAGATTCAAGAGGACTGGGATACAACTACTGATGGCAGAGAAACCTCTCAATATATGTTCAAAGAAGCCATAAATCTAGTGTAGAGTAGAATTTATTTTCTTGTCAAAATAGAATAGAAATTTTACTTGTATTTTTCTTTAATTGTAATTAGGGTTGGATTAAGCATCTAAAGACCAACCTAGGTTAAATTAGGGTTTCTAGAAAACTCCTAATTAACCTAGGCCGACCCATTAGACCTAAAAATGAGCACATGTTACACACCATGCCACTCCTTCCATGTGAGCTCATTTTAGGCGCCAAATTCAAACCCATTTCATTTGAATTTTCCCACCCTTTCTACTTGTTCAAATCCGACCCTCTCATGCTATTTAAAAAGGTGTTTGGTTCATGTATTTTGAAGATTAATGAATGAGTGAAATTGTTGCTAAAATATTGAGCTAATTCTCACTCTTGTCTTGCCTCTTTAGGATATACACTTTAGTCTTCAACTCTCCACCTAGCTCAAGTGATTAGGCCTCACCTATCACTCTCCATACTTAGCATGCACCTCCAAGGAAACCACAAGCTCCATGTGAGCCTCCTTGCACGCCTCCTCCATTGAAGCTTCCGTAAATCCTCCAAAAATTCAACAAATCAATTCGGTCATGAAGGCACAATCCATCAACAACTTTCTTAGTTTCTTGCTATGCCTACAATTGCTCACTATATTGCAACAATTAGAATTCTCAGATATATTAAAGGAGCTTCAAGTCTTGGTTTATTTTTCTCTTCCGACACTTCTGCTCATCTCAAAGCCTTTTGTGATAGTGATTGGGGCACTGCAGTGATTCAAGACAATTAGTGACTGATTTTAGTGTGTATCTTGGGAATTCTCTTATATCTTGGAAATCAAAGAAGCAAGGAAGAATATCAAAGAGTTCTTGTGAAGCTGAATACAGGGCAATGACCACTGTTACATGTGAAATTCAATGACTAACTTATCTCCTTCAAGATTTCAAAGTTCCTTTTGAGCAACCAACTCTTTTATATTATGACAATGACTCAGCAAGATACATTGCAGCAAATTCAGTGTTTCACAAGCATACGAAACATATAGAAATAGATTGTCACGTTGTTAGAGAAAAATTAAAGAAGGGTCTCATCCATTTGCTTTCCATTTCCACCACAGAACAACTGACTCACATTTATACGAAAGCTTTAACACTACAAAAAAATCATCAAATAGAAACCAAATTTTAGAGACCAAAATAATTAGTTGCAATAGTAACTAAATTAAAGACCATTTTAGAAAAAAAAATGGTTTATAAATTACTTTCTATTATTTTTAAATAGTTTCTAAATTGATATCTAATTAGTTACCAAGGTTTTAACAACCAATTATTTAGATTCTAAATTTGGTAGCAAAAATATTGGTTGCTAATTAGATACCAATTTAAAAACCATTTAACAATAATAGAAACTAATTTAGAAACCAAAAATTTATTTAGTTCCTAAAATGATCTCTAATTTAGTCACTATAACAACTAATTATTTTTTGTCTTTAAAATTAGTTTTTATTTCATGATTTTCTTGTAGTGTAAGTCCCAAATCTTTTAAGAGTATTTGTTTCAAGCTGGGTCTCAAAAAATATTTGCTCCCCAGATTGTGGGGATATTAAAGGATATGGTATCATAGTCATTTTCGAGCCTATCCTATCGAATGTTTATTGAGCTTATCAGGTCACCCGCTATTAGACTGTTATCGAATAATCCATAATATGTTATCTCGCGCACAAACTATCACTCTTGGCGTGAGGAGGGTGTGTAGGAGATCTCACGTCGACTAGATATTAGAACATTTTATAGTATATAAGTGAGTGCAAACCTCACCTTATAAGCCGGTTTTATGAAGTTGAATTAGACTTAAAGTCCAATGTACACATGGATAGTAACTTTGACTTTTATCATGTATTGGTTGGAACTTGTATATTCATATTCATTTTCAAACCCACTAGTTGCACTTTAATTATGCATATATAGTCAGGAAGAAGTAGTTTATATTTTATGGTGCATCCAAGAACACTAGATACATAAAAGGATGATTGTTATTTGGTGTTTGCAGAAGTTGAAAAACCTTTTGTCCAAGAAACTCATTCAACAGAATGACAACTTCACTCTCTGCATTTCTTCCCAACCCAAATCCAAATCTTCCAAATCCGAACCTTCTTCACAACCACAACTTCACCCTCTCTTCCGTTCGTTCTTGGAAAAACAAAACCACGCCCAGTAAGACTCCATTCTCTGTTTCTTGTTCTTCTTCGTCTCACGCATACGACGTCGTCATAGTGGGGGCTGGCGTCATTGGCTTAACCATCGCTCGTCACTTCCTCCTTTCTTCCGATCTTTCTGTCGCCATAGTCGACAAAGCTCTCCCTTGTTCTGGTGCCACTGGCGCAGGTATATCTCTCACTCTCTGTGCTCGCAAGATTTTCATACTTTGATGTTTTTGTTCTAAATGCAATTAATAGGTAAATTCAGTATAAAATATTTTATCCAAAAGAAGTTATTTAAAGCTGCTTCAATTCCAAATCAGTTTTGGACCTGGAATCAATCTCTCATTGAGACTAAACATGTGACCTGTCACCTTATTTGGTATTTCAATGTGATTTTAGACAATCCATTGTGAAACCAAATATAAGTTTATATAGCAACATGAATCCAAACATGCACTAAGTCATTTGCATTCGTCTCTTTTTTTTTTTGTGGGGGACTAGGTGAGGCTACCTGGGATTTCAATGTGATTTTAGCTAGTCCATTGCGAATCCAAATATGCATTAAGTGCGATATTTTATTTATTTATTTTTTTGTATTGCAGAACTAGAAAACGGAGTGCTGAATTTTAATTTTCTGTAGGGTTTTCCCCCTTTGATTTGGAATTTGAGCTGGTTGTTTCCAGGGCAGGGACATCTATGGATGGTAAACAAAACCCCTGGAAGTGCTACATGGGATCTTGCATGGAGGAGCCATCAACTCTGGACAACACTGGCACAGAGCCTGGAAGAGCAAGGCTTGGATCCTACGGTGGAGTTGGGTTGGAAAAAATCTGGTATAATAACTCTGTCTTTTTATAAATTTATGTTTGAACTGCAATTTGAAAGAGATTCATGCCAATGTAGCTTGTCCAATTTGAAGTTTCTTATATAATTTGCATATTTTAGTTATGAGGCATTGGAGCTGATGTTACATTGTAGGAGTTAGATCAACTAAACAGAGTGTCTGGTTTTGTTATAAGGTTTAATTATATTTTTAATGGTCTTGCTCTCCCAAATTTAAGAAAAAAAGAAGCTTTTCTTAGTCTTTCAAAATGGAAAAATTATGGGTTTAGTCCCTAAATACTAAATTTGAGAGACTAAAATGTGTTTTCTAGGATTTTGGAATTAGGAGTTAGAGTTTAGGGTTCAAAGTTGAGTCTAGGGTTTAAACATATATTTAACCCCTCAAATTTAGTGTTTCGGGACTAAAAGCATATTTTTCAATTTTGAGGGACTAAAAAAATGCGTTTTTAAATTTGTCGAACCAAAATCAGAAAGTCCTAAATTTCAGGGACTAAAAACATAAATAAACATTGTTATAATTATGAATTTCATATCCGTGTGCAATTGTTTAATCTTGTTTTGCAGAATTTTCCCAACAAATGAAAAAACCATCTATATTTAGCATTGTTGAAAGTATTTTGATGACTTGTTTTTGTTTGATAGCATGCATGTATCATTGCCCTTGTGATATGTATGCTGGGAACTTGTTCAAGGTCATTCCCTCTTCAATCCAGGAGATTGTCTGACTATAGGGAGAGGTCTTGCACCTGCCTGCATCTTTAGCTTTTACCCTTTGGAGCCATGCTGCTACATATCTTAATATTTTCCCGAAAGCACTTTTTTGATGTCAAATAGCATCATTTGAAAGAGAAACATTATGTTGTTTGTTTGTAAGAAGCGAGAGAGCATTCTGTAGATCAGGATAATTTGTTTCATCATTCTGTTTTCTATATTTGAAATATAGACTTACTTGTGTAATTTTGTGCTTTTGAGATTATCCTGAAGCAGTTAAGGCATGTCAGAACCTTGCAGTCTTCTATAAGTGTTGTATGCAGTAATATGAAGGAGGCGTGGAATTGATATTTATAGTCATGAAAGTTTTAGGCCTCTTTTCCCCAGGTCCAAACCTTTGATGTGACCTCTTTTGATCTGCAGGAAGCCTATTAATTGGTAGAAGTGATGCAGAGTCAGACATGTTAAAAGGGAGGGTGAAACAACTTTGTGAGGCTGGGTTGAAAGCGGAGTACCTGAGTAGCACTGATTTGTTTAAAGAGGAACCTGATCTGTTGGTGGACCGAGACAGTGCAGCTGCATTTCTACCTGTAGACTGCCAATTGGATGCTCATCGCACCGTTGAATATATTGAAAAGGTTCTGTATTCTTTCTTCTTTTTTTTCTTTGCATATCTTCTACTTGCAATGCAACTCATAAATAATTATCAATGTTTACATTTTGCATATCTCTTACTTGCATTTGCAACTTAATGTGTGCATTATTCTTTCAAGTAAAGACTTGCCACAGGCTTCTATATGACTTCAGACTTATAATTATAAATTTATTGTTGTGTGGAGTAGACTAACAGGAATTTTGCATCAGAAGGAAGATATGGAGAATTTTTTAATGACCCAGTGAAATGTTTTATAAGGTTTAGTTTTTTCCCCTTTCCTTTGCACTGACTGTGGCACTTAAAACACTGGTAGGGGAACACATTTTGAGGACTAAATGCTTTTTTTTTCATTTTGATCCCAGGTCAGATGGCAATGGGGAGGTTAAAGCTGTTCAGACTTTTAAGAACACATTATACAGCAAGAAAGCAGTTATAGTTGCAGCTGGTTGTTGGACTGGTTGTTTGATACAGGACTTGTTCAGAAATTGGGGAATGGAACTACATGTTCCAGTAAGGCCCAGAAAGGTGTGTTTAAGAAATCTTTCGCTATCAATCCTTTTGCCCCATTCTTCAATAATCAAAAAGATCATTTTCAATCAAGTTTGGATTTTTTCGTTTGGAGTCAGGAGGATTCTTCTACTGCATTTTTATTTACTTTCTTTTTTTCTTTTTTTTCATCATTCCTTACACCCACAAGGTTTGGTCCTGTAGAATCTGACCCATTTCATCATTGAGTGAAAAGTACGAAAAAAATAGATCAATTTTTCGATCAAAAGTACTATGTGAAATCCTCGGTTTTTTCCTCTTTCTCTATCCCTATCTTGTAGGTAGAGCATTTGAATCAATAGAGAACTCTTCTTCTTTATCTGAATGAATCGATATGATTACATTCCAATTCCTTCCTGATATCTCATAACCGAATTGAATCCCAAATTGACAAGTTAGTGTGAGTTTATCCATGCAGTTATGCACCCTTCAAATAGGAATATATACAGCTTGAAGATGATCTAATCTTTGCATATATAGGAATTCATTCATTGTTTTTCCAAATACTGTCATTTACCATGATGCACTCTAGTACATTTTACTTTGTAATTTGAATTCAAGTTGTAACTGTTTGGAATTTTCTTTCTTGTTCTCATAGTCTCTTCTGAAAAAAAAGTTCTAACATAAAAAGGAGATTTTTAGAAACCACTTAGGTTGTGTGTTGCAACACTGTAGTCTTTTTTCAAAGGAATTTAAACTTCCTGTCTTAAAAACACAATCCATTTCTTGGAACTCTGAAGAAATTTGATTTATAGTTTTGAATTTATTTTTCTAATTCAACACAATCCACAATGCTGATAAACAACACTGTTTCACATGATGATGACATGACAGTTAAAGTTACCATAGGAATATTTAGCCCCTTGCATACATATGAAAAGTTGTCATGCATGCACGATAACTCTGTAATTCAGGACCTCGAACGAGGCACCTAGACAATGTGACAAGTCAGTGAGTGTAACGACAAGTGTGTATGCAACTGCTTGATGATCATGCAAATCAATAATGTTGGATTGGAACAATGCAAGAACACCTGTAGAAACTATCAGGAAGCATTAACCTAGTAGATTCAGTGTCATCACTTTTCTTAGGAAGTGATTTGGATTCATTGTGAAACTTTTGTCTAGCATACATATAAACCTGCTTAAAAGAAATAGAAAATGATATAATCTCAGTGTACGTCATTTTATGTCTATAATGGTAAAGCGTGACTATTATAGACAATTTATATCATGTTATCCCCTAAGCTTATGAGTCATATATCATTTTATATAATTTTTGCATGAAATTCCTTGAGAACCCTTGTGACCAAAGGCTCCACAAGGCTAACTTTATTTTCCATCTGTTAACTAGTCACATTACATCACAGATGTGACCATATTGTGGGTTCTTTCTTGGAAATTCCTCTCACACATATATACATAATCTCATTCCCACTTCTTCATTCTTGGGCATGCAGACAAACACATCCAAGCCATTCAGAATTCTGTTTTGACTAATACACAGCAAGGGGGTGTTTGGCAATTTCTAAAACTAGTCTAAGATGGCATCAGATACCCAAATGTCTCCTAAAACAAACTAGTTTTAAATTGAGCAGTTGTTTGGTTTAAAACTAATTATAATATCAAATTCATTTTAAAATGGTGCATTGTCATAGGTTGTGATTATCTAAAATTGAAAATGATAGATACTAGAATTATAATAAATTTCAGAAACTCTCCATTATTATAACTAACTTTTTCTCAAAAAGGATTTTGGTGCTTCTCCAGTCTGTATTTTCTCTGTTGTGTTCAGATTTTAGTCCATGGGATAGTCCAACATTCTTTGAATGAACTGTTGCATCATTCTTCTTGGTGACAACACTGTTTGGCGTGTCTTGTAGCTCTTCCACTTTTGGATTGTTTGCTTAGTATTGGACTGGGCTTCTGTTGGGTCCTATTTTTGTATGATTATAGTTTTTTTCTTCAAAGCTAAGTGTGTTTTAGTATGAACTAGTCATGCAATATGTTTTCTATTACTCTTTCTTTTTTCGTACGTGGTGAATTTTCCTTCCATGATTTGCTTCTTGATACGGGATCATCCTGTTTAGGGAGGAACAATAAAGCTAGTTATTTATTGTTGACCACATGCTCATGCAAACATAACAAAGTTTTATCTTTAGTAAACTCCTTTCAAATGCATCAAATTATGTCTGATGATCAGTTTATTTTATTGATCCTATATTACTTTCCAATGTTTCTCTCTTTGGTATGAAGGGTCACCTACTTGTGCTTCAAAATTTCAATTTGCTTGCATTGAATCATGGCGTGATGGAGGCAGATTATCTCAACCATCCAACAATTTCTGGGTTAGAATCATCAGATTATGAAAAGGACTTATCTGTTTCAATGGTAGCAAGTATTGATGCAGCAGGGAATCTTCTTCTTGGTAAATTTCTTTTCTATGTCCCGTGTAAATAATATTTGTGCAATGGAGAAGCTCATATTAATAATCTATACATAGGATGATTGCTTATCTTGCTTTTAAGTTTTGACTGCTATTTATATTGAATAATCTTGTCTTTGAAAGGATTTCCTATAAGATAGGAGCTTTTCAATTTTAGGTTTAGGTTTAGTTTAGCTCTACTCCACAAAACTGGTTTGTAGGATGAAGTTTGCATCATGCTTTTATATATATATATATATATATATATATATATATATATATATATATTATATTTAATATATATA
>Ga0123341_1002425_pt1 | contig 15332 bp, 13 predicted proteins | sample Turbeapinknodule_FD_89959 | JGI IMG/M metagenome (GOLD analysis project Ga0123341, IMG submission 89959) | Root nodule microbial communities of legume samples collected from Mexico - Turtle bean Mexico pink nodule | ecosystem: Host-associated > Plants > Roots > Nodule | place: Mexico: Nepantla... | reverse complement strand
TTTTAAAATTAATATTTAATTAGTTATAAAAAATTTCTATCAATTTTTAAATCGAAATAATTAATAGTTACAAAAATAACTAATTAGATACATTTACTAGTTTAACTTAATTAGGTTAATATATTTTTTTTTTCAAAATTACATATCCCACATTCTATAATATACATGTTCTAAGATGACATAAATGCACAAATTTTCAATTTTGGGTTTATTATTTTCAGTGTAATTCAATATAAAACAACTAGGTTGTATACATTTTACTTTTTAATAAAAACATTTTTTTAATCTACTATTTACAAGTGATTTTTTTAAAGAATTATTTGTCTCTCATAAGAAATTTATTAAATTTTTGGACATAATAAATGAATATATTTAAAAATATTCTGTAATAACAATTGGTGAGATTTTTAGCAAGTGAGTATGTGCAGTTTGTCTGGTGATGCAGTGTCTGAGAAATGGAATGGAAAGATAAAGAAGAAGCAGATATTGACACGTGGCACGGTGTTTAAAATCGGATGCGAACCTATTTATATTCTTCTCTTTATTCTCTCCTTCTCGTCCGCCACTTCTCTCTCTTCGCCGTTCCACTCAGCTCTCACTCATCACCCTCATCACAAACCCTAGCTTTCAATTTTCCATGGTTCATCATCTCCTTCACTGAACTTTCCCTCAAATCGCTCGTAAAAGGACAATTATCGGAGATTCTACTCAAACCAACCTTCCTCATGGCGGCTTCCACCACCAGCCAGGTTTACATCGATGTAATCGAGGATGTCATGGTCAAGGTCCGTGACGAGTTCGTCAACAACGGAGGTCCCGGGGAGGAAGTTCTCAAGGAGCTTCAAGCTGTAATTAATCATCATCTCCACCTCTTCTATGTTTATATGTCCAGGATTTACTTTTAATTTCTATTTATGAATAAATCAATCGGATTATTTTATGTTTATGCATCTATTCCAAACGTCTATTGATTTAGTTTGGAAGATTTTTTTTCTGTCTCGACTGGTTCTTTGATTTAGGGTTTGGATCCGATCCATTGTTTGTTTTGTGGTTTTTCTGTTTTTTTTTATGAGATTTTTATATTACTTTTATTGGCAGTGTTAAAGATGTTCATCCTTCTTCTTTTGTTTGTGATTTGTGTAGATGTGGGAGTCAAAGATGATGCAGGCGGGTGCTGTGCTGGGCCCCATAGAAAGGTCAACTGCCGCCAAGCCAACTCCCGGTCCTATTACTCCGGTTCATGATCTTAACATGCCGTATACCGAGGAGTATGAGACTCCTACTGCTGAAATGCTTTTTCCCCCTGTGAGTTTTGATCCACATCGTAATTATAAGTTCAACCAGTGTTGTCTCCTTTTAATGTTATTTTATGAGTTAAAATTATTGGATTGCTGATATGTACTTCTTAATGTGGCAGACTCCGTTGCAAACGCCAATTCAAACCCCTTTACCTGGGACTGGAGATAACTCAACTTATAACATTCCTACTGGACCAAGTGAATACCCCTCTTCTGGAAATGATACGGGAGGAAATGCTGATGGAAAAGGAGGAAGACCTGCCACATACATGGTAAAGCTCATTTTGCTAGCTGGTCCCAAATGTACAGATTGAATAATTTATTTATACTATATACCTATAAATGCTTAAGTATTTAAAAATTAATCAATATTCATGGCATATTCGTAATCAACAATTATATGTTTTAAGCAAACTGAAGTAAATAACAATTGAAGTCAAGGAAATAATACGGTCTAAAAGACATTATATTTCAAATATAAGTCAGGATAAGAAATGGATGTTACACAGAGAGTAACATCGGTATCAGAGTAGAAAAATGAATGGAGGGTGTCGCCAGAAATATCACCAGAGATAGTATTTTAGTCAAACAGTATGGGTGATGGACAGTAGAAGTTTGGGAAATCATAATAGTCAATCATAAATTGCAGTGGGAAGTGGCTGGCCTTGACAGTGGTATAGCTGCTGTTTTGAAGTTTATACACATTACATAAATTATGCCACAAACTCACATATGTTGATTTTTTTTAATAAAAACTAAAATTAAAGAATATTCATGAAGTCATTACTGTTGATCAACGGGAAGACAGTGCGCAGTTAGAATAAATAAAAAATTAAAGGGTAGATCTTAGAAGAACTAAAGGCTAGGGACCACATGAACAGTGAATAAAAGATATATTACAAAATTTGAGAGTGGTGAAAGAAGGTAGGACAATGTTGTGTGATACAGGAGTTGGCTGAAACATAAACCACCTTTCAGGTAAGTGTCTGGGAAATGCTTTGTAATGTCGACAATCTTGATGAAAAAAGGTGGGCGTCTTCTCAAAGAGATGGTTTGGGTTCCTAATTTTTAATTTGGGCCCATCCCACAAAGCTGACTGAACTTGTAAGTTATGAGACTACCTAAGTCTTACATTGACCATATCTCTTGTTGATATGGACCCTTCCCATCACACCCAAAACAGGAGTTGGCTGAAACATAAACCACCCTTCAGGTAAGTGTCTGGGAAAAGCTTTGTAATGTCGACAATCTTGATGAAAAAAGGTGGGCGTCATCTCAAAGTGATGGTTTGGGTTCCTAATTTTTAATTTGGGCTCATCCCACAAAGCTGACTGGACTTGTAAGTTATGAGACTACCTAATTCTTACATCGACCATATCTCTTGTTGATATGGGATCTAAACCCTTCCCATCACACCCAAAACTGGACATTTTGAGTGTAGACAACTGCTGTAGCCCAATAACACCCTCTCACGCTTAGGAGTGGAGTGGACATTTAAAAATGAGAAGAAAAGGGAGTAAAGTCCAATATAATTGATTACGACATAATCAATTATGTTGGGTTCTTTTGAACATTTTTTATAGTTGAAAAGATCCCCACAACCGATATTGGAGGTTTGCAATCGATTATGGTTTTTTTTTCTTTGTTTTTGTTTTATTGTAGGAGTCATAATAATAATGAGTAATTAAGTAATAATAATAAGAAATTATTAATAATAAATAAAAATAATATTTTTTCCCACCAATTTCTTTCCAACCAAACAAATCTTCTTTTCACTCATTTGCAACCTCTTTCTCTTCCACTCACTAGTTTTTTCGTCTCTACCAAACAGCATTAAACTGTAGACAAATATCGGTGTCATAATGATGAATCAAGGATAAGTTATGATACAATCTTAGAATATTGGCTTAGGGCTTAACTTTACCCAATGAAAATGACTTGTAAGGAGAAGATTGCCCAAGTTTAATAAGGACTACATCAGCTATGTCTCTTGTTAGTGTGAGATCTAAACACTCACTAAGTGAATGGGGCGTGCAAGATAGGTGGGAATAGGGTTTCTGATCTGATTAAATGAAAATGGGGGTGAAATTGTGATATTCTCCCAGTAAAAGCATCAAATGACACCATTCCATCATGAGGAGAAAGCTAGCAGAGATGATTGAGATATCACCACAAAATGGATATAATCTGCACTGCTACAACCACTACAATAAACTTCTCTGCAACAGGCCCCACAGAAGTGGCTGGTGGGCTTGATGCACTGTAACACCATATGGTGATACTAGGTGGGAAAACAACATAAAAATAGGAATTTTTTAAATTTGTAAAGGGGGGATGTCAACTTTGCTCCTTTAAAGACACAGAAAGTTATTCTGTTTTGAGGGAAAAATAATAGGTATTCGACACCAAGCTTCTTTTTGGATGCAATTGTGGCCTTGCCATTCTTTGAAAATGCACTACTATTTTGACTTTGTATTTGCCCTGGGTTACCCTTCTCTGCTATCTCAAATGCCATTATCAACTTATACTATTCTTTTAATCAGTAGCTATTATTCAGTGGCTTAAATATTCTGTTTAAATCATTTGCACGGACATTTTTTAAGGTGTACATTAATGTTGTCTTTGTAAACTTCTACAGCAACCTCCTTCTCCTTGGATGAACCCAAGGCCCTCACTTGATGTCAATGTTGGTGAGTGTCTTTTAAATCAGGATAAAGTGTTTAATCGAATGGCTTTGCAGTAATAATGGTATGTATTACTGTAGCTTATGTGGAAGGACGGGATGAGGCAGACAGAGGAACTTCTAATCAACCTCTGACACAGGTAAACAAGTCAGTTAGGTCTGATAGAAGAATGCTTTCTGTTGTCAAAATTTGAAGAGACCTCATCATGGTCGGAGTTATTTTATAAAGCCAGCAAATTGTGTTACTATTGTTGCAAAACACGTTTTAGGTATTTTTTTCTGGGATGTCATCGTTACGTTACTGATGCTTTCAAAAATTGTAGGACTTCTTCACAATGTCGTCAGGAAAGCGTAAACGCAATGATTTGCCTTCTCATCATAATGCTGGTGGATATATACCACAACAAGATGGAGCTGGGGATGCTGCACTTGGAGTTTTTGAAATTGAGGTATTCTTGTTTCTGTTTTGCTCAGCATCATATATATCAGTAGGATGTTTGTATATAGTTTGTAAGTTGTGCTTTAGTGATGTTAATAGTCCAAGCTACTGTCTTTATCATTTTTGGTTTCATTGTAAACTATATTTTTTACCGAATGGGCAAGTATATACTAGTTTAATAATTAGTTTGTTGGTTTTTGCACTTCTCTTTCCTGTCCCCTTTACGGGGGAGAGGTTGAGACAAGATGGACATGGAGGATGGTAAAAGTACATCTTGCCATCCCTAGAAAGTGGATTGTTCTGTTTGGAGGTACTTTCCTTTCCCCTTCTTTTCCCAAATGGGGATTGCCAATTGTTTGGCACAAGATTGAGTGATTACAGATGGAGGGGGCAACCCTTGCTTTAGCTACCTATGTTGCATCTGTCAATTTTTGAAAAAATGTAGATTATGCAGAAATCTTTGATGTTTTTTTCAAACGCATTTCTGTCTTGTGGCAGTTTACCATGAAAACAAATGAATAATGATTCAACTTCATCAAAACTATGAAGATACAATTCCCACAGTTTTACCCCAAAATAAAATCCTTAGAATGAGATTCCGTTTTTTTTCTGTTTATTTCTACCTCAGGATTGATTTTTTGACAATGTTGTCAAATGTATCTCCTTGCTGTTTTTTCCTGCTGTTTATTTTTAAGCACTCCTTCTCATGGTTATTTTTGTTTCCTTTTTCTCTATTTATTTCCTGTTTGTATCTGTTTCTTGTGCATTGAACTATTGTACAAGCACTAGAGTAAGATCAATCTAGTCTACAAGGTATTTTTCTTTGGTAGGGTCTTCAATTGTAGTTATAACTGATTTTCTTGCATCCTGTATCACTCTGGCTTGTAGAAATAAATTTTCCTTTGTAATAGTTTCTAAAGGTAGCATAATGATACAAGTAGTTTCCCTCTCTTTCTTGCTGTAAAACTATTCATAAGATAGTGTTTTTCTTGGAAATTTGATATCTTATTTTCGCCAGTTTTATAGTTTTTTGGAGCATTTTATTGTGAAACCCAATTATTCAGCTCTTCAAGAACATGGATTCTGATTTCCATGCAATTGTCTGATATTCTAGGTTGAGTGGATTTAGTTACCACCTGGGAGCTGCTTGACAATATTATAGTAGTATTTACCAACTTCAAAAATCTCATAAAAATGTCCTCAATTTTTTATTTATTTTTCAGACCTGTTTTACTGTCATCTCAAATTTCAATATGAAAGTAATAATGGTTCACCGTCACAATGATCCGTAGAATAGACATTTTCCTCATTTATTGAAAATTTTAAATTCCTAGCTTCTTGCCTATTCCACTCTTGCTCTGAATATATATTGTTCTGTTGGTTTCTTACCACGCACAAACATGTAAATTATCTGTCCGTTAATTTTCAATGACTTGCTTGTTGATGGAAAAATTGTTCAGCTTCTAAACTCTTGGAGATCAATCATTTAGGTAAATGGAGGGGACATCTCCATTAATTCACATCACACTATTTCCAAAGGGAAAATGCAAGCGGATTTGGAGAGATTGACTACTAGAATTCCTCAACTTGATGGACCAATTCCTTACGATGATGAGCTTTCTACTCCAAATGTGAGTAGTGACATTTGTCCCCTCTCCTTGCTGCACTTATGATCTTTTGTAATAAACACTTGTGTTCTTTTCCTCCACACCAAGGGATGTATTTTCTTTGTTTACTTGTTCTGATTTTTTGTTGTCCCTTATAATTTTGTGAAAAAGACAGACCATCTCACTTTTAGTTCTTGGTAGATAAAATACTCGGGCTTTCTATTTTTGCAATTAATAATCACATTCAATGTTAATGAGCTCTTATTAATTATTTGAGTTATTCTGTTGGTGCAAAACTATAAAAGAAATGAACCATTGTAGATCATTTCCGTAATTATTGTATAGTGCGAAACAACACAGTTTTAAGTTCTCCCATTTACATGGGTGTCTGCTGATGAGCTACATCTTCCCTTATTTAACATTGGACAGAATGACTAAAGCTGTAATTCCAAGGAACTATATTGAAGTGCTTGATTTTATATTCAACATGGATATTGTAATATACTAACATGTTTGTAATTTGGAACATGAATTAATTATGTTTATCATCATCTTGTTTTGTTTAATCTTTTGGCAGATATACAACTACGGAGAAGTGTTCAGTGATGACTACAATATTTCTAATACACCAGCTCCTCCTGGTAAGTCGATGATGTGTATTAAACATCTTTTGAAATTTTTTATGGCTTATCATTATATATTTTATCCGTCACAGTTGCTGATTCTTTTTCCTTTATCATTTATTAGAAGTGCCAGTTAGCACCCCTGCTCTCTTGGCTCAGAATGAGGTGGGAAATGATGAGGACGATGACGATGATGAGCCTCCATTAAATGAAGAAGATGATGATGAATTGGATGACATGGAACAAGGAGATGATCAAAATACACATCATCTTGTTTTGGCCCAGTTTGACAAGGTAACAACTTGCCTACACTCTGAACAGATGTCATGGGATTGTAATATTTGTAGGTAATTATTCTCTAATATGGTCCATCTTGCTCAAAATTTAGGTGACACGTACCAAGAGCAGGTGGAAATGCACACTAAAGGATGGCATCATGCACATAAATAATAAGGACATTCTATTCAACAAGGTTTGTCACTGTTGAAGGAGAACATGTACTGTTATTTTCTATTTTTCCAATTTAATTTATCGAATTGTCATAAATCTCTGCAGGCGACAGGAGAGTTTGAATTCTGACTTGTTGGAGATGGTGCTTTCATGACGCATGATTCGGAGATGTCATTTAGTGTTTCGTCATCTTTATTTGATTATACTTGTTAAGCGAATGATTCAGGAAGAGGAAAATCCTTTTACCCTTTCGTGACTGTTGTTTTGATGTTGGCCTCTTGTACATAGAGAATGAGCAATTTTTGGCCTTTACCTGATGATTACAGACTCTGGCATTTCCTTAAGCCCAGCAATTGTAGTATGTGGTTCCTTTAGTTCTGTAGTTTTGGTTAAATTTAGCAATCCTTTGTATGATAATGATGCTTAATTTTGGCATAAACTTCATCCAGACCTCCCGGCTGAAAATGTGTAAACTTTCTTTCTCACCTCAATCCTACTGTGGCTAGGTACTTTAAGATCTTTTGTCCTTGCCGACACCCTTACTCTTGCAGAATCATCCTATCTTCCATCTGCAGCATGAAGCTCCATGTTGTTCTTTTACTTCAGGGTTAGAAATTGTGATGCTGCTTCTTCTACAATGTCCTTCTTGTCTGTACATTCTACGAGTTTCAAAGAGCACCCAAACATATTCGTTAGTTTCAATAGGCATGTTTCCAACAATATCAGTTACTTCTTTCAAAAGTTCAGCTCGACCAAGGAGATCAACCATGCACGAGTAATGCTCTCTGCATCCTAAACTTTCTATCATTCTGACCACAAATACATGTTAATGAGACCATTTCTCACCAAAATATTTTCATCCACCAAATTCCTAGTGGCATAACCATGGAGCTCCGTGCCAACGTTCTATGCCGCCAACTCTGCAGAAACATAAAAGTAGATGATGGAGCCCCTGAAGTGGTATTGTGGGAATCAACAAGTTCATGATTGGCGCGTGTTATGTCCTCCCTTTTCTCTTTAATGTCTTTCACTTTTTGCTTCGTTACCCTTTTCACTTTATTTCTGAATAGATAGGTTCCTCTCATTCCTTGTTCTCTCTCTTGTGATGGGGATCAGGGCTCCTTTTCGGAAACTTCTGCTCTGCATTTACTTTTCCATTAATTCATCGTGCTAAGATGAGTGATGAACTTGATAGTTCTATCGATCTTCACACTTACTCACGTATTCAAATGAAAATTCTCTACTGCTTTTGTTTTTCTTTTGCTATCACTCCTCCAACAAATTTATGATGATTTCATCAGTCTCCAAGAACAAGCAGGAGGCGCTTGTAAATGTATTCTCTTGATGGATAAGGTTGAGAAAATTTGACAATATCTTAGGACTCGTTATTTTCAACGTAATCTTCTCAATATTTATATTTTGTAATTAGAGGTTCCCTCTCCAAATGATTATTTTATAAAATTTCGTATCATATCAGATGAGCTCGAGAATTTTCGTTCAGATTCAATTTGTGCTTGCAATGTAAATGCACTTTGTGTTAGAAAATTTGAAGATCACGTCATGCAACATTCTCATGTTCTTTTAATGGATCTTTTATCTTTCATCACAAAAAAAATTGTCATGTGAGTTATAACTTTTTCTATGTCCTTTTTCTTATTTCAAATTTTGTTTTGATATTTTTTTCTTATATTCCTAATTAATATATAAATATATATTAATATGTCTAGGCAAGATGTCTCCCAACTAAAATATTTGATTTAGTTAGAATGAGTAGTTTTCAACCGAATTGTAGTGTCCCCTCTTATTGGACCTCCCTCTTTTTTATAATGAATCATTCATTTTTTTCTCATTGTATTCGGTCCTTTTTTAGTTATCTTCCAAAATTAATCATTATCTTACATATCCAGTAAAATTTCAAAATCACTCCTAAGAAGAAAGTGGAATTTTAATTCATTATTTCCAGAGATCAGTAACATGACTATTTTACCATATAAATTGAAAGTGTATTTTAATGCTATTCACATAAATTCAAAGACGGTTGTGCTTGAGTTTTGTAAAACGATTTGGGTTTGATTAAATTATAAAAAATTAATTCCATGAAAACAGTTCTTTTTATCCAACAATAGCAACTCATAAATATCATTCCAAAAAGTTTTGCCGTTGATAATTTCAATTATATTAATAAAGTTGTGAAAAAAAATTAACCAGAATTTTTTTTTAAAATGTTTATGCATGCAAGCAAAGAAATACACATGGAAATGAAGTATTGTGTTTGAGATTTAACTTGAATTGGTTTACATATTCAAAATTACTGAACATGCAAAGGTTATTGCATTTCCTGGAGGCTTTTTTTACAGGAATTTAGAGCCACCAATAATAATTAAAAATGGATAAAATCAATTACTTTTCATTAGAAATTAAACACATGTTCCCAATAATTTATGCACCTATTCAATCAATTCAAGTAGATGTCTTTGTCTCAGAAAATCAATTATATTTTATAACTTTTTTATTTAATTTATTTTTTATTCTACTTATATTTTTTTAACTGAATGATGCGATTTAGATGGGATTGTCTTTATTCTCATTAAGTTTTCGTTATACTAAAAAGGTTTGGTTTAGTTTTCATAATATAAATTCAACCCTACTAAAATAGTGTATCTTGAGAAATTAAAAACTCATAAAGTTAACTTTTGTGGACTCTAAACAAGTAAGTGTTTATTCTAGAAAAATCACATGGCTATTTTTTTTACTTCAAAAACATACTAAAATATCATAAAAAGTAACTCCAACCCCAATTAACATAGATCTTTGGTATATTAAATGAAAATAAAATGAGTAGAAAAATATAAGTAGGTGGTGTTTAGTGCGATAGATTGAAAGGTTAATTAATTTTAAAAATTACTTCTTATATTTCATTTACTTTTACTCATCTCTTTTTTCACCAAACCCTAAATCTCCATGTAAACAATTCTGTGACTAATATTTAAAACATTTGTAAAGTTTAGTAGGTTGTATGCAGGAAAAGGGCACCAGAATGGGAAGGTGGTCCCTGGTTAGGAAAAGGAAGCAAAACCCAATAATTGAAGTTTAGAAGAAAGTGAAATTGAAGAAGAAAATGCAGAATTTGATGAAGGGGTCACTGCCACCATTGGTTGGTGTTTTTCTGAGAGATAAGCTTTATCAGCAGTAACTTAATTGGAATATTAATCATCCCTCTAACCACCACACCAACCAAACCAAACAACCTAATAATGCTTCTGCTACACAACAACAGTGCAGATTGGAATACAAAGTTGGTAAATAAATCTTTATAATACAAACTAGTAAAAATATGGTTACTGGGTCATTTTCTGTCTATTCTTAGACCTATTTCTTACCATTTCCACGTTACTCAGTTTACTCATTTTGAATCCAACTTGTTTGTTTTGGGTCAACACATCAAACACTTGGTATACGCCAAAATCAAACTAACCCAACCACTGTACGTTGTAACAGTGCTTCGTAATTAAAATTATTTTTGTCTCTGTCAAACTTCTCTGTCGGTGGAACAAGCCATGCAAAAAAAACACCCTCAAAGTAAAATAAAAAAAGCAAAAGAACCAAAAGGTGTGAACACTGATGCTAATCTTTTCGACTGAATGATTTAGCAGATTAAACTATGACTTGTGCGATTAACCTACAAATATTTTATATTGTCCCACACCGAAAAGAATATAATAATTGCAACCGGTGGCCTATTATAAACGATGAATAATAAATGGAAGAGATTAAATTAAAATAAAATAATGGTTGTGCAATGCAAAAGAATAAAAGCATATACAGAAAATATAATAGAAAAATTGAAATCTGTGAAAAAAAAATAGTGGTAGTATACATTCAACATGCTAACAACTGTCAGTCACCGACTGAAACCCCGTTGCCATTTACACGCATTCAAGTAATTTATGAATATGAACAAACTCTCAAAAAATATACCAAAATAAAATTAAAACAAAAAGAAAAAGAAAATTAAAAAAAAAAACAATTAAGACAAGTTACACACCTCTTTTGTTGTGTTTTGTGTACATGCAGATCAAACCGTCCACTTCCAGATCTTGAACCTAACATCCACGTTGCACTTGGCGTTCGAGGTGGACGCCGTCGCGGGTTTCTTGCCGGAGGGAAGAGTCACTCTGATTCCGTCGCATGAGACTCTGATTCCGACCTTTGGGGTTTGCAAATTTCCCATTTTGGCCTTAACTTTCGTCTCCAAATTCACCTTCAGCGGTAACCCGTTCTTGCTCTTCATGCTGGACTTCAATTGTGACGCGTCCTCGCTCTGGAGCGGATGGCGGGTGGTCACAATGGAGGTTCTGATGAGCGTGGTGTTCTTCTTGCCGTGCAGGAAGGCGGGGACGGTGCCGTCGCCGACGTCGACGCTGCCGGAGAGGATGGAGATGGAGGTGGGGTCGTAGGCGAAGAGGATCTTCTTGTTGGGGTTTGTGGCGGAGACCGTGACGTCGAAGCGGGAGTTCAGGGCGGAGGAGGAAGTCAGGTTCAGGTACGAAAGCTTCAGCGACGTCACGGTGAAGGTGGGGCGGTGGGGGCGGTAGAGCAGGTAGAACACCGTGCCGGCGATGCCGAGCAAGAGGAGTAGGACGAGCACGGTGAGGATCAGCCAGAAGCAGAAGGTGCAGCAGCACCGGCGCTTGCTCCGGCGCCGGTGGTGAGGCTGCGGGCGGTAGGTGGGGCGGGTGGCACCGTAGAGTTGGGCCTTTGTTGCTGGAAAAGCAGGGTTGGCGGCGGCGGATGGTTTCGCCGAAGGGTAGACCCTGTCTGTCATGGCGATGGTGTTAAGTGTTTTTTGTTTAACTGAAGATGTTGTGTGGGTGAAATGATAAGAAGAAGAGATGTTTTATGAAGAAGAGAATGAGGAAAAAGATGTTTTTGTTTTCCTTTTTGCTTTGTTGACTGAGAGAGAGAAACACCAAATCTGAGAAAGTGGTGCTACTGCACTATGAGAACTGAGAGTGGTTATTAAGAGGTTGTTTAGTGATAAATATGGATTAAACAGTGATTAGAAGTTGGAGAAAGTGGGGGTAAGATAAGAAAGATGGTAACGTTCTAACCACACCCTTTAGCTGTATCCACCTTTCTCTCTTCTCATATTCGGCGCGTAGAAACACAGCAACCAAAATGCTTAAACACTCCCATCATCATTCTTAAGGTCAACTTGTTTTTTCTCCCACCTAATTAAAACTTCGATGTGGGATTTGACTACATAAACCAACTCCTTCTTAACTTAAAGACACATTAATTATTATTTAGTTCAAGACAACTAATTTCTTTTTGATATTACTCACCCACCACCCACTCAATTAAACTACTAATATGCATGTTCCTTACTCTTTCTTTTAATTATTTGTGAATTAATTAGTAATAAGTTGCATTATATAAGTTATTTATTAATTGCAATTAAAAGAGATTAAATGTTGGCGTGAAAGAAACGCGCCGTGTTGAGAGTGGAGGAGAATTGGGGTATATGTGATGTGAGTGTCTTCCAACGTGCGAAAAACTCAAGCAATGAAGGCGATGTTCATTATGAAGCTGATGCAGTGACTTCATTGCTTCAATTCTGTGTATGATCGGACGGCCACGGTTCCCCTGATTTCCTCATACCACCAAATCATTGCTTTCTCAAATACACAAATAAACTACCATAATTAATTATTCACTAATCTTTTATTTAATCATTCACAGAATTAAAATTAAAGTCATTAATACAAGGTTATAGAAAAGTGAGTGTCGATTGATTCTTTCCCTTTTATTTATTGTTTTGCACATGTGGTATGTTCATTATTTTATCTTGCAACTAGGGTTAGTCCTGTGAAAATAAAATCCCCAAAAAAATGGATATAAATTAATTAATCCAAAAAGCACTAGAAAGTGGCAGAGAAATTGTCCATGAGTTTGTTGAGTTCTGAAAAATGAGATTAGTTTTGTTGTGTTCACGTTTGAGTAGCCAGCTATATGTGATTCAGTTTTTAATGTATTTTTGAGAATGAGTGTTGTTAAGCTCCAGCTGGAATATTCATGGAAAGGAAAGCCTTTAATGGAATCCCACATTTTATAGGTGCTCATTCTCATCTCCATTCAAAATATTTATTATATTACTCAAAAATGTATTTTTTTTAACAAATGTTAAATTCAAACAAAAAAATTATCAGTTTGTTTTAATATAAGAACAAATTAATATACAAAGGAAACACTCACATAAATTTCACTCTACTTTTTATTTAATTTATGAATGTTATTGTTTCAACTTCAAGTATTGAAATAATATTGATATGATTAATTATTACATTCAAAATATTATCCGTTTTAGAACTCGAACTCTGGTACAAATTTGTTTTTAAAATGTGTTTTAAAGGATTAAAGTTGTAGGTAAGGATAAAATTGTGATAAAACTCTTAGTTCCAAAACAAACAATTTTTCGAATGCAGTAATTTATTCTAGTGATGCCATCTCAACAGACTTGTGGAAGCATTAACTCTATTTGTGGGAATCGAAGGTTCCAAAGACGAACCCGCATTTCCTTAGCTCTCTACTGAAAACTTGTTTCAATACACCAAATAGTCTCATATCACTTAAGAATCGAGGTTAATGCAAATTAAATACATTTTTCTCCTTTAATATTTTGAGACACCAGGTAATAGAATTCTAAACTTTAAATGAATAATACATCTATACATCAGAACGATATTAGTATCTTATAATATTTTACAATATAAGATAATGATGAAAAATAAATTAGATTATTTTAATAAATACTATTTTCTTCTACCTTATCTTAATAGTCAAAGAAGATATTTATTGAAGTAGCTAATGAGCGCCGTTTACAACATTAAATGATGCTATCATGCACTATTTCTTTGTTTTTTGCATTTGACAAGTCTCATTCACCTCTCTCCCTCCATTTGTAACAAGCTCTCTCATCCTTTTAATCTTCTTCTTTCTCTTCGTTGCATCCTTCCACTTCCAATGTTGTTGTATCCCTCCATCTCCAATGTCCTTGCGTCTCCCATGGCCACTACCACTTCTTCCACACATTACTTATGTTGTTGCCAGCACTACACCTTCTACCACCACCACTACCTCAAAGTTTTCAAGTTTTTTTATTAACAAAGAATAAATAAAATAAAATAAAATGAGACACTTCAGGACTGTTCCAAGACACTTCAGATGTATCTCAATCCTTATACAGAAAGTGATCAAAGTCAACCTGCTCAACACCTAATCTATAGACATTTTTCAGACTCTACAAACTATCATACCAATCTTCAAGATTTAAAGGAATAGTAATAGACATAAAAAAAAATCATCATTGTAGGTTCTATATATTTATGAAATTTATATTACGAATACATATTCTAAATATTTAGTACATAGAAATACCAATTTAATTTTTTAAAATAATGTATATATGTTAGAAACTTTATGTGTTAGAAATTAAACAAAACTTTAGGGAAAAAAGTTGTATTGGGAAAGTTAGGCATTTGATTCCAAAATTAATATGTTATTCCATTTTCTATTAATGTATCATGTTGTAATTTTGTATACCTTTGGTATGTTAAATATACTGGTATTGAGTCTGAATGTTATCCCACTGATAAATTATATTGTTTAGGTTTTTTAAAGTTTATATTTTATATTGCTAAAATTTGTCATATATTTATGATATATTGTTTTGAGTGAATCTTAACCCGTTTCCCTTTGAGATTCAATGTATAGACTACCTCCAATTAAATTAATTTTAATTAGTTATATTTTTATATTAATATAATAAGGAACAATAGAGTGACTTTTGTATTTGAATGTAGACCATAGATCATGGATAATTGAAGATTATTGGAAGCAATTAATGTAACACTTAAAATTTTCTAAAGAAAACACAATTATGTTTTCAAATATGTTATTATAAAATATAACTAATATTTATTATACGGTTGAAATTTTTTAGTTCACATTGAGGACACAGATAGAATTGTAGAAATTGATTATGAGTGGAAAAAATATTTTTTATGTATTAGAGTTAGTATTTGTTATGGCTTGATTTTAGAATTGAGATTATAAGAAATAAATCTATATTTATGATTAACTTATAATTCACTTGTTTTCATATATCCATTTAAATAGTCATGATCCAAAAGTATTAAATATCAACTAATTAAAAAATAAATATTATTAATT
>Ga0123341_1002423_pt1 | contig 15332 bp, 14 predicted proteins | sample Turbeapinknodule_FD_89959 | JGI IMG/M metagenome (GOLD analysis project Ga0123341, IMG submission 89959) | Root nodule microbial communities of legume samples collected from Mexico - Turtle bean Mexico pink nodule | ecosystem: Host-associated > Plants > Roots > Nodule | place: Mexico: Nepantla... | reverse complement strand
ATATTTATCTATATTTTAAATAATAAGATCAAGTGTGATAAATATCAATTAACTTGGAAATATTATAAATTTCCCATTTTTTATGAAAATTTAAATCTAATCATAGGATTAATATTATACTTAGTAGAAAGTTCCTATAGGGTATTATGTTATAAAGTTTGGTACATAATATTAACCAATATTTTAAAACCCTAAAATATATAACGGTAGGTTTAACAAGATTGGTGAAGAAGAGTCTAGCTCTTTAAATATATTAATAAAGAAGCCTATGTTAAAAGAGGCAAAATCCTCTTTACAAAATATTATAATTTTGAATGTGGATGAAGGATATACTAGATTAAAAAAAATTATTTAAAAAAAATCATTAATGATTTAAATGGTCATAGTAACTTCATACTTAAAGGAACGCATACTATGCAAATATTATTTTTGAAAAAAAACTGATTTGATTGTTTTTTTAAAGATGAATTAAAATTTTAAATTTTGACAACAAATTATAATTTACTTGTTTTATAGATAAGTTACATAAAAAGTAACGACTTCACCACTATTTATCGAATCTCACATTATGTACATAGTAGGAAATTTTGGTGAAAACAATGAATTCATACACTAACAATCATACAATCATAGTGCTTGAATAATATTTATAGTGTGATTTTATCAATTAATATCATATATTAAGTTAGCCATAATAAAATTTGTCCAAATCATATTTTAACTCTACTTCATCTACTTTTTTTAATCTAAATTGATATAAGCATTTAAATCTTTAATTAGACAATATCAATATAAAAAATGATATAGATAGATTGATGATGGACAAAAAAATGACAAAACTAAAACAACAATAGGCTTTTAAAGAGAAAATCTGTTTTATTTGGTAAATTCTCCAACACTTTCATAACTTATATTGTATCTCCATAAATTTTTTTAATTTCAACAATACTTTTATAAGTATGATAGTTAGTGTGATGTTTTCCTCAATTGTGATGGTGGTGGCTAATAGTTGATAGTTGAGGTAAGTGGTGTTTTTACTTGTGGTGGTTGTGTTTGTTATCTTTTTTTTATTATTTTGGAAGTCACAAAATCTCAAAAAAATTGACAAAACCTAGAAAAAAATGAGCAATATGTAAAAATGGAGGATAACATTAAAAAAAAATTTATCTTCACACCGAAAACGTCAAATACAACAAATATTTTCGTTAATCTTCTCATACACGTTCAAATGATGAAACTGTTCTCTCAAAAGTTGCGATTGGAAAATAATGAAAGTGTGACAACTAAAAAAAAATATACAACTGAAAGGAAAACATGAGAGTGCAAAAGTATAACTAAGATTATTTAAAGATTTGATGTTATATTTTATTTGATTATTTAACTTTTTAAAAAGGTTAAAATTGACTTTTTACGGTAAAGAAAATATCAAGGTGTAGAGGATGGAAGAATTTGTCATTTTGTTTTGATACAATATTTTTTATGTATAATATCTGATTTTTTTTTTTTGAAAAAACCCTTATCCTAATTTACTTGACATTAATAACATAATATATAATATTGTACATAAACTTAAGCAAAAGACATCTAACTATACATGTTTTTGGTATAAATAGAACTCAACTATACTTAAAACTTTATCTTAGTAGGATTCATGAACAGGTTAATCTTTCAACTCCAGTAAAAAAGAAAAGAAAAGAAAAGAAAAAGAACATAAGACTAAACAAGGAGAATCTATTTTATTTTTTTTCCTGAAACAAGGGAGAGGATAGTGAAGGTGTAAACGGAGAATGGATTAAAATAATGAGAAAAAAGGATTGGTAGAAGATGGTTAGTTAAAAGAAACTAACTTTGATGTCTGAAGCATGAAATAAAGACATCCTTTGACAGAGTATGAGGATGAGGAGGCAGTAGAAGTAGTAGTAAATTGGTGAAGTTGGGGGTGTCATGGTCAAGCATTTTGACATTCACTTTCCATTTCACAAATAACAATCCCTGTAACCTTATTTTGACTTGGGCCATGTGTCTTTCCTTCCTTATTCATTCAAAAGGCCTTCTTTGTGTTTGTGTTCGTGTTTTTTTGGCATTGGCATTGCCACAGCATAAATTACCATCGTCACTTCTCTGTGTCTGCTCTGTAACTCCTTTACTCCCCAAACCAAAACCCTCATTTTAATCTCTCTGCTCCAATTAATCAAATTCACAATCTCTTGTATCTACCTCTAATCAATTTTGTGATCTAGAAAATTAGACAGGTCAAGAAGAGAGGGTGTACTCTATTCTACTATACTATAAGCTTTAACGGGTCCGGAGGAAGTCCGGGCCCACCACCACAGTTGCTGAATCTTAGGGTTCTTGTCTCTTTCTCTCTGATCCTCAAATTCCTGAGATATTGATGGGGTCGAAACCGTGGCTCTACCCTGCTTCCACCTATCGAAATTTGGAAACTTTCTGGGACACCGATGAGGACGGACCTGGTCCTCGCTGTGGGCACACCCTCACTGCAGTTGCTGCCACCAAGACGCAGGGTCCTCGCTTGATCCTGTTTGGCGGCGCAACGGCCATTGAAGGAGGATCTTCATCCGCTCCCGGCATTAGTAAATTCCTTCACAAACACTCAATTTGCTTTCTTTTCCGATTTTGGAGGCCTGAATTTCGATGTTTTAATAACTTTGCAGGGTTAGCTGGAGTCACAAATACTGTTCATTCCTATGACGTGCAAACTAGGAAATGGATTAGGTGAGTTTATTCCCCGATTTCACAATTCTTCATTTTTCTGAATTCAGCTTATTTGTGTGTTTTTTCAGTTTTTTTTTTTTTTTGTATTTCTTTTAAGAAGATTAAGGATGGATGAATTGGTACTAAAGTAATGATTTTTCTGCTGAGTGTAGTATTAAACCGGCTGGAGAGCCGCCTTCTCCTCGGGCTGCTCATGCAGCTGCCGCAGTTGGTACCATGGTTGTTTTTCAGGTGATTGTCAGAATTGAGATTACTGGTGGGAATTGGGACCCATCTTCTTGACTAGTCTAGCCATCTTAACATTTGTTTGACTGGTTCTGTTTGGGTAGGGTGGGATAGGACCAGCCGGGCATTCTACTGACGATCTCTATGTGCTTGACTTGACCAACGATAAATACAAATGGCACAGGTGAGGTTGGTTGTAAATAGATGTTTTCTTTTTTCCTACGTCGAGACTTTTGACAAAATCACGCAATTATTCAATGTTGCAATTGCTTTGATTGTAGGGTTGTTGTACAAGGGCAAGGACCTGGACCTCGCTATGGCCATGTAATGGACTTGGTTGCTCAGAGATACCTAGTAACTGTCAGTGGAAATGATGGTGAGACAAATTCAATTATGGGTTGCCCTTTTTCAAATTCTTGTAATAAAACTGTGGTGAATATGTTAGTTGTTCGAAACAAAACAAGATATGAGGCATAGACTTTATTGTTGGAACAATCGAGTTGCAAAATTATAGAGCATAACATGAAAGATGGGCTTGACTTACTATATTTTTTAATTTCTCTTTGGAACCTTCAAATCATGTTTTGGGCAAAAGCTGCCTGAGAGAAGCTTATACCTAGACTGACTTAGAGCTTCCCCAATGGAAACCCAATCGCACTTGTGAATGCCTTGTGCATTAGTTCCTTTTGGATCTAGGTTTTCCACACTTCAATAGACTGAATGTCTGCAAAAGAAAAGAAGAAGAAAAGTCACAACTTAATCTATGAATAATATGTGGTTAAAAGTTTGACTCTCTTTTATCCAGTTCTTTTTAAATAATAATTTTCATCACATTTTAATTCAAAATTTTGAAAATAAATACAGCCGTATTGGTAGTGGATATTTCTCTAAGTTGTTTTCCTTTGGCACTCATATGCTACTTATTTCTGTCTGGATATAGAATGCTTGCCTTTGTTACTCCTGTGATGAAATTGTATGTTGTCTTGTGCTACATTACAAATAGTTTAATTTTTTATACCATGTGGCAGGAAAAAGAGTTGTATCTGATGCTTGGGTTTTGGATACTGCCCAAAAACCTTATGTGTGGCAGAAGCTGAGTCCAGAAGGTGACAGACCTTCTGCGAGAATGTAAGTTTGTCGTCGTCCTGGCTAAAGAAACCTTAACTGTCTGCATTCTTTCTACCCATATGGATATATTGAAACTTTTGACTATTCTACCTCAATTTATAGGTACGCAACTGCTAGTGCCCGCTCAGATGGAATGTTTTTACTCTGTGGTGGAAGAGACTCTTCTGGAGCTGTATGATTGATTATATTCCTTTAATCAGATCATTATATTCTGTTGCTTTTAGAAAACTTAATGGGCTAATCTATCATACCTGAATTTTCAACATTCCATTTGCATTGTTAAATTGTAGTGTACTGTGACAAGTAATTATATAAAAGCAGAAAAGTTTACTTTGTTATTGTATTGTTCTGACTTCTGAATCTTTCTTCTGGCCTATTTAGTGAAATATAATAGCATATATTGTATTTATCTTTTGCAGCCACTAGCAGATGCCTATGGACTGCTCATGCATAGGAATGGCCAGTGGGAATGGACCCTTGCACCTGGAGTTTCCCCTTCGCCAAGGTATCAACATGCTGCGGTAAGTGAGAGCTTCCTATTGTAAATTTCTTATATGGTCTACTGGGAGTTTCTTCTTTGATGTTTTTCTTCACAAGGATTCCTTTGTGTCTTTCACATTATTACTTTGAAAAGTGACATGATTTGATTTAATGTCTTAATCTTGATTCTTGACTATTCATGCACGGTAAGCTTCTCTTATTCTCATAGTAAAGCTTATTTTATGTACATGTATGTGCCCAGACCTTGATGGTAAGAATTGATCTTACTTTGATCTAATGATTAAAAAGCTCCAAGTTTTACTGTGGGGTCTCACTTTATACAATAGTAGTAATTGTGTGCTATAGTGGCATTGTGGAGCATTATGGTTATTGGTCGCTCAGTGGAACCCATGGCATTACAATACAACTTGCTGTTGTGCCAGGAGTTCCGTGAATCATGGTTGATACCGAAGCCTTGCAATTGCTATTGCATGAGAGACTAAATCCTCCCTTTAGTGACCTCAAACATTGTTGTTTGGTGCTGTTTGCAAGAGGGGGGATATCTTGGGATTTCTCTCTTCCCCTTATTTTATTAGAACACACCCTATTTTCCCACTCTCACACGTTTTGAAGGCTAAAAAACAATTGTCTTTTCTCTCTTTGATGCAAACCATCTAACTCGAGATCTCAGCTGCATTTTCGGTTAGCTCATGGCACTCTAGCAGAATTTCCAACCAATCCACACATGGAACTGATGTAGTCCTCCCTAGGACTTGTATGATCTATAAAATCTAAGAAAGATTTGAACCAAGAACACAACCAAGAAATGCCATGGAGTGTCTTGTCCAAGCTTGGGAAAGACAAAGAAACAAAGGTAAAAAGAAGATCAAATGGACAAGGTAGAAGATGGAAAAAGAACACACCACCTTGAAAGACTTCAAAGATAAGTACATTATTGATTCGCCACTTGAAGAAACTCCTTAATATACAAAGCTAAGCTAAGAGTACCAAATTCAAGACACTTGAAAATCTCACAAAAACTCTAATTCTCATTTATCTCAAATACATGAGAAGAGCCTTCTGTTTATAGGATAGGATGAGAAGGTGTGTTCAAGAAGTAAAAAGGGTAACAAAAACAAACAATTAAATGACCATAATCATGGGTTGGCAACAAAATCAACATGCAAGGAATCTAAGTTGCAACTTCCTTGTCTCGTGTGATAATGAGGTAGTTAGGTACATGAACCAACTCTAACTACCAATAGTTGGAATTAGTTTATGACTTTTAAACTTTTTGTTCTAGAACATTCTAGAAGCTTCTACAAATTTTAGAATCTTCCAACGTATTTTAAAACAAAGCTTCTCATTATTACAAGAGATTTTATTACTAAGCTCTCCAAACTCGTTCTCTAACATCTTTGTTCAAATGCTTGATGCTCTTCTGTTGTCGTTGTTATAAAGAATTTTTGCAAACCATTCTCTGGTCTCTACTCTGTCCACATTCTTTGGGGTCTGTTATGTTCACATGAAAGATTTTATGTGTTGGTTTATATTCCTTATTTCATTCTTTTGTTCAGATATGCAACTTCATGCTGGCCTTTCTTGTTATCATTTTTTATTACTAGAAAATTGTTATTAACTTCTTTGTTTTTACCTTAAAATTATGGCTTTTAATTTTTAGTTATGAATATACCTTCAATTATGAGTACTTTTTTATTGTTAACATTCATGTCTATCTAATATAAGTTATTTAATTTATAAATTAACAGTGGCCATCCATCTATGGGGGTTTCGGCGTCAACTATTCTGTCACCACCCAGGATTGATAACTAAGTTTTATATTTTATAACCACTTAAAAGCTACCTTTCGTACACAATACCAAAAATAAAAGTTTTAAGCCATTTATCTCGCACAGTCCAACATGGTCATAAGCTAATTGTGGTTTATAAAGTAGGAGAAACTAGATCGATAGTAGTGGTTGACAAGAAATTAGATTTGGGAAAATATACTGTCTTTGGAAATATTACTCTATTGCTCACACTTCTTTTCTCATATTGTTGTTCTTCTTCTAAAGTAGAATGTTTAACTTACTTTTCTCTATTTATCATCATTTTGTCCTCATACAATAAATAGAGACTGAAATTTTAAAAGAATCTAAAGAGAAATGTTCTATTACCTATTTAATTCTACATTCCTCTAAAAGTTTTTGATGTAGTTGTTGGATCAAAACGAGATCACTGCCTTAGAATTAGTGTAAGAGTTCTCTACTCCGAAAATGATGTCAATTGATCTTAACCAACTTACTCATTCCGTTTTGTTGAAATTTTTGGTATCTGGGTAGATAAGGAGGAAAAAAGAGATTATTTCTGACCAACATTAAATCACTATTGTTCTGAAAGATGTGATAGCAAAGATAAAATACTATGCTCTTGTAGAAAACTCCAAATCCTAGTTTAATATATGTGGAATTTATAAGAGATCATCTATGAATCTTTGAAGGGCAAAATATTCCCTGAGATAATCATGTGATATATGGAGATATCATATATATGGAGATATCATTTGGATAGTGTAACAGCTTTGAAGATTGTTTTTTGATTGTATTTGACATTGCATTTTGTCAGGTTTTTGTTGGTGCACGGTTACATGTTACAGGAGGTGTTCTCAGGGGTGGACGGTCCGTGGAAGGTGAAGCATCCATTGCAGGTAACTTGCCTTTCTATGTTATTACCAACTATTTTATTGTATATTTCTTGTCACGTTTTTCTTTTGTCGTTTCCCCCCTTATCTCCATGCCTATGTTTTCTTTTTCTCACTTTGACAGTATTGGACACTGCTGCTGGGGTTTGGTTGGACAGAAATGGCATTGTGTCCTCTTCACGCTCAAACAAAGGTCATGATTATGACCCTTCTTTGGAGCTTATGCGTCGTTGTCGCCATGCAGCAGCAGCTGTTAGTACTCATATATTTATCTATGGTGGGCTAAGAGGAGGTAAGAACTAAGTACTTGATTTATGAGATATGCTGTTGTAATTGTAGATCTGAGAGTTTATTGAGACTTGAAAAACTGAGTGAGGCATATTCTATTCTTTATTACAAAAACAGTGAAGCTCACAAGAATAGATAAGTTCTTTCATGTATTTATTACAATGGATTTAGTCTTTAAGAATTACACAACAAAGGTGCCATTGTTGGAAATTCCACATTACTTGCCTCTATACACCTGCAACCAACTGTGCTTAATACTAATTAATTTTAAAATGGAATTTAATAGGACAATTGGAGCTTATATCCATTGTTTACATGGTTTGTTGATGGTATCTCTGTCGTTTTTGTGTGTGTTGTATCAATTGATCTACCAGTTTTCTATGGAGGGGAGTGGGGGCGTTAGAATCTCCCACACTGCTGACCTCAATTATTATGGTGTGGTTTATATATCTTTTGACAATGTCCCTTAATGCCAATTGGATTTAAGAGGGAATCTAATATGATATTAGATTCTTCGACCCAACTCTATTTTTTCCATGGTTGTGGAGGGGTTCTTTTTCATCTTTTGTAATGTATTGGTTGGTCTAACAGTCAGCTATGGAGGTGGGCTTTTGGAAAGTCCCACTTCACCCACATCGATTGTTAGGGTGAGGTTCATATACTCATGTACAAATGATTTATTGCCAATTGAATTTATGAGGAATCTACAACTTGTTATGAGAGCCTATGATCCATATCCATTGTTTCTGTGGTTTGTGGAGGGGATCTTTGTCATTTTTTGTGGTGGAGTGTTGGAGAACCCACATTGTCTGTCTCAATTATTAGGGTGGGGTTTATATACGTGTTGGGAAACTTCAGTTCTTGCTAATATGGTGGAAAGCCAAAAATCTACTGTATCATATACTGGATAGCAATGGAGGCAAATAGCAGTTGAAATATATGATATTATTGTTCTCTAGGTTGCTCCATCTTGTTTTTATTTTCTATTTTAGATTTGTTCAAGTTTGAATGTGGTCTTACAATTGCAAAAATATGTGCAATGTGGCATTTCCATCTGTTTTGTCTTTGACTTATGCTAGCATACTCGTGGAAAATGGACACATAACTGTCAAGCTTACATCACAGTGAAATACAGGCGGAAAGGACCTCTCTGCGTATATTTTAGCAATTAGAGGATCACCTGAACATTTTGATCATTAAGGACCAAATTTAACGAATTAAAAAAGAGGGACTAAAAGGGTAATTTAACCTATGTTATATATAAGTATATATGTATAAAAAAATGAGTTGTGTGCTAATAGAAAGCAGAAATATTGACATAATATTAACTCAGATGTTCTATTCGCTAGAGACTTGCCAAAGATGACTAGAGGTTGCACAGGGAGGTGAACAAAAGCTGACAGAGGAGTGGATGATTCCTTCCTTTATCCTTGCATGACGCCATGAATAGAGGTATATGTATGGGAGAAGTTGAACAGGTTTTAAGTGAGCGGGGTGAGTGAGACAATGGGACTGAGTATGGGAAAAAAGTTATGCAGTCCCACATCCATATCTCAAAATTGTGAACCATATCTTGTGTCACAACCATTACACCCGTAGAGGCCACTATAATCGTTTTGGTGCAAGACACACTGCAGCAGAGTTGTGATTGTGGATCCAAGGAATTCCACAGTGCAATAGTGCTGTTATGACGGCTATTTTACAACACTGGTTTTCAGATGAAATCTAACATCATCAAAGCAATCTGCCATACTAATATACAGATTTATATATTTTTTTTTAAAATTAAATGGCAGCAATCATCCCTTTAAGGGTTATTGGCATATTTGTAGGCTCTAGCTCTTTATGCTTTCTTACCAAGAAATATGTAGCATCCTCGTGTCACTTTAAGTCCTACCTGGTTGGCTGTAATTATTTTGATGCAAGTTTGTTTAACTGAATTTCTAGTATATGTTCAATGACTTAGTCATATACAACTGTTTCTGATTTCCATGTTATTATCGTAGCAAGAAAAATTGTTTGTCTAGCATGGTCTTATAGTTAGCCATCACAAAATAGGTTTTCATATGTCATGCACTTGTGCTGGTTTGCTGAAAAGTCATCGTGCTCTTTTGGAAATATTGTAGCATAATTAATTTTCTTATCCTTTGCCCTCACTTGCTCTTTTATATCCTTTTTCTGAAAATATTCTGATTGAATTGTTGACATTTGGGCTACGCATTATAATGCCTTGGGTTAATTAATTAATTGTCAGTTATCAATAGTTAGGTAGAAGCAAATAAAAGGCCTATTGAAGGAACTAATGTGTTACAATCCTCCAATTTGTATTATGGACTGCAAGTGTTGTGATAATTTTACATTTTATTTTTCTTACACTGATGTTTCTAATATATTTCAAAATTTTGTTTATTTTTTTATCAATACTAATAGAAACATGTTATCCTGTGCAGATATACTACTAGACGATTTCTTAGTTGCTGAAAATTCACCATTGCAGCCTGACATTAATTCTCCCGAGAGAGTTATGAGCTCCAAATCAAGTCAATCTAACTTAAATTATAATGTAACAACACCAAATTTGGATGGTGGACCAGACATTCTTTCATCTAGTGGCTCCGGGTATATCATTTGTTGCTTCCTTCTTTAGAAGCTCAACACTTTTACTTCACTGTCCTTATGCTCAGGATATTTCAGTTTTATGACAACTTGATATGTGTTCATTTTATCAGCATGGACAGAAATTCATTGGAGAAACTGAGGGAAGCATCAGCTGCTGAAGCTGAGGCAGCAACTGCTGTCTGGCAAGCTGTGCAGGCTATATCCAATAGTCCTGCTGAAGAAACATCTGTGTCAGATGACAACTCACAAGCTGCAGAAACTGTTTCAGATGGAAGTGACACAGAGGGAGATGTTCGCCTTCATCCTAGAGCTGTACGTGCTTGGAATCCTTGTTTAAAGTTGATAATGTTCCTCTCAAGCATGCAAAATCATGTACATTTTGTTACAGGTTGTAGTTGCCAAGGAGGCTGTTGGTAACCTGGGTGGAATGGTGAGGCAATTATCGCTAGATCAATTTGAAAATGAAAGCAGACGCATGATTCCCATAAATAATGATTTGCCATATCCTGCAAAGAAGTTCACCAGACAGAAATCTCCTCAGGGATTACATAAAAAGGCAAGCATTATTTGTTTTTTTATTCTGCTTTGTTTATATTATCAGTGCCTGGCATAGATTTCCTAGTGTCTACCCACTTAATTGCCATATTGCTATATTAGACAATCTCTTATTACCATTGTCTTCTTGCCAGATAATTTCAACTTTGCTTAGGCCTCGCAACTGGAAAGCTCCTGTAAACAGGCGGTTCTTCTTGGATTCTTATGAAGTGGGTGAACTTTGCTATGCTGCCGAGCAAATATTTATGCATGAACCAACTGTCCTTCAGCTTAAAGCTCCTGTTAAAGTATTTGGTGATCTTCATGGTCAGTTTGGTGATTTGATGCGGCTATTTGATGAATATGGATTTCCTTCCACTGCAGGAGACATCACGTAAGTTTTTACTAATATACTTGGCAGATTGACATTGCTCATGTCATGTATCAAAATAGCAAAGTATAGATAGAGTACAAACCAACTGGCCCACTTGCTGTGATATCTATCATCTAATCCTTGATCTTATTACTTTGCAGTCATTGGAACTTAGTCCCATCATTTTGATGACGAACTAGCTTATTATGGTCAACCATCCATATTCTTAAAGTTTTAAAATAATGGGTTGTCCTTAGCAAACACATCACCACATTCTTTTTTAAGAGTATTTGTTAGTGTGTGTAAAAACTTTTTGAAGTTTATATGTTAGCTACAGTTGAGGTCTTAAGGGATATTATTCTGCTCGTGTAACGGTGGTTCCTTCCTTCTTTTGAAATCGGTTTAAGACAAATTAACTCTTAAAAACATACCTTTGTGTGTTGGTAAGGTTGCTTTTTGTGATGTGGAAGTCTCAGTTTCAAATCTTGGTAACGATTTCTCTGCTTGTTGGGATAAGATTGCTGACATTTATTTTTCCCTGGCCCCACTCACTAAGTGGGAGCCTTGAACTTTGGGCTGTCTGTCTTTGCTTGTGGATTTCTCTTCTACTCAATGGATTGTTGTATTTAATTAACTCTATACTGTTTAAAATCTGTTCAGTCCAAAAACCATGTCATTTACTTACAATTTGTTGTGATTTGAAGTAAAATGTGCCAACTGATGGTTGGGAGTTAATACGTGTTATATGTTCCTAAAAAATAGGTTGATCTGACACTTTATCTGTTTTGGTTTTGTTCTGTGTTAATAATATATTTCTTCTAGTCAATACCCAAGTGAGATTTTTTCAAAGGCATTTTTACCCATGCTATGCTTTTTTGTACGAATATTTTGGAATAAGCTAATCAGTGGAATGTTTCAGCTATATTGACTACCTGTTTTTGGGAGATTACGTTGATCGAGGACAACACAGCTTGGAAACCATTACCTTACTACTTGCTCTTAAGGCAGGCTACTATTTAATTTTATGTTGTTTGTCTGGTATTATTGTATTTGGTTTTCTTTGTGTTTGTAATTGACTATTGACATTCTTCTTATTATGTAGATTGAGTATCCTGAGAATGTTCACTTGATACGAGGAAATCACGAAGCTGCTGACATAAATGCATTATTTGGTTTTCGTATTGAGTGCATTGAAAGAATGGTAGACATAAACAACTTGTATTCATTCACTTTTTTGATTCAACTCCGCAACTAACTATGTTGTTGTAGGGTGAAAATGATGGTATATGGGCATGGACACGATTCAATCAACTTTTTAACTATCTTCCATTAGCTGCTCTTATTGAAAAGAAAATTATCTGTATGCATGGTGGCATTGGAAGGTCTATCAATTCAGTAGAACAAATAGAGAAGCTTGAAAGACCCATAACAATGGACGCAGGATCTATTATTTTAATGGACCTTCTATGGTACCTCTTCTTTGTTTATCCATCTTTTTTTTGTCATGTAGCTTGTTATGTTTGCGTCCCCTTCCCAATCTTTTCATTGAGGGGGATCCTTAATTGCAACAGTTGGGAACGTTTACCCTCCCCAAACCCCACCTGGTGGGCATGATGTGAATTGGGTCACCTTTTCTTTGTTACAATTTCTATGGGTTTGTGTAGGTCTGATCCCACAGAAAATGACAGTGTAGAGGGTTTGAGACCAAATGCTAGAGGCCCAGGGCTTGTCACTTTTGGTGTAAGTATATGCTATCTTTCATTGTAAATGGGCTTTTCATGATATTTGTCAATTTTCCAATCCCACCTCCCTTAGGTTATGATGCATGAACATGTATCCTCATGTTTACAGCTAAGTTTACAAACTACTCTATGAATGGTGTGGTCCTAGTTGATGATTTATCTTATTATTATGCATGTCATCCACATTCTGTGTTGGAAGAACCATTGTTTCATCACCCCTTCCCCCTCCGCATTTATCTGTCAAAAATAAATAAACAGAAGCTCCGTTGCAAATTGGACGTTATTCTTTTGAATTTCAATTTCCGTGATTTGATTACTTAACCCTAAAGCTTACTGCTTTGTTGCATCTCTAGAAACTAATTATAATATTACTTTTCACAATCAAATACTAGTCTCTTCTTCAGCCCTAAAGAGTTTATTGATTCATTGTTGATATAGGACAGGTCTTTTGCCCTATCTAGAATTTTTTGCTCCGGTTATTTTAACCTCCGAGTGAGTTCTCATTTCACATATGCCAAACAAAGACTTGGAAGCATTTTCATACTGATGCATCTTATTATGTTCTCTAAACCTCCTCAACCTTTTTGGAGGGTAGATATCTTGTCATCCTGTAACTGTACTTTCCCTCTCTTCTGACAATTTCTTTTTGTAATTATAAGGACCTTTAGTTGTAGTGGTTGGTCCCTTGTTGTTAGATGTTTATTGGTGTTGACTTGAAAAAAATTCTTAGAACAACTTTGAGACTTGCTATTTTTCCTTTACATGACCAAAATGTATTAGTTATTTCAGAGTAAGCTGACTTACTGCCTAACTAGAAAGGAAAAATCGTTTTTTGAAAAGGTCTACTAACCCTTTCCTCTCATCCAAAGTGCTCTGTTGTGATATAGATTAAGATCTTTCTTGAGAGCCAAAAAGGAAAAATGAAAACGTAAAATTTTAGCTCTCTTCAAGACCAAAAAAGGGGTAGGAGTTAGAATTAGTAATTAAGACACCATTTGATATGCAAAAGTATTATGAAATATCAACTATTGTTTTGGACCCAATTCAAAAATCGTATATTTTCACTCATTACATTTTATACAATGGATTATTCAACAGTGGGCATGCCTCAAAGTTCTTGCTATTTAAATGGGAACCTGACCTATTACTTTTTCTTATTTTATGCAGCCTGATCGTGTCACGGACTTTTGTAAGAAAAATAAATTACAGCTCATTATAAGGGCCCATGAGTGTGTCATGGATGGTTTTGAACGATTTGCCCAGGGACAATTAATCACCCTTTTTTCTGCTACTAACTATTGTGGTAAGCATAATTTCTCAGGTGTGTTCTAGTTTGCATCTTACAGCACTTATATCTTAACGATGTGTGTTGTTTAGGAACTGCAAACAATGCAGGAGCTATACTGGTAGTTGGCAGGGGTTTGGTGGTGGTTCCAAAACTAATTCATCCTTTACCACCTCCCCTTCAGTCTCCTGAAACATCTCCTGAGCGTGGAATGGATGAGACATGGATGCAGGTGAGCCCCCTTATGCAGTATTTTTGTCTCTATAATTATATTTAGCATTTACTGAAGTGAATTTGTTATACTGTCAGGAACTTAATATTCAGAGGCCACCAACTCCTACTCGGGGTCGACCTCAGCCAGACCTTGACCGTGGTTCACTAGCATATATATGAGACTGAGACAATTCATTGGGGATTTCTCATTGTCGCTTCTTACCCTGCCAACCAAATTTTCTGATCTGTATACTTGCCATTGTTGACTGAATATATATTTTGTACTGTATTTCTTCTGTAGTTGCAGAAAAGAAAACTCTAACTAGCATGCAAATAGCTTGGGAGAGTGCATTATTTTACGTTAGCCAATTAGTGAATGATTATTATGTTGTGGAGATTGGGTTTATAAGGCTTGGGACATGGATAAAGTGGAGGAGATGTTAGTGTCAACATGGGGATGGATGACTTAGTGAGGGAATACCGTTGATTAGTATATATTGTATCATATAGAAATATTTTTTCCTCTTTATATAAATGTTCATAACATTTGGATCAATCATTTCTCAACTCACCTGGATCAAAGTAGGTGGTTCTTAGGTTTATAAAACTATTCCCGATCTACTGAAAAGAAAAGGCATCAACGAAAAATGAAAGGCAAATTATCACTGCAACATATCAATTTCAACTTGAACCCAATCAGTCTTTAAAAATGACAAAATGACAAAAATGCCTTTTGATAACGAAAATGACTTTAAATGAAAGTAAAGTGTGGGTAGAAAAATACTTTCAAAATTCCTTTTCTGGAATACATTTCTATATTTGAATTTTTGGAACACATTTTATATTTTTGGATTTTTTTTCAAGATGCACTTTTCTTCTAGAAATTTTTTTGGAATATATTTTTTGGATTTAGATTTTTGGAACACATTTTTTAATTTTAGAAATTCTTTTCTGGAGTGTAGTTTCAAATTCTGTATTCTGATTTTTTTTTTCTGGAATGTATTTTTT
>Ga0123341_1002418_pt1 | contig 15340 bp, 12 predicted proteins | sample Turbeapinknodule_FD_89959 | JGI IMG/M metagenome (GOLD analysis project Ga0123341, IMG submission 89959) | Root nodule microbial communities of legume samples collected from Mexico - Turtle bean Mexico pink nodule | ecosystem: Host-associated > Plants > Roots > Nodule | place: Mexico: Nepantla... | reverse complement strand
ATATATATAAGCTATTAGTTTGTTCTACTTCTATTTCGTGCAACATCTAATCATTAAAATAGAATCATGATAGAATTATAAATATTATCTGTTACGAAATAAAAGTTAATATCACAAATAAACATATAATATGAATAATTTTAAATATATATCAAATATCATTTTAAATATTTATTTTACAAGCATAACAAGTAATTATTTAAAAAACAAATAATATTAAATCCAGCCTTAAAAACTAACACTTATCTAAACACTCACCATAACATTGTCTAAAAATCCAAACATTGACCTAGAATCAATTATATATTTTAAAGTAATTTCAAATGTTGAATAGAAATGAATTTTACCTCCACAGATTACTAATTCATACAAAATGTGTTCCTCCAACACACAACAAGCTAAGCTAACAATTTATTATATATATATATATATATATAATCATTTTACTTAACAAAAATTATAATTTTAGGTTAGAACTAATTACATCTAAAACATTCAATTCTCTTTACTTGAAAATAACTTATTATTTAAGTTAAAGTTCAACTTAAAGAGATGTCTTAGAATAGTAAAGGATATGCTTAAGAACATCGACATCTACAAAACATCAAAACTAAAAGTTAATATCACATCCTTAACTCATAAACCTATAAAAATCCAAAATATCCACATAATCTCAAAACTAAATGGTCTGTCTCAAAACTTGAGTTTTCTGAAAATATTAGTCAAGAAGGATTTCTTTCAACTAGAGCATTTAGTTTAGCTAGAAAAAGTGGTTTTCAACCAATTTGTTCTATCCTTCTTGATCGGTTTCTCCTCCCTTTTATACTGAATCCTCATTTCCTTCTTGTATCTAATATCTTTTCTAGCTTTGTTCCATCACAACTCTATATCCCGCATATCCAACTAATTACCGTAGTTAACGCTCTCATTTCCTCTGAAAACAAATGATATCTTCTTCACTAATTCCCCAGATCGACATTGAGACTATTCTACCATATAAACAAGATCGGCCCATGACCTCAGTCCCCAAAACCTTAAGCATAAGCAATGAGGTTGATAACCTTCAAAAATCACCCTTTCACCATAATAACGGAATCGCCCCATAACCTCACAATTAGTAACTAGGACATTGAATCATAAACTTTATCCTTTAATAAATGGATTTTAAGGTATTGTTAATTTTACATCAATCTTCACAAAATAGAACAATATGGATAAATCATGAACAACCATATAGAGAAAATTACCAAGAATGTCTGATGCTACTTTTTCACAAGAGAATATATATTCCATAATAAAATATTCAAGTGTTATTTAAAATATATCACTTCTACTATAAGATTAATTTCTAAATCCTTACACATTGCGTCTGGAGGCCTTGAAGACGAAGACAGAAGGAGTCACTCTAGAAGGAGTCTGAACTTGTAAGAAAAATTATTATTATTACTATAATATGATATTTCTAATTTCATAATTTTTAAAAATATGTTTTACAATTTTGCTATATAATATAAAATTATAGATTATGACAATTTAACATTAGAAATGATTAACCATAAGTATCCATTAATTATTTGATTTAAATATGAAAAATGTCCTATAATACTTATGTCAAAAGAACTATATCTTTCAAAAACGATAAAATAATTACATAAAATAATATTTTGTAAAAAAAAACTAATATATTTCCAACCAGCCTTCAAATATATAAAAACAAATTATTTCAATCAATTTTAATAACTATATACAGTAACTATATATGAAATTTAATGACTTTTCATTGAAAAGTCCATGACCTTGTAAGAGAATAATAAATTATAATGCTTATATATATTCTAGTGCATTTTTTAATGCAACTCTACTTCAAAATTTTTGTACTTGTTGATTCCTTATCATGTTTGGCAAGTGATTACCGTACCCTTTATCAAATAGGAAATTGAAACGGTCTTTCGGTTTCATAGGTATTTGATTGTACCCAGAATACGCATCAAGAAAGCTTAAGACATTGTGACTGACAGCTCCGTCCACTAGTTGGTCAATGCTAGGCAACAGGTACGCATCCTTAGTGATGTGAGTTGATTTTAGATTGACACATTTTAAAGGTTCCTCTTTTGTCTATGATTTTTTAGATTAACAATTTAAGGTGATAACTCACCTAGAGAAGATCCCCACTAGACACGAACTTAACCAAGTGGTTAAGTGTGAAGGTTCACTTCTAGAGGGCAAAGAGAAAAACACAATATGGTGATTATGATGATGAAATTAAATTGTGGAATGGAAGGAACATAAGATGAAGAAACACAAGTGATAACTAAAATTAAAAGACAAGCATGATATCATAAAAAGGAATGGAATGGATGGCGCAAAAAGAAAGATAAAAAGAGAAAGAAACGAAGAAAGTTTATGGAAGAAGAAGGGTTGTCACGCCGGAGAAAGGAGGCACTCCAAGATGAATGGTGAAAGAGCTGCCACTTGAAATGCTTACACACTCAAGATAAGACCCACTATGAAAACTCTCAAGTCTTACAAAAACACTCCTGCAGAGTTTCTTCACTATCCAAATTCAATGTGTGAAATACATGAGGCAAGACACTCTATTTATAAGAGCGAGTGTCTAGGAGAACAAGATAGAGGGTAGGGGTGTCATTTATGAGGAGCCTTCTAGAAGGTAGTTCAAAGAAACCCTAAACCTAGAAGCCCCTGTCATGAAAGGTGGGCTTGGCACAAGCCCAAATTACTAAGCACACCCTACTTAAATTACTAAGCACACATACTTTAGTTTATTCTTCTATTTGGACCCCCAAAGTGAGCCTAATTTATTTACAAACATTTTTGTCTTGTAAGAAGACCAGAATGAAGAACATTTGATGCTCTAGTCTACCAATTCTTCTTCTGCTGAGGTCCTTCCGATATTTGGTGAGGCCTTATCTTGAATGCTGAGATGATTGATCACAGTGTGAATTGTCTCTTGTGTCCTTGGTCATCTGCTTGGTTAATTGAGTTGTATCACTTAAGGCAAACCTTATTAAGATCGGCGTAGTTGGTACACATCTGCCACTTCTCATTGTTCTTCTGAACTAACACTATATTCGCCAACCAAGTAGTGTATTGTATTTCCCGGATAAACCCGACATCCAGGAGCTTGTGTACTTCTTGTTCAGAGATCAACCTCTTCTCTTCTCCCATTCTTCTCTTCTTTTGGGCTATTGGCTTGCCTCCTTGTAGATTGAGAGCTTGTGGGAGATAATTCTAGGATCTATGCCCGGCATGTCAGTTATCGTCCAAGCAAATAAATCAGAGTTTTTAGCCAATATGGCGGTGATCATAGCCTTCTCCTCTTCCTTCAAGGTTGAACCAAGACGAGTATCTTGCCCCAGTTGACCCATCCTCCACGAGACAGTCTCTTCCCTCGGCTCTACGCGAGGCTCATCATTCGGTTTGGGGTCTAGATCATTCATGACGGTAACTTGATGAACTTTCGACCTTCGGCTTGGTGTCAGCAGGGGGATTCTCAGACTTGCGGCATAACATTTTCTCGCAATCTTTTGATCCAAATGAAGGGTCACAGCCTCCTTGCCTCGGCTTCTACTATCGGAGGGGAATTTCATGGCAAGGTGAGGAGTTGAGACTATGACTCCTAACTTGTTGAGGGATGGCCTTCCCAAAAGGATGTTGTAGGATGTTTCCGCATCCAACAGAAGGTATCTAATCTTGGTTGTTTTACAATATTCATTACCTTCGCCAAACTCAGTATCAAGGTCAATGTACCCTCGATGTCTACTCTTTCACCCGTGAATCCAACTATTTGCTCATTAAACGGCTCCACGACATCTTGGGATAAACCCATTTTCTTGAATGTTTTCTAGTAAAGAATGTTGACAGAGCTTCCTTCATCTATCAGCGTTTTTATGACCACAAAATTGGCCACTTCAATGGTCACCACCATCAGATCATTGTGCTTCAGATCTATAGTTCTGAAATCGGCATTAGTGAAGAGGATAGGCAACATACTTCTTCTTCCCCTTTTATGAATGGAGTATACCAAGCTGATAGCTCGAAAATGTCTCTTCCGAGATGAGGAAGTCGTCTCTTCTCCGGCAAAGCCACCTGCGATGGTGTTTATCATGCCACACACAAGTGCGACATCTCGACGATTTCGTCCCTCTCTTCTCTTCCGACCATCCCTTCTGCCCCTTTCATCACGGCGGTCCCGTGCTCTCCCTTCGTCGGCTCTCGGCCTCCTGTTCTCTTGACTGCTTTGAACAAAACGACGAAGGTGGCCAGCTTGCACCAACTCCTCGATTTTATCCTTTAAGGCCCAACAGTCCTTCGTCGCATGGCCAAAATTACAGTGATAGTGACAGTGCTTTGTGTGATCCACATTTGGCAGAGTAGTCGTTCTCTTTGGTGTCGTCATGAGGTCGGTGTTAAGGGCTTCCTCCAGGATTCTTGACCTATCGGCAGTCAAAGGAGTGTAGCGAATGAAATGTGGTGATTTCGGGAAGTCTCTTAGCCTTCCGGATAGCATAGATCTGCTCTAGTCAACTTTCTTCTCAGCCTCTTCTGGTGCCCAAGCTTTGGCACATAACTCTTTCAACTCTTTCAACTGCATGAACTTGGTAGCTCTTTGCCTAAACTCATCTAGGTTTGATGCGGCTTCTTGCATAGGCTGTCCGAGAAAGGACCGGCTTGACTGCAATTACCATGAGATGCATGGCTACCTCAGGACTTAGGTTGCGTATATTCAGCTCAACCTTGCCAAACCTTTCCATGAAAGTTCGTAAGGATTTCGTCTTCTCCTGTCGAATGTTCACCAAAGCGATGGATGTGAGGTGGCGTGGACGACTTGTAGTGAACTGAGCTCCAAATTTTGTCACCAAAGTATCAACACAATGTGTCGATAGGCAAGTAAACCAACTTAAACTTGCTCTTTTAAGAGAGGTGGAAAATACTCGACATAACATCGCATCTTACGCAGTGTACAAACTGATTTGTGTTAGATATGCGTCCACATGTTCATCCGGGTTGATAGTTCCATCATACTTGTCAAGTGTGGGGTTTTTCCAGGTACTCTGCAAGGGAACCTCCATGATAGCTTTCACAAAAGGACTCTGTCGAGGTGTCGTACCCAGGGTGCTTGTTGATACAATAAAGTATTCTCTTTATAAGAACTCCCGACCTCTTTAGTTCTTAGATGGATGTTTTTGGTTTGGCGACGCCCCCCTTCTATAGTCTTTTGGACTATTGGATCTCCATTAAGTTTCTGCTTTATTCGAGCATTTTCTCTCTTCCAGGCCACTATTTCTTCTTGATTCGTCTTCTTCATCCCTTGGATCTCTTCCTCGTTCTTCTTCTTCAACATCTCCATCTCCTCCTCATTTGCAAAATCAGCGCCATTGGGTCAGGTTGGCTAGTCTCAACACCTCCTTGTGTATTCGTGTCGTTGCCCGTCACGTTTCTTGTTGATACCATGTGGACACTCTGAAAGGTTTCTTCTCGGCTCCACGGTGGACGCCAAAATGTTCTTACAAGGTCGGGTTCCTCCTAGCGTGACTCCTTATGTCTTTGTCTTCTGGTTTTCACAATCTCCAGGTGCGGTGGTCTCCGGTTGGTTCTTCCTTTCACCGAGATGAGTGGAGGGAACCTGCAAAGGCACTCCAACGATCAAGTTAGTCCGAGTACAGGGTGTAGGTGAGTCGAGAGTGAAAAATTACCTTTGGTGTTGGGTCTCCTATGGTATTTATACCTTTTGGATGGGTCTCAGTTGTCGTGGACCTGCTCATGAATCCAAAAGAGGACACAATTATGTCTTAATTATGATTTACCACTAACCTGACTTAATTACAGCTAATTGTTAATTTATAAACTATGTATAAATTTTAATAGAGTTATTCGATCTTCTCAACCATTCATCCTGCTCAATTTTCTTGGCTATCTAACTATTACTATCTGTAGTACAATAATAATATTTAAACCTTTTTCATATTGATGTTGGTTTTTAATTAATAAAATTACAATGTTTTAAAACGACATAATTAGACCGTTGTCACTTCATATGGACTACAAGACATATGACAATACAATGAACCTGCACACATCTGTATATTGACAATAATAAATCACAATATAAAGACTTGTGTTTTTTTTCTGTTTTTTTATGAAAGAATCAAAACTAAAATGTTTATTAAGTACCCACGTTTGATTCTAATTCAAATTCCGCATAAGCTAAATAAACTTTTAATCAAATACATAAAGACAAATAGAGTTTTTATTTCCCAAGAACTATTCTTTTGATAATTGACAGCTGAATTTAGGAATTTACTCTTATTTTAATTCTCAATCTGTGTGTAGTCATATATATTTTAGAGAAGATAATATTGATAAGTAGCAGTTATATGCATTATTTATATTTTTCTTCAAATATTGAAAAGGGTTGAGCATCAAGCTAGCTATGACTCATGCATGGAAGTAGCTTTTAATGAATTGTACTTGAAAGCCTTTTTATTACAAGTTAAATTTTAAATTTGGATTGATATTCATTTTAATAAGAGAATGAAAAGTTGGTTCCACCTACTCCATTTATGTGATTATATTTTTAAATGATATGGTATATATTAATAAAAACAAGTCAATTTTGTATAAATAAGTGAGATTTAAACTCAAATCTTAAGATAATGTTGAAGTTTATTTTTATTGTTCATTAGTAAATTTGCACTGTTTTATGATGTGTTATATTTTTAATTAAAAAAAATATTTTCTTATTAAAATTAAGGTTAAATATACTTTTTACTATATAATATAAAATGATTGATTTTTTGTTTTTTTTTCCAAATTTTAAAGCACTCATATTCATATGTTCGTAATATAAGAATGATTAAAATAATATAGATAAAATAATCTTATTTGAGATTCCAATCAATCTATTCAAAATAGTTAAAGTGACATCAATCTCTAATTAAAATCAACGAATCTTAAAAAAAATAACATTTATTTAAAAAAAAAAATTTCATGTTATAATTTAAGGAAAAAATATATTTAATTTTTAAAACTAAATGTTTGATTTAATAATTCGTATAGCATCATAATCAGAAATTTGAAAAGTAATTGTTAAGAGGGATTATTAGAAATGCTAACAATTGCGTTATAACTAAAGTATTAGATGAAATCAGAAGTGACAAAGTATGAAATGAGAAATAAAATTACAATTTGAATTATAAAAGTATGAGATGAAAATAGTTATCGAAGAAGGCATGAATATGCAAGGGGTGGCACCTTAGTTTGCGAGCTATTAAAAAGGATGCAGCCCTTAAATAAGGGTGCAGTGGTCCTACAGTGAAATAAAGGTGAAAGCTTAAAAGTTGTGTGCATTTATGGTTTGGAATGGATAACTATAATGCAGTTTGGTGGGAGCATTTTATCTCCATTCCAAAATCAAGTAAAGTAAGTAATGCAACAGCTTTGTACATTTCTTTGAGTGCAGAACAAGCCAAATCATAATACTCATTATGCTTCTGTTAACATTAACATGGAAACATCAAATTCAACTATTATGTAACCATTTTCACGGCTACATATACATACACAACTTCATTTCATAATTACTATTGCGCCTCTTTACTTCATTGCTTTATGCCCATTCTTTTAATCATTTTGTTAATCTCTAATATCTCTTAATTCATTTTACCAATCATTAATCTTAACAATCAAATATTGTTAACTATTTTTTTTACTAAGTTTTGTTCTTTCAATCATTTTCTCTGTATAATACTCAAACTTAAAATCTTGCTAACATTACATCATGTAATAATACTCATTCTAATTTCTTAGTTTTTTTTACTATAAATATATATGAAAAACAATATTATATCAACATTCTTTGACTCTTATCATGTGATATTTTTTATCTATATGATTCTGAGATATTAATAGAGTCATGATCGTCTCTTTCACAAAACACTTACAAATCAATATATTCTCATAACAATTTCAACACGATATTTTCTTTCTTGAAAATACTATATGTCTTAATTTCACTTTCACATAATTTCATACTTTGTATCACACATCAATATACCATTCAATCATACCAAAGTTTAGATTTTTAAAACAATCCAAAAATATCACAAAATTCACATAAACACATAACTAATTACTTTTAACCACGTTTTTAAATGAGAAAAAATTAACATAAAAACAATAAATAATAATAAACCTGATTCTCATAAGCAAAAATAACAATTTTAAGCTTTTTTAACTTGAGCAAAAATGACTCTCACATGAGCGAAAATCTGGTTGCTTGAGCGAAAATGAACTCAAGAGTACCCAAGAGCGAAAATAGACATGAAACTCACGTCTTGATCTAGCTTGAGTGAGAATCTTTAGCTTGAGCGAAAATCACTCACTTGAGCAAGATATGTAAACTAAAAAAATTCATAAAAATTGTTTTTCTTTAAGATTTTCACCAAATATCCAAACATGTATTTTGTAACACCTAGCATATCAAAATAATATCACTTTGCTGAGATTTATAGAGGCACTCTCATTGAACTTGTATATTAACCTATATACTTAATTATTCATAATTTCTAATCAATATTCATTCAAACCTAAACAACCAAATTCAAACAATAATTATTGATGATGCTTAAATTTCAAAAGAATCATAATATCACTCAATCACATTCAAGAATCTTATTCATATCAAAATTAACATATACTATATTAAATTAACAAAAATCAGTCATTTCATATTTAATTTCAACCAATACATTACTTTAGCAAAAATTTGAAACTGGTGACCATGTCACCCCCACATCTAGATATTTTAATGTAGGATTCTATTGTAAATTTAAAACTAGCTTCCCTTATCCGACTTTAGTAGGTGTGCTCAGAAAGAGCTCAAATCTTACAAAGCTCATTGATATCTTAACCTGCATTAGAGAGTCCTGGTCAATGATCCAACTATATTAGTATGATTGTGAACTAATATTGACTAATCCTGAAACTAAGAACACCACATGGAAAACATCTACCAGAAACAAATCTAAAAACTTCAAAATTAACTCAAAGCAAAAAGGAGCAAAATAAACTTACTCTAATTAAGATATTGATCGGATAGTCTTGTAGTATTGGTTGTAGGGAGTCAAATGATAAACTTTGATCGTAGATGACAGATGAGTTCGAAAAAGTTAGATAAAAGACTGATGAAGAAGAAAGAAAAGAATTCCTTAAAAAGATGGTACGAAAAATAAATAAATAATTTTTCTATTTATATATTACTTTTATTTTAATAATAAAATATTCAAGTATTATTTTAAATATATTATTCTATTCTAAAATATATTTTATGTGATTAACTTACATATTAAAATGAATGCTATGTTTACATATTAAAATGAATGCAATTTGGAGACACATTGAAGGAATACTGAAACTATTTATTATTTAACTCTCACTTAGATTATAGACTCAGAGTAACTAGAATAGAAGCATGATCTAATTAATTTTGTAGTATTTAAATAATAGGATTTTATAATAAAATCCCTGGAGACAGGTTAAATAAGTACTTAATTATCACATTTTTTTATAAATAAATTTTGAATAATGATGGTAGGATACTTTGCAAACACTCTTGGTCTCCCCTAGCAATTTTTTTACAGCAACTGATATTGTAAACATTAATACTACTTGCATTTTTATATAATTAAGTATAATACAATACCAAAAACAAAAAACTCCTCTGTGCACGCATCTCTCAAGATCTTTCTTCTTGCAGAAGTATATCTGTTTTGAAATTGTAGCTTTGTGCAAAATGGTGCAAGAGCACCGTCAATTCAACCTATAAAAAACCAAATAAATAATTTTTTTTGTCATATATATGAGTAGTCGTATATCTACCATCCACATAATTTTTTTTAATAATGGATGTATAAGAAATGCATTGTTTCAAAATTTTACCAAAACCTATTTTTTCCCACCTACCTTAGGAATTTTGTAAACTTTATTTCTATATGCACACTTCATTTATTATATTACACTAGTTATCCTAATTTGATAATTTTACATTAATTATAGGAAAAAATATTATTCTTTATATTGAGGATGGTTGAGAAGAAAAAGATATTTAAATAAGATCACGTGATATGATAGTAGTAGAATAGCAGGTAGGGAAGAAAAGTTTGAAAAAACTCAAAGTGACCCATTTCATGCGAATTCGAAATTTGAATTTAACAAGGATGTTTCAGATAAAACCAATAAATGCTGCAGAATTATATGTGTCAGTATCACACAAAACACTCTCCTTGTGTGTGCCTGCAACTGCAGCAACCATATTTTAATAGTCCTTTTTTTCTATTTTCCTTTCAGTAAATTACTCTCAACAACCTGTCAATAAGTTTAAAAGACAGCACCAGATTCAAACATTTTAATTATTAATCAATAAAAATACAGTTAATCCATCACGTTCTTAATATTTAATATTTTATGACTTCAACATAGCCTTTGGGCAATTGCAACATGTATTAAAACATTAATTAATACGTTGATTTCTTCACGCAAGTCTCTGATTTAGGCGTAGTTTATTTTTATCGGTGGATAGTCCCAATCAAAGTAAAAGAAAAAAGATACATTTTTTTTTTTAGATTTTGAAAAAATAATATTAAAAGGATGTTTAGTTGAAAATTATAAAAGCCTACTTCACATGCACATTATTTTAACTGTTGAATTATACAAATTTTTAACTGTTAAAAAAGCATAAGGAACAATATTTGTTTTTAATTTGAAAAAAAAAATACAGAATGTCTTTTTAACTGTTACCGTCCATGAGTGGCACAACACAGAAGTGTACTTGTAGGTGGGTATTTAATTATTCATTTATTTATAACTCTTTGATAGTGACTTTAAAATCAAAATCACCTTGTGTGAGTTGTTGTGTTGTGAGCAAGATCCTATTCCCCTATAGTTTTTTTTTTGAAATGCCAAAGTACATTTGTTTTTGAACCTGCACACTGCACAACAAGGATTCATCTTCCAAAGAACCATCACACACACTCCCCTTTTCCCTGTTCATAAAACCGCTCAATACATATGGGGTCTTGCTGTGGTGAAAGTGCAGGTCACAAGCAAATGGTAGGTGCTGATAAGGACCACATGTGGAGGTGTGTTTCTGTTCTCTCTCACTCTCTATCTATCTCACTTACATCGCATTGTGAAATGGGGCAATTCAACAAAAGGGGAATGACATTGTTCAATGTGTCAATTCAGCAGCAAGAAAGTGGAAGAGGAGGGTCTGAATCTGAACACTGTGGAGTGCCTGAGGGGGAGATTACTGGCAGAAAGACAGGCATCAAGGGTGGCCAAGATGGAAGCAGAATCAATGGGGAACAAGGTAACATAACACAACACAACACAACAAAACAATAACATCTTTGTTCTAACAACAACATCTATCTTGAATAATCGTTACATTCACTTTTATGTTGCACTGTTTGGATCACCGCTGGAAAGGAAAGAAAAGGACATTGCTGTTCAGCTTGTGTGTAGATGTTTCTCTGACAAACTTTTTTCTTTGTTTCCATTTTTCTCTCCTGAAAATTAATGAAAAATTCTTCTGGGTACAGCTAGTTGAGCTGGAAAAATTGCTGAGAGAAGAAACCAAATTAAGAGATAAAGCAGAAAGAAGGCTCAAATTTTTAAAAAACAAGGTTGGATCTTTCAGCATACCCTCCAAGTCAGGGCAATTGGAGCATTCTGATTCGTCGGAAAAAAGTGAAAATTCTTGTGGATCATCTCGGATTAGTTCACTTTCCAAACATTCAAAAGAAAACGAAAAAAAGCATGATGCAAAAATTCCAGCTTTGCCAGAAAATATAGATCACAGTGACAATGTTTCCGAAGCCTCTACTGTTATTCAGACCCACAATGGTCCATCCAGTACAAGAGATTGCGATTCTCAGAATAATGATAATTTCAGTAGTAATTCAGACCCGGTTGATTCTTCCCTGCAAATCCTGAACGAGAATCCGAATCTGGTCTCTGGGAATTTGAAAAATGATGAAAGCAGGTACAAATTTCAACATTTTTATGGGATTTTACTCTGCTTTCAACGAGGGAATGCACTTTACAAAAAAAAGAAAATACATTTATAATTGTTTATCAATGCATATAACAAAATCTATATTAATTAGAATCTCTGCAGTTGATATTCTAATTAGTTGTTACCATTGGGTTTTATCCTCTGCTGTATTTTTTTTCAGTGAAATTATTCTGTACTTACGAGTTAACTCTCAGGTTAATGTAAATATTTTAAAAATCATTACAATTATTACTTGCCTAAGGATTAAATTCGGTTTAGTTGTTGACTGTTATAATCTATGAGTGTGTGTATTGTTTGTTTGAGTTAAAAGCAAAATGGTATTTGAGGAATAGTTTGAAATAGAATTTGTTTGATAAAGGCAGCAATCTGAAATTTGTGTGGTGTATTTCAGGTTTTCCAGCTTAAGCTCAAGATCATCATCAGTGAGTGAGAATGAGAGCAATCATAGCGATGTGTGTGATAATTCTCTGGCATTAGTTCCCGTGAGTGTGACACCTACATCACAAGGCACCAGTAATCCCAAACCAATTAATGTTAGTGTTGTTGAAGCTCTAGATGCATTGAGGCATGCCAGAGAAAGGCTCCAAAGTTCAATGAGAACAAGACAAATGATTCATGTTGGCCCAATTTAAGCTCCAACACAACACTGGCATAGTAATAATGCTAAATTATTGCAACATTTATGTATTATAGGTAGTGAGATTATGATTTAGCATGAAAATAGGCGAGAATATCACAAAGCTAATAAGATTGGTAGCAGAGAGGTAAAGTTCTTGTGAATTGTGGTTTCACTCACCACAGAAAGCATGTGACGTGGGGATGTGCTGTCATCTCCTTTGGGGTCCAACTCTTCTGTCCATATTCTTTTCTTGTGCTTTTTCTTCATATACTTTTCCTTACTTTTAATGTGGTCACCCCTTGATTCCTGTGACTTGCATCTACATTATTATACTTGCCCTTCTGCTTCATCACAACAAGGACAAGGCTTATCCTCAACCAAGCCAATTTTCTCATCTCTTACCCCCTAATTTCACATATCAACCAACCAAATTTACAATATGATTAAGGAATAAACTCATTTGTAACTAGTTAATCTGTAATTTGTATCAGATTTTGATGTTAAAGGGATTTAGAAAGCATGGAAAATCCCTTTGGTCCCGTGTGTTTCCCTCTTGGATTTCAGTAAATGGCGTTGTCACTGTCAAATGTATAAGTAACACTGATTATGTGTTGACGTTGTTACTCTTTGGATGTTGTTTGCTTCTAGCAATCTCAAAAAGATATAAACCAATGTGAAATAGTAGTGGTGGAAAGTGCATGTGGGGCATGTAACATTGAAGTTGCGTAAATATTAGGACACCAAAATTTATGTAACTATTATCATGAACTACATCAAGAAAATGAAAGAAACATGATAACTTTACAGTCATATAGGGAATGACCTGTGAGTTAGGGACGTGTGTTCTAATTATCATTAGGGTCGGTGTCTCTTATATTGTGACTTGTGAGGCCAAGTTGGCCTACCAAATTTTCTTTTCATCATCCACTTAATTCTTTAAACATCTCTTCATTTTCTCAATATATTTACAAATCAGTTTCAAATTACTCTATTATTTACATTAATTTTATATATAAATTTATTTCTCTATGTACTAATGTGTTATTTACACGTTTCATCTATTATATACGGATTTCCAGTGTAGATAATAACAATTTTTTTTAATGATTTGTTTATCATAAATTATAATTTTTTGTTAATTTTAAATTCTTTGAGATTGTAGGAAGGTGGTTGTGTTGTTGTATATTGGAATCGTGTTTTAACAAGATTGTTATAGCACCCATACATATAAGTTACTCCACATATCATACCATGATACTTTAAAAGAAAAGGGGCGAGTGTAAAGGTTTTATAGTCATCTTATGTTATTATATCATTTTTTAAAATTATTCATGTTTTTAGTTTTTTTTCTCTATAACTAACTATTCATGTTTTGTAAATTTCATATTTGATTAGCTAATAAGATAAAAAAAAAACACTTTAATAAACAATAATTTAGACTAAATACATTAATGTTGTGCATTTATTTAATGTTATTTAATTTATATGTACTGATTTTAAACATCAATGATTTTGAAATAGAGTTACTGTTATATAAGTTTTATGATTTTGAGTATTTTTCTTAAAACATACTATGATTCCTCAGGTCAATATGTTAATAATTCTAAGAGTAGTTTTTTTTACTATGGATAATTCTGCAAGATTTGTTACTAAAATTTAGCATATTCTTTCATGTATAATGATTGTTTATCTTTTACTTATTTAGTAGTGCATATCTTTGTTGGTGTTCCAAGATGTCGTTTTCTTCAATCTTTGGCTGATAAAGTCAAATTGGAACTTGCTTCTTGGAAATGTAAATCTCTTAGCATGATGGGTCGGGTTTAGTTGATCAATACGGTGATTACGGGTCTTCTAGCTTATAGTTTTAATTTGTATAAATAGTTTGTTTCTTTAGTCTCTTCCTTTCTTTTGTCTTTTCAAATTTCAAATTTCAATATATACTTTTTATTAGAATCAGATTAGTCTACACTAACTAAAATATTTAAAATATTAAATATAATTTTTAGTAATTAGAGTCGATGAATTCAAGACTACTCTAAATTAACTCTAGTTTTAGTAAGTGTGAAACATTAATAATTTTTCTGAATTTCATTTTCTTTTAAACTTTTTTTAAAATATTATCTTGTTAATACTTAATCCTTGGCTCTTCTACAAACTCTTTTCATCCCTTTTTTTTCTTTTTTCTTTCCATTTTAATTTTCTTCTTTCTTCTTTATATAATTTTGTTCACATTTTGTTATGTTAATTTTCTAGGTGGACGAGGATTTATGGAATAGAGAAGAAGTTGGAGATTTATGGAACCAACATTTTGCTAACAAGTTACTCCAAGCCAGAACAAAGTTAAGAACCTTAATAAAAAGATAATCAAATTCTTATAAACTCATCTATCTATTTATGAAATAAGATTACATGTTAAAGTAAGAAACTTTGTAAGGAAGTTGAGAGAAATATAGAGGAGATGAACTCATAATGGTTGAGAATGACTCATGCATGCATAAAAGGAAAGTTGTAACTCCCTTCACTAACTCATAAATGAGATTGCTAAGTTTACAAACTAGCTTAATTAATACCAAGTAGTTGAGCTAGTTTATATATTCTAGAATACATTGGATGCTTCTAAATTTTTT
>Ga0123341_1002417_pt1 | contig 15346 bp, 10 predicted proteins | sample Turbeapinknodule_FD_89959 | JGI IMG/M metagenome (GOLD analysis project Ga0123341, IMG submission 89959) | Root nodule microbial communities of legume samples collected from Mexico - Turtle bean Mexico pink nodule | ecosystem: Host-associated > Plants > Roots > Nodule | place: Mexico: Nepantla... | reverse complement strand
GTTCATTTGTGTTCTTTTACGTTTCTATTCGGTTCTTTTGTATTTCAATCGGTTCATTTGCCTTTTCATGGGATTCTATATGAGTTTGGCTTGGTTACTTGTGATTTGGTGAGTTCTTGAATGTTAAGAACATTGATCCAATTCTTAGAAATTTCCTAATCATATTCCAACTCAAGTTGAATCCATAACATGTCCTTACAATATCTCTTTCATGTTATTGGAATCATATCAGAAACAAAGGGGGCTCTACCTGTTGATTGGACTGTGACAGTCAAGTCAGTACTGGGCTAAGAAACAATGAATAAGTAAAACAATTTCAGTCTTAGAACGACGTGCCTTTTCTAGAGTTCTTACCACCCTTTTTATAGGTTGTATCTAGGTTAAGTTCCCTCTCTCATGAGAACCCTTGCAAGGACCCGAGGTGCGCTATTAGGCCATCGAAAAAGCAGCTCTAGCTGTGGTGTTTGCAGCACGAAGGATCCACCACTACTTTAAGAGTTTCACTGTGATTGTGATGACGGACCTTCCTATTCGCAAGGTCTTACAGAAGCTTGATGTGGCAGGATGAATGGTGCATTTGGTGATTGAGTTGTCCAAGTTTGATGTACAATATGAACCAAGAGGACCTCTCAAGGGCCATGTTTATGTTGACTTCGTGGTAGAACTCTCCTCTGTTGAAGAGTGATTCACTGTTGGTAACGAGGCAGGTTACGGGTGAATACCAGGCCAAGGACCCTCAGATGGTCGCATACCTGGAGTTTGTCAGGATACTAAAAGAGGCTTTTGTGGTGTTTGAGCTGGTACACGTTCCCAGAGAGCATAATGCCCGAGCTGACTTGCTAGCAAAGCTTGCCAGCTCGGGCAAGGGGGGCAAGCAGAGGACAGCCATATAGGAAACCTTGAAGACACCCCAAACCACCACAGATTGTACAATAGAGGTCCAACAGGTAAGCGTCTCAAAGGGCGAAAAAAGAGGTCACCGGTCGTTGACTCAGGAAACGTTGAAGGCACCCAAGATAAGCGCATACGATTCATTAAGGGAGAGTCATTGCATGTCTGCCTAGTCGACAAGCGTGAAACCTGGATGACACCCTATGGACGCTACTTGGTTGACGGTTTGCTCCCGCTGGAGCCAACAAAAGCCAGGGTCGTCAAGAAAAAGGTAAATAGGTATACCCTGGTTGATGGAAAGTTGTTCAGACACGATTACGCTCACCCTATCCTATCCTGTGTGAGTGGTGAGCAGTGCACGCATATCATGGCAGAGCTCCACGAAGGTATATGTGGGAGTCACATCGGTTACCAAGCTCTCTCGTCCAAAGCCATTCGGGCGGGGTACTATTGGCTGACCATGAAGGAGGATTACACGAAGTACGCGCAACGATGCAAGCAGTGTCAACAGTACGCCGATTGGCATCATGCACCCCCGGAAGAATTACGGTCGATCCATAGCTCATGGCCTTTTCACACCTAGGGGATCGTTATCCTGGGACCATTTCCTCTAGCAGTTCGTCAGATGAAGTACCTCGTGGTCGCCATTGAGTACTTCACCAAGTGTATAGAAGCCGAGCCCGTTGCAAGGATCACAACTCTAGCCCGTTCAACACTTCGTGTGGAAGAACATAGTTTTCCATTTTGGAATCCCAAAACGTTTGGTGTCTGACAATGGCACCCAGTTCGCAAGTCAGCAGTTAGGAAAACTATGCACGGACCTCGACATCAAATAGGTGTTTTGCATCAGTCGAGCACCCGCAGACGAATGGATAGGTCGAATCCGCCAATCGAGTTTTGCTCAAGGGCCTAAAGAGAATTGGGCGGATGAGGTCCCCAAAATTGTGTGGGCTTACCACACCACTCCCTAGTCCACCACTAAGGAGACACCTTTTAGCTTTGTGTATGATTCAGACGCCATGATTCCTATCGAGATCCAGGCAAGTTCACCACCTCGTTTCCAGAACTTCGTGGCTGAGGAGTCTAACTAGTAAAGAAGGGTGAATATCATTGTACGCAGTGAAAGGGACACTCTTTTTCTCTTATCAGGTTTTTTAATGAGGTCACCCAATAAAAAAGTTGGTTGAAAAATATGTTGCGATGTATTATATAGTAAAGTAAGTGAACCTCTCCCTTGCCTTTATACGCCAAGGTCGAGAACAGTAAGTGAACCTCTCCCTTGCCTTCATACGCCAAGGTCAAGAATAGTACGGTTCCAAGTAAGACATCTCCCTTGCCTTTATACACCAAGGTCGAGAATAGTAAGTGAACCTCTCCCTTGCCTTTATACGCCATGGTCGAGAATAGTACGATTTCAAGTAAGACATCTCCCTTGCCTTTACACGCCAAGGTCGAAAACAGTAAGTGAACCTCTCCCTTGCCTTTATACGCCAAGGTCGAGAATAGTACGGTTCCAAGTAGACATTTCCCTTGCCTTTATACGCCAAGGTCGAGAACAACAAGTGAACCTCTCCCTTGCCTTTATACACCAAGGTCAAGAATAGTATGGTTCCAAGTAAGGCATCTCCATTGCCTCTATACGCCAAGGTTGAGACAAGTAAAGTTTCGAGTAAACATCTCCTCTGCCTCTATGTGTTAAGGTCAAGAATGGTAAGGATCGTGCAAAAGCAGGTTCATAAAAGATCGCGCTACTTAGGTAGGGGTGGTCATTGACCCGTTGTTAGTTGGCAAGATCATTTCAAAACATGCAAGTTAGCTGAGAACGGGCACAATGTTAAAGTTCGAAAGAGAAGAGGGTGTTCATACACAGAGAAGTCAAATTAAAAAGAAAGGGCTTTCATAAATAAAGGTACATGCAACATAAGTTAAATGTTTGTTAAATTACAAAATACAACAGAGAGAGTCACCACCACTACTCAGCATCCACCAATTGTCCATTGACAGTGGTCTTGTTCAGGCCTGTTTGGGAAAGGTCCATCCCAGGATGCACGCAGACAACCTGGGTCATGGCATCCTCAAACCCGGCTGCGTAGGAGTCGACGACATCGCTGGTGAGTTCATCTTTAGCTTGCTGAAAGAGTTCATCCTTGCGAACTATCTCCTCCTTCAGTTTGGTCAATTCCTCCTTCACCTGGGACATCTCTTCATCCCTACTGCCAAGCTTCTTCTTCAGACCGTCTACCTCAGTGCGGAGATCGCCATTCCTAGCATATAACCTCAAGGACTCTTAAGATTTCTCAAACAAGAGGCTCTTGGTCTCTCGGTCAGTCTTGTGAAGCTCCTCCACCTCTAGGGTAAGCCCTATCATTCGACATTTTAGTTTGGTGGTTTGAAGGGCTTCTTGGCTGGCCATCTCCTTTGCCCTCTGCATCTTGGAAAGAAGAAGGCTGGTCCCAACTAGGGTTTCCCCTAGTTGCCTTGGCACGTGCTCCAGCAGAGGGTCCTCTTCCAAATTATCCAACCTCTCTTTTGTTCGAGTGGAGTGAAACACCTTTTGGAGGAAGGAAGATAGGTCAGCAAAGGATTCCCACTGGTCCCCTTCCGAAGAACTCTCCTCTATGCCTTCATGCACCACGACGTTGCGGGGAGAGAAGGCGTTGGGAGGGCATTCCCTGTAAGAGAGGGCTCGACCATCAGAGTCTGATGGCACAGGAATGGCGGCGTCTGCTTTGCGTTTCTTCTTAAAGACGAGACCTGAGCAGGTCTCATCGTCCTCGGAGGGAGCAACCTCAACAACCTCAGCTACCCTTTTGAGCCTCTTATCCTTAAGGTCTGGAGCAGAAGGGCGTGGAGCAGAGGGGCCAGGAGCGGTTTTCTTTTGCATGGCCACACCGGCCAGATGTCTCATCTTCTCAGCATCAAGCACCATGTCTGCATAAGAGGGTAAAAGTACATAAGAATTTAAACAAGCAATGCACACATGTAAGAAAACACTAACAGGAGCAAGGGGAAGGGGATACCGATATAATCCTTAAGGGCTGTGGGGCTGTACTCGTGTTTAGTCAGCTCGACAGAGCTAAACACTACTTGGAGGTTGGAAAGGAAGTCGCACACCTCTCGTTCCCGTGCGGGTAAATCTTCAAGGCTTCTGGGTTTCTTGAGCCCAGGTTTCCGTGTCCAGTATAATGGAAACCCATCCAAAAGGGTTGGATCATACTTGTTGCAGCGGATCTCGAAGAACTTGCCCTCGAAGCCCTTGTACAATTGCTAAAAGAGGGTCAACAATACTCTTCCAACGACCCCATTGAAGCTCACCCACAACTTTTTACTTGGGCTCTTGGATTTGAAAAAATAAAGGAACACGTCGACCATTGGCAGATGGCCGAAGTGGTGGCATAAAATGGAGAAAACCCTAACGAACGCCCAACTATTAGGGTGTAGTTTGGAAGGGGCACCATTGATCTCGGTAAGTAGGGTTCATTCGAAGATGGCGAATGGTAAGCAAAGGGAGAGTTTTTTGAAGATGGTGGAGTAGATAAAGAAAAATGGTCCCTCCGAGTCCGAGGACTCATCACAACAGACAGGTTCATCTGCCTTACAAGGCACAACCCTCACAAATTTGTCGTGCTCTCTTTCAAAGATACGAGATTTATGGCAACTCTCACTTTTCCTATATAACACTATGCTCTCGTGGGTAGTGAACTTAGAGGTTTCCTCTAAGAGGTTAGTGGGTGCCCAAGGATACAAGGATTTGTAATCAGGGGAGGGATGGTTTGGGGTCGTTTGAGCCATCTTATGGAGAGAAGCTAAAACAAAGAAGAAGAAGAAAAAACGCAAAACTCAAAAGAAGAAATGTGTGCATTTCAGAAAAATAAGAGCAAACAAGCAGAAAACCATAGAGCAACTATCACAAAGTACGAGAAATATAAACAGTCCTAGTGCAATTACATGAAGATTAAGAGCATCGAAATGGTAAGGCGAAAGCAGTTATATGATAAAAAAATACCTTGAAGCTATTATGCTTCAAGGTATTTGGGGAAAGAAAATAGAGCGTTCGAAAGCTGAAGTGTTCGAAAGGATATTCGAAGAGGGAATGAAACAGTGAAGGGAGAGTAAACTTGAAAGATTAACATATAAGGGGAAGCGCAAGCAGCAACGCTTCCCAACCGCTGATCTGGTCAAATGTGAAAGAATTGATGGCTTAAACAAGAGGAAGGGTAAGATTTTTGCAAATACTTGCTTCAGAATGAATCCTTAACAAACAACTTAGATAAGCGCTTAAAGAAGGCAATCAAACAATCCAACAAAGCAGTTATCAAAATTTGAACCGGTTAAAGTTACGATTTAATTGGTTGTTTATAGTAGCGAAAATATCAAACAGTTTGAGAGTTTGAGAGAAAAAGAGATTTACACACAGAGATTATACTGGTTCACTCAATCCTTGAGCTACATCCAGTTCTCAGTCAAACCACTGAGATCCACTAGCAATCAATCACAAATTACAAGCATACACCACAAAGAGATGACTTTGAATCCCACAAAGCCTACTCACCCCCTTTGCACACAAAACACCTCAAGACAGAACACCCTCTGCCTTTACAGGATTTCAACAACAAAAAGTATGTAGAAGAACAATTACAAGATACTAAACAGGATAGAAAGCACCTAGATTTACAGAACCAGAGATCCTATGATCAACACTTGTCACCACACAGCAATGCTTGAAAGCACTCTTGCTTTTTAAAACTCTTTCACAAACCAAAACTCTTTCTCAAATTTGAATGAATACTTGTATTTCTTGTATATTTTGATTTGAAAATGAAGCTATATTTACAACCTTTGAAAAGCTACTGTTGTAGGAAATTTTGATGCACTAAACTAGTTAAAACAAGTTTTCAAAATTCTGTTATGAATACATACATTTAACCGGTTAAAACTACGAGTTAATCGGTTGAAATGTGTCAAGCAGTTACACAACTAATTTAAAAACAGTTTCACAACTTCCATCCAGCTAAGTAACAAACAACTGATTATTTGGATAAATCAATTGGTTGTTTTTCCTTTGCTTGGGAAAAAACACTTAGTTGTTGAAAACAAATCTAATCAAGCTTTGAGTAGGCTTTCAAGGGATGATCTTACAAAGATTCTAAACACCCTAATCTAAAACCAAACCTAGAAAGCAACACAACTTCAGGCTTCATGTGGATTTGATACATCAAAGCTCCCATCTTCAACAATCTCCCCCTATTTGATGGAGACAAATCCTTGGGATGCTTCAGGAATGTTCTTTGTTTAGAATCTGTTGAATCCTGCATTTATTGAACAAACATAGGGTAATCTAATCCAAAACAGATATGCACTAGAGACTAGCTCTCACTTGGTGATTTCCAAAAAGGAACATCAGCCAACTCAGATGAGAAACAAACACACATACACAGGTGCAAAAACAGATAAACAATCGGCTATTTCATAGGAATAACTGGTTAAAATTTTGTAAAACAGTTTTAAGAAAACTTAAATCTAAACCAATGAAAACAGTTAAAGCAGTTTATAATAACAATGTTCAAATTAGAAATATTACAAACCAAACTAGAACATTACAAACTTCCAAATTTCTCCACCTATTTGTCTCATCAAATAGACAAATGGTAGGATTTTAAAAACATTATAAAGAAAAATTGAAAGCAAATAAGCTAGAATGAAGTACTATCCTTCCTTTCAAATTGTAGCTCCAAGATCTGTCTCTGGACTTCCTCAATTTGCTCATCCAGTGTAGAAAAGCGTGTATCCATGATGTTGAACCTTGAGTCACACATGTCGTAGAGGTTCTTTGATTGTCAGCAAAGGTGTCCATACGATTGATCATCAACCTTTCAAAAGGTGACATGGTAGTCATTCTTTCACCAATATTGATGTCATTGTGATCATCCTCTTGAGTTTCAGTAGCAGGTTCATCTTGCATTGCTGCCTCCTTAGGTTCATCACCTTCATTTGTTCAACTTGGGCCAGCTTGGTCACCATCCTTGCTCATCCATCTTCCACCAATCTTAGTAAATCCCATCTTACTAAGGGATCCACTATTGATCTCACTGCAGGGCTTGATTACCTCAGCTAGCTCTCCTTCTATGTTCACTTCAAAATAATGAAGAAACTTAGAAATTAAAATGGCACAAGGATAATGAAAGTCACATAACCTCATGGCTTTTTGCATGTGTTTTTTAATCGTGTGAATCCAGTTGATCTTCACTTTGTTCATGATACAGTAGATCAAAATGAGATATTCTTCAGAGAGGGTTGAATGATTGCTCCCCCTAGGTGTGAGAATCCATGAAACAATGAAAGCCACAAGCCTTTCATCAAGCTTTAGTCCTCCAACAAAAAAACTCCTCACTTTGGAGTGGGGATTCTTGAGACAACCTTCGTAAAACTGGATTTTGTTGAATTCTTCCACTACTCCAAGGTTTCCCCTATTGATCCTCAATCCAGAGGATTTCAGCCCCGTCACATCAGACCATACAACACTTGTGATGACCATATCTACACCCTTGACATGTGAAATAAGCGAGTCATCACTAAATTAAAGGTTAGTGTAAAATACCTTCACTAGATCAGGATATATGTTCCCAATGAGCTCTAAGGATTTCTTCCATTTCTGTTCTTTGAGGATACTTCTCACAGAATCCAGCTTCTGCGGTTTCATCCATGTGAAGGAGACCACTTTTGGTGTGTTCACATTCTTTTTACTTGTTTCATGTAGATACTTGTTGATGAGAGTAGCATCACTCGAAAACCATTCTTCTAGCTTTCCAGTGCTCTTAACACCCCTATATTTCATCCTTTTTGATGAGGGAGGAGAGCCAACCATTGCTCAAATCAGAAGAAATTTCTGCACAGAAGGGTTTAGAAAGAAGTAGAATTGCAATAACAATTGTAATAACCAATTATTTGAGTGTGAAACTGCAGCTAAATGCACTTGGTTTTATAGTTGAGAAAACCTGGTCAAAGCTGGTTGTTTTTAACACAAAAAGCGAATCAAATCTGAACCATAAAGCTGACATAGTCAGTCAAATCAGAAAGGATGAATAAGTATTAAAGGAAAATATGATTTTCAAGATAAAAGGAATCTGATTTATTAATAGCAGATGCAACAGAGTTAAACTGTATTCAACCATGCAATTAATACAATCTTGACCATACACGTCACTGGGTTGAACAAAATCACAAACCAGAATTTTAAAATTAAAAACAGATTTGCCCAATTTTTGTCAGAGAGAAAACAATCGGTTGTTTCGAAGAAACAATCGGTTGAATTTCTATTATGATGAAAAAAAAAACAGATTTTCAATTTCTCATGTTGTATCCAATCAGTATTGCTTACAGGATATCAATTGTATAAAAAGTAGATGGAATACACAGTAATTAAGCAACAATTTTTCTTAACAAAATAGAACCGAGAACTTCATTCTTAGATTTCAGATTACACAAATGTATGTAGTTCATGAAATCAGCACAAGACATTGGTATGTGTTCTCGTCAGTTAACTTGGTTGTCGGTTGACTCTAACGACAGCTTCAAGCCCTCCTGTCTCCTTCTTCTCTCGCACTTCTTCAGGTTGAAGAATGCTTTACCTGTAGAGACAAAGGGCGCCCTTACGGTCGTTTGTGTTGAATCAAGTGTGATCAAAGGCTTTGAAGAATCCAAATCCATGTGTTTGATGCAAGGGTGAAGTTGCTGCTGTGTTTAGGATAAGATCTGGTTAGTTTATCTATGTAATCCACTCTTTGTTAAATCTAAAGCTAAAGTGTTTTCAAATCTTTTAAGTTTAAAGTGTTTTTCAAACTAAGTGAAAAACAACCTGTTGTTTTGTCGAAACAACCGATTGTTTTACTCTTAGGTGTTTTTGAAAAGATTGAAAACTGTTTTGGTTGGTTCACTTGCTGTCAAACCAAAACAATCGATTGTTTCGTGCTTTCAATCCATTTTTTGTTTGAAAATTCCAACAAAATCTGTTTTGTTAGTTGAGTGAGCTTTAAATGTTTTTCAACTGAATACGCTCCTGTTTTAAATGCTTTGACCAATATTTGAAAACAAGAAAAAGAAATTTGAGTTTTTCAGTTGTGAGAAATTGCTTTCAAGTTTTGAATATTCACTTTTCAGCTTTGGTTTTCTTAAAACATTTTAAAAACACTTAAAGAATTTGTCAAGACAATGATGATTGACGACAGTTGCACTGTGTTTTCAAAAGTTATAACTTGTCCTAAGGATGGACATCAAACTCACAAGGAACAATTGAATTATCAAGTAAGAGATTCACTAAATTGAAAACAAAATAATAAATTTTGTTGGGAGTTTGTTATGATTTTAATTATTAAAAAGAAAAAAAGTCAAAGAGTTTGTTGTTTCAATTGAGAAAATTGGGATTGGGGTTCATCCTTCTTACTCTTGTATTTTGATTAACATGGTAATTTTCTATCCTTTGATTCATATTGATGTCCGTATAAAAGTCATTTATATCGATTCCTCGCATATAAAATTATTAAGAGAGTCTCCTAAATATCGATTCCTTGCATATTTATAAAAACTTCTTATCATTACGATTATACGTTGATAGCAATTAACTTTTCAAATTTATACCAAGCATATTTCAAATTAAATCTAAGGATCTAGATCATAGAAAACAAGCATTATAAATAAAATGATAATACCAATCATCAATCAAGAATAAAATATTATATTTAAATATCATCTCAATACATAAAAGTTTGAACATATTACTCTCAATCCCAAAGGGTAGAATTAGCCACTCATGTTGGCTATTACAAGCATAGAGAGCAAGAAAAGAAGATCCAGGATGTTTCTCCTTGACGGCTGCCTCCTCTAGGGTTTATAACACCTTATATTCTCCCAATTGGATTCCAATCCACTCAATAATATATAGGGTTGTGGCTCAAGCCTCATATGTAATCTAGTTGGGCTTGGGCTAAGTGACTTCTCATCGAGGCGTGATTGGGCTCGCCTGGGCGAGTTGCACGAAAAAAAGGCCCAATGTCACTAGAGTGATCTTGCCTGGTTGAGATTGGGCTCGCTTGGGCGAGATCCTCTGGGGCATCTGGCATAGGTGAGTTTAGGCGAGCTTGGGTGAGTGTTGGTGCGGTTGAGCTTTCCCTTTTAAGCTATGTATATTCTCCTTGTGCCCTTTCATCTCCATTCTTCCCTAGAGTCTTGAAATTAACACAAATTTTGAATAAATCGTTCTAATTCAATTTATAACCAAAAAATATGTAAAAAAGTTATAAATTCATAATTAAGGGCTATATTATGGTTATTTTATCTATTAATATTTATAAGTGTTTGTATTTTAATATGAAATATTACTGAAATCTGACACTTATCAATTATCTAATTAAGATCTAAAGTTTGAACCTCAAGGAGCCATCAAAGGGAAGATATTGGTGAACTTCATTGTGGAACTCACCCCTTTTGTTGATGTGACGATGAGGGGACACTCAAGATGGATTGTCGATGGATGGGGCGTCGAACCTTAAGGGAAACTGAGCATGGGTTATTCTTGAGGGAACCAATGGAATTCTCATCAAACAATTCATTCATTTTCATTTCAAGGCTAACAAGAACCAAGTTGAGTATGAAACATTAATAGTCAATATGCTCCTTGCTAGAGAAATGGGTGTTGAAGACCACATTTCTAAAAGTGACTCCCAATTAGTGACTGGACAAGTCTCGGAAGAATTTCAGGGATCCTCATTTGGCCCAATACCTAAGGTATGTGTATTCCTTAGTATAAACTTTTTCATCTTTTGAACAATTATATGTACGAAAAAATCAGAAAGCTTTAATCAATTTGCTATCTAAATTGGCTAATATCAAGTGGTTGACAAAGTCACTAATTGGTGATATAATAAACCTTGATAGTCCTAAGAGTTGCATTGGGTGAGTAAAAGGAAGAACATGTTTTGGTTCCACAAGTATATAAGGAAAATACATGGATAACTCCCTACATACCATATTAGTTGACAATGTGGTACCAACATGCAAAAAAAAAACTATGGAAAAGTGCTTGCAGGTTGACCTTCATTAATGGATACCTTTTTCGACGTGGTACTCAAGACCTTTATTGAGGAATTTAACCAAGTCAACCCGAGCAGATTTTTGTTAAGCTACATGAAGGAATATGCAGAAGTCACATCAATGAATGATCTATATTAAATAAAGTCATTCGGGTCGATTATTGTTGTTTGACCCTAAAAAGGTAGTATTGCCTATGATGAAAAGTGTGACAAGTGTTAGAGACATGCTGATTTGAACCTTGCCCCACCTACTAACTTACTTTCCATCAGTGCTCCATGGACCTTTCACACATGGGCAATCGACATATTGAGGTCTTTCCTGTAGTCTGTTTGGTAGCTAAAATTCTTAATGGTGATAATTGAGTATTTTACGAAGTGGATTGAACTAGACTCATTGGCCACGATAGTTGCTTTAAGGTTCAAAATTTGATATAAAAGAACATTATATGCAGATTTGGGGCCTAAAGATTGATAATATCAAATAATGAGGCATAATTTGCAAGCAGTGAAGTTAAGCAAATGTGAAATTTTACATTGATAAAGCATTTGCAAAGAAATGGACAAGTAGAGGCCACCAATCAAGTGATTTTACGAGGCCTAAAGAGGGATAACAAAGGGAAATTGGTCGAACAAGGTATCCTGAGTATTATGCTCCTCAATCAACTACTCACGAAACACCATTCAACCTTATTTATAAGACTGATGCCATGTTGTTGATAGAAGTAAGTAAACTTGACTCATATGATGATTGATGAGGTTAGAGAACGAAATTGAAGTACATGACTAAAGTGGTGCCAAGAAGTTTCAAACTGTTAGATATCATCTTATGAAAGGTGCAACCCAATAAGATAGAAAACAAAAATGTCTCCAAAATGGTGGGTCATAATAGAGTCAAAGAAGTTGTCGGGAATGGGACGTACAATTTGGAACCTTGGACAGAGGATAATCCCTGTAACTTGGAATTCAATAAGTCTCCATTCTTATTTTAGTTAAACTTTTCCTATGTATTATAGCATGATACTCTTTTTCCTTGAGTTTTTTTATTCCATCAGGAAGTTTTTCTTAAGGTTTCTTAACGAGGTTGGTCACTTAAATAAAATCTTTAATTTTTTTGCATGACTAACTCATTGAAAAGTTTTCAATAAAATGGCTCCAGCTCAGCTGGGGTCTGATCTTAGATTAACTAAGGTCAACGATAAAATGGCTTTAGCTCAGTTAGGATTTGACCTTAGATTAACTAAGGTCTACAATAAAACTGTTTCAACTCTTGTGGAGTTCGAAACCTTAGAAGAACTAAGTTCAATGATAAAACGGTTTCATCTTGAGCGGGATCCGACCTTAGATGAACTAAAGTCAATGATAAAACGACTCCAACTTGGTTGTGGTCCAATCTTAAATGAACTAAGGTCGATGATAAGATACTAAGGTTCAACAACAGAAAGACAAACTTTGCACGACCTTATCTAACCAATTCACCAAAAGATGAGCTTATTATTTATAGCTTATAATTATTTTCCAATTATGGGTTATTGAATATCCTATTTTCTACATGTGCATATATTCCAAGTAGCCACCAAATATTTTATTTTTACAATGTTGATATGCATAAATATAAGATAAAATGGCATACAAGCTCGAATTTATAAGCTATGAACACACATACATAAGTTATAGGTTATAGTTGCTTTGAGAAGGTTGGGGTTAACAAACCCAAATATACAAGTTACATGGGTATATCAGGGGCAACCCGACCAAACAAGAAATAACATGCAAAGTGACTGAGAGGATGATAATGACAAGTAACATGGATATAAAAATAAGATAATTGTGTTTAGTGTAATAAAATGCAAAACGGGCGAAATGATGATAATAAAAAGTAACATGGATATAAAAATAATGTAATCAAGTTTTGATGCAAACCAAGTCAACAAGGAGATGACCAAGGATGCACACTATAAGAATTCATCTCAACAATCAAGGGAAGACCTCACCAGAGGAAGAAATAGACACAAACCAAAGCATCTAATGTTCTTCCTGCTGGTCTTCTTAAAGAATAAAACAAGTTGTAAATAATTTGGGCTCACTTTAGGGGTCCAAATAGCAAAGATAGGCTAGAATAAGGTGCCTTTAGCATAATACGGGGTGTAGGTATCATTTTAGCTTGTTACTAGCGTTTTAGGAAGGCAATTTGACCTAGTTTCTAGAAGGACAAGCCTAGGATGCGGGTTTGACTAAGTCAAACCCTAAGGCTGCCCATTTTTTCCCTTTTCCCATCCTACGCCACTTGCTTGTTTTCCAAGGCTCCTTCACCTATAAATAGGAGGCTCACCCATTGTATTTGAGATGTTGAATTGAATAGAAAAGTTACTCTACACAAATATTGTGTGAGCTTGAGTGAGTGTTATCTCCTCTCCCTTGGTCTTATCTTGACGAGAATGAAGCTCTTAAGTGACGACCTTCCACTTATCTTGGTGGTTACCACCCATCACGTGGCGTGATCATCACTCCCTTTTCCATAAGTTTCATTCTTCCATTCTCCTTCATTTCTCCTTCCATTTATGTTCATTGTCTTTGTAATCTTCCTTGGTTTTTGCTCTCGGTTTTATCATGCTTAATTAAGCTTTGCATTCCCACCATATATTGTATTTTATCTTTGCCTATGTGAAATGCACCTTCACACTTACTTAACCACTTGGTTAAGTTAGTGTCCAGTGGGAATTTTCCTAAGGTTTTAACTCTTAAATTCCTAAAATCTCAATCCTAAAAGTAAAGTGTCACCTAAATGAAAACTGCTAAAAATAAACTCACATCAAGTTTAGCATAATTAATAAAAGTTAATAGTTTAAACAAAAAAAAAAACTTTTAAAATCTATTCATCTACTAGTTTTCCATTCTCAACCACTTTGTTGAGCAAGCCTTGAATAGCTTCACCGAGAGAAACTAAGTTTTGCTTCTCTAAGGCTACAACATCTCATCTCAACAAGTTGTGGGAAGAGTTATGGGTGGAATGGCTGAAATGTGAATACCAAAAATTCCTTTTTTTCTCTATTAATAAGCCCTTGAGGATTCTAGTTCTCCCAAGTTATCATCTCCAGCTCTGGTCTATGGTAATCAAACTTTGATTTAGCAAAGTGCATAGGGACCGATTCCTTGGCCTTTATGGTCTTCCTCACCCATTTTCTCTTGAGGGATTTGATGGGGTTGCCTCAGCTTCGTCGAACCCCATGACCAGGACCTTCCCAGCAACAACTTTTCTTTGTGTCTTTTACGACCTTCATTTCCTTAATGTGACAAACCATTTTTGTTCTCGCCGGTTGACTCAGCCGTCGTTGACTTCAAAGACAAATGATGGCCTCCTATCTCCTCGTGGTTTCTACTCTCTCCTTAGGTAGCTGAGAGTGGCTCCGTTGAAACAGAGGGGGCCCTACCTGTAAATTGCACTCCGACGATCAAGTCAGTACTGGGCAAAGAAACAATAAGTGAGTAAAGCAGTTTCGTTCTTAAAAACAGTGTGCCTTTTCTAGGGTTATTACCACCCTTTATATAGGCTGTATTAGGTCAACTTCCCTATCCCTCAAGGTTCTTTCCTTAAGTGGAATTAGGGTTCACTAGTGAGTTATCCTGTGACGCGTTGCGCAAGCTTAGCGCAACCGCGGCGTAAGACTTGCCTCTTCTGGAGTGCAATCTTTCTAACAACCTAGCCGCTAGGGTACCTACTCATGTACTAGCGCTACGACATCATCTATTATGTAGGTGCCCTAAGTATTCACGTGCCATGCATGTACTCTTTCTCTGGAAACCCTAACCCTAACGGGCCTTAGTGCCTCCAAGGAATACTTGCTTGTGTCGTACCCGAATGTACTATACACACCCCATGCATGATCCTCTCGTGACTTAGGTCTTTCTAGTATCTGGGTGTTAACTCATATTGTTTGTGGGGCCCAACTTACGTGGCCCATTATTACTGATGGACCACCGAGATCCGATGTCGACCTCTTCTTCAGCCGAGGTTCGAGGTCCGGCCTGTTCAATTTTCTTCTGGGAGATTGTGCAGAAGAAGAAATAAAGTAATGAAGTGGTTTCTTTTCCCTTTAGAGTTTAGGGTTTAGATACAATGCAAGGAGTTGGAGTGAACATTGTAATTGTTCAAACCATGTGCGAATCCCACCTATCCACGTGGAAAGGTACATGTGAAGACATCACGATTGATAGTTCTTATGGAAGCTTCCAAAACTAGTTAAGAATCAACTAAAGGTGGCTTTTTATAATGAAGAACAAGATCATTCGCCTTTACATTTAAAGTTTTTCTTGTTAATCTTTGCAAAAGATAAAGCCCAAGCCCAAGCCCAAGCCCAAGAAGGCCAAAGCCC